>Ga0209039_10000048_pt1 | contig 97742 bp, 98 predicted proteins | sample BogFormECP12_OM1_FD_188238 | JGI IMG/M metagenome (GOLD analysis project Ga0209039, IMG submission 188238) | Bog forest soil microbial communities from Calvert Island, British Columbia, Canada - ECP12_OM1 (SPAdes) (version 2) | ecosystem: Environmental > Aquatic > Freshwater > Wetlands > Bog ... | reverse complement strand
ACGTTCCAGATATCATTTATCATAACAAGGTTTCACATCAGTACCGTGTTTCACGTGTCACCCATCACTACAGGGTTCGACATCATTACCACGTTCCAGGATCAAGCTATCGTCTTGGAATGGTTCCTCTTTTTCCATTAAATCAAATAATTGGCATTTTAAAAACAAGGATTCAAGCCTCATGCAATTGATGGGGTCTTCTTCTATTCAATTGATCTTTGTACAATACTTGATATTATTTGGGTAATTAGGGCTTATTTTCACTGTCACGGTTTTGGTCTCGAGACTGGTCTCGGTCAAGGTCGCGGGCTTGATCGCGGTCACGGTCGCGATTCAGGTCGCGGTCAAGATCGCGAGTCTGGTCACGGACAAGGTCTCGGGCTTGATCCCTGCTGCGGTCGCGGGTTTGGTTACGTTTACGTTCACTGGCGTTTTCCTTAGCACTCGCTTGCTTTTTCGCTTGGCGGATTTCTTCGCAGAGAGATACGAGGAATTCCTTGAGCACTAGCTGCTTCTCGTTGAAATCCTCGTTTTCGGCTCGTATTTCACCGTGAAAAGCCTTGTATAGTTCGGGGATTGCCTTGAGCCGCACGACGCCAGCTTCTAACGTATCCTTGAACAGTTCGGGTTTCGTGGATTGTGTGATGACCGATAAACAGAGTAGCTCCCAGTTCCCGCGAGCCCATGCCGATGGAATCTTGAAATAAAAATTCGCAGTCATGAAGTATTTAATACTATGGGAGAAAAACCCCTCATCTACCTCAGCATCCATTAATTTTTGAAGCTGCGTCTGGATATCTCGTGATAACTTGACGGGCGCAATGGAATTATCAATATTTAAGGCGCGGATAATCCTAGGGCCGATCACGCTGTCAAAATGGCTGAGCACCAATGCTTCCAATCATTTCACCAGATCAAGGTATCTGATTGGTTTGTTCAATACGTGTAATCGCTTGATTGTTACACAAACGCACTTTTAAAGAACAATGCCTCGCGATGTCTTGGACAATTAATTGTTCCACACGCTCCAGGTTTCCCCGGTTCAAGGATTCCTTGACTATTAGGCTAAAATCTCCAATATCTCGCGTCCAAAGGTCGAATTGCCATGGGTTGGGACGACGCGGGGATTTACCACGCGACAATCAAGGAAGCAAACCCGGGGCGCTTGGGTCGCATTCCACGGCTTGAGCGCATGGCTTTCGGGTATTTCTTGTAAAAATTGGCGGTTTCGTGGATTTCGAGCCATGGATTGCTTTTTTCTCTAGTACTAGAAAAAATATTCGCCAGAAGCGTGCAAGGCGAGACTTTTTGAAGCCGTGCTATCGTCATCTTCGTGTGATTAAAGAAGATTATTTGAAATTGTGGATAATGGATCGCCAAATCGGCACTTGCATCTACGAGCAAGCCTTCGAAGATTTACCAAACAAGAGCATGGCATCCGATCTCGTAACAGGTTTCTTCTATGCTATTCTTGCCTTTTCGAACGAGATCGCAGCGCAAGATATCGATCATATCATGCTCAAGGACATCCGGATCCAGTTCTATGGCAACGACCGGCTGATATTTGCCCTTGCAACGAAAAAAGATGCTGATCAAGAAACCGCGCATCAATTTCTCCACGGCCTCGCGCATCGTTTTTCGGATCGGTACCAGCTGGTTATAGACAAGGGCCGCTTGAACAGCACGGGTGTATTCCTGGATTTCGGCCGGGATGTTGAAGCCGAGCTTGGCCGTGAAAGCACGTCAATCTCTTGCTTGCAAACGCAAACAGATAAATTCAAGCAATATTACGAGAATGCCAAGAAAAACTTTACCCAGTTCAAGGAAAGCATGATTCGCGGCACGAAAAGCTGCACGAGTACGCCGTTACAGTTAATTCGGGGCCTGGGAGAGACGCCCAAGTATGTGCGGCTGAAAGAGGAACGAACGGCGAATCCTGGAACGAGAAAAAGTCGCGATGATTCGAAAAAAAGTCCCGAAGATATTTTTTAAAGAGCAATCTACCGTATTAACACATGGATCAGTCGCTGTTTGGAGAACAGATTAGTGTCATCCCTGAATACTACAGCGATATCCGTGAATTAATCGATTTCCTCCGCGCGGAAATAACCCGCAATGATGACATCCGCCACTTGTTCTTTATCTGGAAAAAAGTTGGCTATCGGATCTCGGATGAAGAATATGTTTCATCCAAGCAGCAAATCCGGAAGGAAAATCCAGATGACCGGGTGTATGCTCAGGTATATTCGATCGAAGCGGTCCTCTCGTTGATATTGCGAATGGTCGCAGTGAAAAAACTGGCAGCGGGACGATCCGCCAGGAAATTCGAGGACATCTATGCGTCAAGTATCACGATGCGATCTTCTGTTTTTTCATTCTTATTCGAAGAAGACGTGTATGATGTCTGGAAATTGATAGAAAATTCGGAGGAATCAAAGCGAATCGAGGCTGAATTGCTGCCGAAATTGAACCAGCTGGTTGATTCCTTGTCGTCTTTACCCCCGGATCTCGTTTTTCTGGTCCTTCACCAAAAAATTCTCAACATCGAATCGAGAAAATTGCTCGGGGAGTTTTACACCCCGACGGAATTGTCCGAGATCATCATCCAAAAAGGCATCCAACATTTGAAGGATGAACCTACGAGGATCATCGATCTCAGCTGCGGGGCTGGAAGTCTCCTCGTGAGCTACTTGAAGAACAAGCATGATGTCGAAGGGTCCAACGAAATCATGAATGTTATTGGGATCGACATCAATCCCCTCGCTCGTATCATGGCAAAATTCACGCTCGGTTTCTTTCAAAGAGACCGTGGCCTTGAGGTGCAGGATCCTCTCGTTTTTTGCTCGGATAGCTTGATTACATATGCTAGCTGGAAAAGCAAGCTAAAAAAAACCAAGGATCAGCCCGATCTCTTGTCATTCTTGCAATCCAAGGATGATCGTTCTTCAACCACGCTTGAAAGGTCGCAGGCCGAGATCACGGTTGATTTTTTAGGAGAACTCTACGATCTCCAGGTTCCAGCATCCGTCGATGCCGAATTGAACGTCACTCGTACCCTGGTAGCAGCGGAAATGGAGAAAAGCATGAACGGCGAGCCTTCTAGCATCACGATTCCTGGCGAGCTGAAAATGCTCATCCAATCGAGCGAGATCAAGAGTTATTTGCAAGCACTGCTTGTTGACAAGCTTTGCGCGCATCAAGCTATTACTCGCAAGTACGGTTTCATCGTTGGAAACCCGCCGTATCTTCGGGTCCAATCGATCCAGCCATTGTGGAAGAGGACCACGCTCGCGGGCACGTATCGATCGGCAACCGGCCATTTTGACTTGTATTACCTGTTCATCGAGCTTGGCATCGAACTCCTGGCGAAAAACGGGGTTCTGGCATACATCACGTCGAACAAATTCATCACGACCAGCGCTGGAGAATCAATCCGGCAGATCATCTCGAAAACGTGTTCCTTGATCGATCTCACCGATTTTAGCGATTCCCACGTGTTTGATGCCCTCATCTTGCCCGTGATCCTGGTTTTACGAAAATCGAAGGTGGAAACAGGATTCCTCATGACGGAGTTGAAAAAAGTCAAGACCGATGCATTTGAAAAGCACGGGCTGAGCGATCTCGTTAACCTCTTGATCATTGATGGATCATGGGAACAGAAAGTTTGGGAAATTGATGAAAAGTCGCTCGTCTCCATCAATCGCCATTCCAATGCGCAACCCCGAGGCAAGGATGATAGCTGGGTCTTCCTCGATCTGGCATCCAAGGAGCTCCTTGCCCTCATTAAATCCCGTGCAACCGCCACCTTGAAAGATATTAGCATGAAAATCACGGTGGGAATAAAAACTACCGCCAATTACGCGTTTATCGACGACTATACCGATGAGTTCATAAATAAACCAGAAATTATGGAAGAACGAGCCCGGATCCAGGCGAAATATGGAAGGGACTTGTTTTACCCGCTAATCCAAGGGGTCGACATCAGGGATTTTCATTTCCACGATACCAATGGAAACAAGGGATTGAACATATTTTTTCCACATTACAAGGATGCCGAGAATAAATTCGCTGCTTTTGCCGAAGACGATATGCCGGTAATGCTGGGTTATTTGAAAGAAAAAGGTTATCACGAATCGCTGAAAAATCGTGAATATGTCTCCGATGCAAATCGAAACTGGTACGAGATATGGAATCCAAAGGATCCGGACTTGATGGAGCAAGAATTCAAGATCGTCGTGCCGGATATCAGCCCCAAGAACAATTTTGCCATCGATCATAGCGGACGCTACGTGGACGGGAGCGCGTATTTCGTCATCTTGAAAGGCCAATCGCTTGAAAATTACAGGTACGTGCTCGGCATCTTGAATTCCTATGTCTGCGAGTACTTTCACAAGCAAAATTCTGGGAATAACATCTATGCCGGCCGATACCGGTACTGGTCCAAAAGCATCAAGAACTTGCCGGTCGTGCGTCGATCAGAAACAACCACCGAGCTGGGAGACCGGTTAATTGCCATCGTTAGCGAGCTGGAGCAAGATTACAACCAGGACATGGAATCTGAAATGAACGAGGTCGTGTTCCAGATATTCGGGATCGAGGGCGATGCGAAGGCTAGCATCACGGAATGGGTGCAAGCAAAACGCAAGATTGGTCAAAGAAGAGAGTGATCTCGTGTTTCCGGCTAGATTTCGTTTCCAGGGATACGTTTCGGCAGTAAAGACAAACCCTTTATGCACTGACTCACGTCATTCGAAATGCCGTTTGCCGTTATCAATGGCAAATGACAAACAATGCAAGAAAAAGTTTGGACTTGCGAACAAAGATCGTAAGTTTTTATTCCTTTCCGAAACTATCAAGCATAATTTTAATAAATGAAATCTTGGCGAACAGATTGAATAGCGATTTGGATGATGTCGACATCAAGATCCTTCAATTGCTGAAGGAAGATTCCCGTCGTAGTTTTCAAGATGTGGCGAAACTCATAAATATGACGGACGTTACAGTGCGACGGCGCGTTAAAGATCTCCTTCAAAAAGGTATCATAAAGAAATTCACGATCGAAACTGATTCGCAAAAATTGGGGAAAGGGTTGCAGACTCTCATCCGCCTCGAGATGAAGGTGTCGGATCAAAAGAAAATCATGAACGACATCGTGAAGTTCGATGAAGTGGAAGAAGCATACTATCTCGCGGGAAAATGCGGGATCTGGCTGCGATTGAATCTCGAAGATATGGAGAAATTAGAAGAATTCATTAAGGACAAGCTCAGTGCCATCGATGGTATCACGAACATCGAAACGTGTATCGTCCTGAAAACCTTGAAGTGAAACAATTTTATAGTTAAAAAAAACTTGTTTCTACCGGGACATTTTTTAGCACATCGTCCAACTTTACCAAGCCGGATCTGTCACTCGGCCATTCAATTCCTTCTTCATTCTGGTGATCTTCCCCCTCCTTGTACCAGCGACCGCTTGACCATGTCAAGCTCTTTCCTGTCGCAATGTCGATGATGTCGTACGCCTCTCCGTTTTTTTCGAGGAATAGATGGTCATATTCGGGATCGAAATAGATGCCCTCGAGTGGAAATTCGTAAAGGGTCACTGTTCTCTTGAACTTTTTACGCTTGTCGTAAATCTTGAACCAGTCCTGCGAGTCGCCGAGACAATGCTCGCTTTCCACGCTGATATACCAGCGCCCGCACGGGGATGCAAATGATTGGCTGGTTTCACTCACGGAAAATCATCCAGGATTCGCGAAAATAGTCGATCTCGCATCGGTAGGAAAGGTCGCGGGTTTTTTAACTTCACAAGCAAAAAGTGTATTATCGATTGCCATTGCGGCGATCCTTTCCCTTGACGAAAGCAACGTGATGATGATGGATCCGCTGAAAATCGGCTTGTTTGGCTTCGGCTTCATGGGTAAAACCCACGCGTTGAACGTGAAAAACAACCCGAACGCGCAATTGTCCGCAGTTTTCTCGGTCGAAAAAGATAGGCTAGATATCGAGCAGCTCGGTGCAAAATTCTACGATGATTGGCACGAGATGATCGCGGCCGAGATATTCGATGCCGTAATCATCGCCACGCCGACGTTCACGCACGCGGAGATTGGCCTTGCCGCGATCAATAAGGGCTGGCATGTCTTCCTGGAAAAACCCATGGAGCGAACCCTCGGCAAGTGCCAATTGCTCAATGAGGCTGCAGAAAAAAGGCAGATTCTTCTCGGTATGGGTCATGTTCTCCGGTTTGACGACGAATACCTGGCAATCAAAGAGAAAATTGCGTCTGGTGCCATCGGGATTCCGAAAATGGTTCGGTGCACGCGCCGTGGGCCGCCACCAGGCTGGAGCACGTGGTTCTTCGACGAGGAAAAATCGGGAACGGTCATTCTCGATCTGACAATCCACGATCTCGATTATATCTGCTGGTTAGCAGGAACTGCTCCAAAACATGTCACGGCGTCTGCATCATCCATTCTTCTTGGTAACAATAATATGTTTGGCATTTCCCACGTCGTGCTGGACTTCGAGGCTAGCAATGGCATCGAGCTCGGCTTTGCCGAGGCGTCGTGGGCTGCCACGGCATCATATCCATTTTCGACCAGCATCGAAGTGGCAGGCACGGATGGCATGATCTCGTCTCAAGTACCGGGTAAACATCCCATCGAGATTTATTCGGATAAATCACGCGAAGCCATGAATGTGTTCAGCAAGGACGGGTATGCCAACGAGATCGATGATTTCATCATCGCGATCGTCGAAGGCCGGCCCCCAAAAGTAAGCGGCGCGGATGGCATGCTGGCGGTCAAGGTGTGCCTTGCCGCGCTGGAATCGGCAAAAAGCCACGAAACCTTCGACCTGGAGGGATTTACATGAAAAAAATCTCCATCGGGATTGCAAGTTTCGCCCACATGCACGCGTATAGTTACCTGAACGTGTTCAAGCACATGAATAACGTCGATATTGCTGGATTTTGCGACCTGGACGAGAACCGGGCGGAGCGGATCCGTAGCGAGTTCAACCTGCCATTCTTTGCCGATTATGATGCGCTTGCACGAAGCGATGCAGATGCCATCCTCGTCACTACCGAAAACGTGCGCCACGTCGATGCAGCGATCGCGGCGCTGGAAAATGGGAAGGATGTCATCGTGGAAAAACCCATCGCGACAAGGCTCGACGACGCGCAAAAAATGATTGATTTGGCGAGGGAGAACGAGCGAAAATTATTTCAATGCTATCCCTGCCGGTTCCACCCATCCGCACGGAAGGTAAAGGACTTGATTGCGAGCGGGGCAGCGGGCGACGTCCAAGGTATCACGGCGACGAATCACGGCTGCATGCCCGATCACGAGAACCCGGAAACCGCGTGGTTCTCGACTAAGGAATTGGCCGGTGGTGGTGCCGTGATGGATCATACAACGCATGCCGCTGACTTGATATTTTGGTTTACCGATTGGATACCCGCCAGCGTGTTTGGGATAGCAAGGCGCTTGTTTCATGGTGATATCAATTGCGACGATGCAGGAATGGTGCTAATAAATTTCGATAATGGCATCGCCGCGAGCATTGACCCGAGCTGGAGCCGCCCGGTCTCGTTTCCGACCTGGGGGGATCTCACGATGATCATCTATGGCACCAAGATGACCATCACGATTGACATGTTCAACCAGAATATCAACGTGTTCTCCAATTCGGCGAAGAAAAATGCCACGTGGCAATCATTCGGGTCTGATGCCGATGCGCAAATGCTGGAGAGTTATATCTCGGCGATTGCTAACGATACTGATCCGCCAGTTGGCGGGGAAGACGGTTACAAGGCACTGAAGGTGGCGTTGAAAGCATACGAATCGAGCGACAAGGGTACGTTCGTGGATTGGTGATTCGTTCATGAACGAGTTAATCCGGCTTAAAGAAAAAGAAATTACATGAGTTTGAAAAGATTCAAGGCAACACGCTTGAATTTTTCGAAGCCTTGAAATTCTTCACTAGGATCGGGGGTTACCATTCCTTCCTTGTATTCGGGGGGATTCGGGTCTTGTTCGATGGTGATCCGGACTCGAAGCCCTTCATATTTTTTAGCGACAACCTTCAGTTCGCGGTTGAGAAAGGTCACCTTTTGGTTTTGCATGTCTCCCACCACGAACATGTTATCTTTTACCTTTTTCCAATAATCCTGGAAATCCTTGTCGTTCGGATCCCATTGCTTCACGTCTTGTTCTAGCAAATAACCCCTGAAAACGGTCTTCGCTTTCCTGGAAGGAGCGGTCTTTGCTTTCTTTGCCACGGGCTTGTTCTCCTCGTAAAATGTCTTATTTGGATTGATAATTCGTGAGATAACGTGGATTCCACAGGAGCTTTTCCTCTTCAGGAGAAACATCGAGCTTAATTTTCCCGCTCTGGAGGAGTTCACGGATTCTCGCGATTCTTAACTTGATCTCTTCCCGATACTTGAGCATCATTCCGAATAATAAGACGGTTCTGTAAAACGGTGCGTAATGATACAGGTTTTCATCGTAAAACGTGGCCACATATTTATGGCCTACATTCAGCAACTTTTCATCGACATTCGCCACGAGTTTTTTGTTTTCACCTGGTAAATCGGCCTTCACGTTCCAATCCGAGCCCAATGCAATGACCTTCTGGTCGAACATGAGGGGAATCCAGTACTTCTTATCCTTTCTCATGTCTTTCAAGACGCAAGAGTACTGCTCGTCTATCCTCGGAACCTTGGGGTGTTCCTTTTGCAAGTCGACGATGAAATCGTAATCAGGTAAGATCATCTTGAAAATCGGTATATCATCGTTCACTGACAGGCTCGCAGCGACCGATGTCGATACCATCTGTTCGATCGTTCCTAGATGTTCGACACTTTCCGCCATGAACCACCGGATACACATTCTCTTACCGGTAATATCATTCCCGTCCAGCTTCCAGGTGTCTTTTTCGATGCCAAAAAACCCGTCTTTCCGTCCTTCTTCCTTGATGCCACCGACAAAGTCTAGATTGCGCGTGACTAACCTGTTCTTGGCCATGAGGCGATCCTTTTCGTAAATGCCTATGTCTTCGGTATGGAGCTTCGTGAGCCAGAAGTCAATGTCGACTTTTTTCTCGAATTCTTCGCCTGGTTTTTCAATTTTTTCGAGATTTTCTATTTTTTCAGTTAGGCCAGCCAATCCCTTTTTTTCAACTGCGAGCGTGGCTTCTTGAACAGATGCTTCAGCCGGCGCGCTGTTCTCTTGGGTCACGGCAGCAAGCATTTTCTTTGATATCGATTCTTCTAGTGCCTTAGCCGACCTCGACGCGCGCTTTGCCGGTTTTGCTGTAGCGGTTCCTTTTGGCGAAGCGGCCGCTTGTTTTGCCGGCTTGGCCGTCCTTGTAGCGGTAGAGCCTTTGGCCTTCGATGATGCCCGCTTCGCCGGTTTCGCCGGTTTTTCTGATTCTTGCTCGTCAACCGTGCCGGCCTCCTCAGTTCCATCATTCCCCGAGTCTGGGCTTGAATCAGTCTCGGCAGTCTCGGGGATGGATCTCTTCTTTGCCATGCCTTAACCTTCTCCAAATCAAGTTATTAATGTTTTTATCAAGTAACAACCGTGATTGCACATGCAATCGAATTAAGAGGTTCAGAAATAGCCGACAAAATGATTGAGGTTTCTTGATTAGGCGATTCACGACCTTGGAAATCACTTGGCGCAAATATAGCAACAATTTTGACGGGAATTGTTTGGTTGCACCAGTCTCTTCAGTGATTAGCCCGAAGAAGTCTTTGCACTTGTTCCCTGGGAACTGCACGGGCGGGAGTAGGCATTGACTGTCGAACGCCAAATTAGATTGCCAGTTACGACTTGATCTCCTTCCGGATATTAATTTTAAATAGGTAAACTGTATTCATTCGAATACAAGCCTTCGTGTTTGTAGATATAATAACCCATTTCCATCGCGAGGAAGAATTGCCGAGGATGAAGAGGAATTGAAACATGTTTTCATGGGATAACTTGCCAGCGAATTAACGGGAGAATCATCTCGTTTCAAGGAAAATTTCTCGGCACATGATAGCAAGAAAACAAATTCAAGGGAGACATGACGTGAAAAAATTGGGGATTGAGTTGAAGCCATGGCAAGGCCGCACGTGGTTCATGGCCATCCTTCTCGGGCTTGCTATAATCTTGAATCTCGTTGGCCTTCAATATATCGTGAAAGTTACTTCTGCATCGAACCTGGAATTTCAATACACTTATAATTATCGAGTGCAGGGATATACGGGGAATTATTATGGCTATTCGGAGGATTTTTCGGCGAATGGCCATTATCAAGTCAATTATGCAGGTCCGGTTGCCAATGCCATGGGAGACGTGAGTTGGCAAATCACGGAATGGTCCTGGGCTTCGATTATCAATCAAAGTAGCAAGACACAGCATTACAATTTTCATTACTCCTTGGCTAATGGTCATTACATCAGCGGAACGGACCAGGATTACAACACCACGGGCATGAACGTGTGGTTTCAGGTACCGGGCGGTTTCAAGCAAGTTTCAGGGACCTACCTCGTGAATGCCACCGGTAGCAGCACCCACGACATCCTCGACACGAAAAGTTACGCGATCATTGGTGAATCAACGTTTTGGGCAGGACACATCATGCCCGTGAAGGCCATCGAATTGCTTGCCACGGGCCAATTCCTTCGTGGACCTTCCGACCCATTCGGAAATTACATAGCACAGTATACGGATAAATATTATTTCACAATGGCAGGGTACTTGTTAGGAGAAGAGTATACCGAATCGGATTATACGTCGATTAATGGCGGGGCCGTTTTCACCCTCGATTCATGGGTCTACGTCACCAGCGCAAGTTATGATCGGCAAATCGATATCTGGACGCTGCTCGGGGCATATTGGCTTCCCTACGCGGGTTTACTCGCCCTGGTTTTCCCGATATTCGATGCGCTGCGATGGCGCCCAAGGATGGTCACCTTGGATGGCAGGTTGCTCAAGATCTATCGAAGCGTTCCACCCGAGCTGCAATTCGCCATCGAAAGCAATTACACGCCATTATTGCAATCTTTCTTGCTGCGGGGACGGGCATCGGATGCCCTTCTCGTTACAGCAAGTGATGCCTCGGGCGGTATCTTTGGTCTTGGCATCATTGACCCGGAGGAGGAGTACGGGACATTTTTCTGCCCGGAATATCTTGTCGAGCCAATGATGAAGTATTCCGGCGTCAAATACGCGTTTACCGAGAAACAGCCACCACGACTCAAGAAAATCGAGGAATATGACGTGTTTCGCATTGATTATCTTCATGAACGCGACATAAATTATGACGCGGGCGTTGTAAAACCCTTGGCTGGAAAATATCTTGAACCTGTCATGAAAATGATTGCCCACGAGGATTACGGGAGATCGAACGCGTACCTGTCACGATGGGTGATGGCCGCGATCAAGACGGACGTGGCATTCGTTGCAACGGCGCCCTTGCAAGCCGAATGGGTTCGCAACGTGTACGCGGGTATACAAGATCCGAAACTGAAGCCCGCGATCATCGATGACGAGGTCGTCGTTGGCGTCGGTTTTGCCACTCCATCTGGAAATTCGGCATGGCTTTATGGCCTTTACGTTCATCCCGCTTTTAGGAATACGGGCATAGGGAAAAGCCTGGTCATGGCACGGCTGGCTGCATTGAAAGAAATGGGCGTGGATACGATCATCACTGAAATAGCCGACTGGAATGGTCCGGCGAGGAAAATCTATGCACGTTTCTCGCCATTGCCTGCAGGTAAATATTACTATCTCGGCACGAAAATGCCGAAAACTCAAATCCACCGGCATTGAAATCATCACGATGAGGTCATGAAAATGCTATGTAAACGAGCCTTTGAAATTCTGAATGCACTGCGTGGCAAGCGAGATATTTCTGTTTTGGATGTCGAGCTGGACGAGTTAAAAACGCTTGGTTGCGTTTCCTTGTATGAACCCTTCAATAACAAGCAGGATGTTGAGCAGAAACTCGTCGATCTAAAAGCAAAATACGATGTTGCATCCGAACACGTGCGGACCCTGAACAAGGAGTTGCTTGGTGTCGAACATGATCGTGCTGCTGCTACCGGAGGCGCGAAAATCGCAGCAATGCTTGGGCTTGATCCGGCAAAAAAAAGGATGGTCCAGGTAAAACAAGAAATGGCCGTGCAGGAAAAGACATTAAACGAGATTAAACAGCAATTGCTTGAACTCGGGCTAGAAAAGGAAACCATCGAACGCGCCGTGAAAATCGACGGGCACCGGGCTTTTCTAACCCCCACCGGCGAGCAATATACAAATGAAATCGTCGCTCGCCAGAGGTACTTTGATCGTCCCCTTGGAGATCTCAAGCACGTGCTCGAGCGACTCGACCTGACATTTTCCTTGGAAATTTCCAAGATCGAATCATTGAACAAGAATAAAAACATTCCCGGCATCTGGGCACCTTATCTTTTCAACATTGGATTCGAGACCTCGGATCGCGCCATGCCCCGCCTCGGAGAGTTCGATAATCCTGATGAAAGAATGCTGGAGATGACCACGGATTGGATCGTGTTGAATTCACCTGCTAACAAGGGAGCGACGACGATACGAACCCGGATCGAGAGATTCTTGCAATCCAAGGTGGCATTCCACCTGGATCAGGTAAAGCCGGTCATCAATACCATCGACAAGATGCTCTCGGCGTATTCCCCCGCAAGATTTCTCGGCGATAAAAGTTCGACGCCGCTTGTAAATGGCGATGATGATGGATATAATGAGGAACACATTATCGTGGATCCGGAAAAATACCTGAAAAATTTCGAGGATATTCTCAAGTATGAATGGCGTCAAGAAACTACCGAACCTAGATTGGATAAAGAAGATGTTCTCGCGGTTTTGTTCCTTGCTTTTACGTCAAAATCTCAATCCTCTTCATGGACGAGAACGTTCGAATATTTCCTCGATATTTTCAAGGATATACTCGATGGAAAAAAGTTATTTGCTGCGTTAGCAACGGCATTCCCGTGGGAGGCCGAGGAAACGTGGATGATTCTCCTTCGAGCCGAATCCAATATCTTGCGTGGCCAACGAGCTAAGTTTGTCCCGGAACTTCTCGAGTATGCCGTGATGCTTGCGATGAATCCTGAAATCATTGCGATCGAAAACAACATCTCTCCAGCACAGATAGACGCGTGGAAAACCGTGATCATTCCCGTGGCGCAGGCCATCATCACGACAAGCTTGGAGGACATGATCTATTCCTACATCCAATCACGCCCGATGTCCTACATCACGTCGCCATATTATTACCGGCGGCCGTACGGGTACATGCACACCACGTCGCTCCATTACCACACGACCGGTTGATCTTGGTTTTTTCTTTTTTGATTTGATGTTTTGCATTTCCTGGCAATTTCCATCTTAAAATGTCACGCCTTGGATGATGGGGATTTGCACGGGGTCGATGCCATCGATCGCGAGAGTTTCAACGAAAGCAACCAAGGTGCCGTCGATCACGCGGACGTACAAGTAAGGATCTTTCTCGATTGCCATCTGGATGAGAAATGACAATCCTTCTCGCTGTTTAGCCCAATTATCAGCATTATTTTCGACGATGTGCCTGAACGTGTCCACTTGCACCAAGGCATAGAGGAATTCGTACGCCAGCTTGTCCCATTCTTTCCGCTGGAGCTTGTAATATTTTCCCAACAATTCCTGGTGCGACTGCCCGGTCAACTGCATCCACCCAAGACCTTCGATGTCAGCAAAATGGATAGTACCATCGGGCGCGATGATCGTGTCCTTGTCGAACCAGACATCTTGATAGACCAGTCCCGCGATACCGCCATCTCGCTCCGTCGCGGATCGCGAGAATAGCGAGAGCAACGCGAGGCCGCTGCGTATGAAATTCATCTCGAATTGTTGCGCCAATTTAGGCGTGCCAACGTGGAACTGGCTAAAAACAGATTCCGGATCGGCAATCACGTGCGGGGATTCGAAATATAGCCTCGTCCGTGATGGCACGAGGCGCATTTCCTGGAAGAAAGGGTCGGGATATTGGCGGAACCAGTAAAACTTGCGCGCCGTGTCCTCGATCTGCCCTGCAAGCGGCACGATGCCAATGATGGGGCAGATGTACGCGCCGTTGATGGATGCATCCCTTGCAAGCTTTGATAATTCAAGCCCTTCCCTTGCATTGATGACGCCTTGTGCGCCGAATGGACTTTCGCCCATCCAATTCTCCGACATGATGAATCCTGCTGGATTGTGGAGCGACCGCACTCGATCGAGCAAAGCCGGTTCTCGACAAGCATCGGTGATCCGGTCGATTGAAAGCGGACCGCCAAAAAACATGTCCTCGTAGGCGCCACAGCCCTTGATCGACAGGAAATAGGTGTGTCCATCGATCTCCGTGCACCGATCCGGGATGATCGCGTTGCGGTTTTCATCTCGTATGGCCGGGTGTTTGGTTCCTTGAAGATCGTGCAGTTCTGCCGTTCCAGGTCCTAGGTAGACGTTCACCCACGCTTCAAGTTCCTTAAAACCCGGATTTAGCTCGCGTTCCGAAGCATCGATCTCCAGTAATGTAGTGTCGACTTCTTGCGCCAGCTGAGCTTTCACCGACGGAGTTTGCTCATCGATGTTCTGGTCGTTGTCCTGGTATTTCAAATCCTCGTCACCGCAACCAATCTGATTCTTTCTTCGTCATGGTGCAGAATAAAAAAGTATAGGGCAAAAAAACTTATTAAACTTTTCAACGAAAGCTTGATTTCATGGAATCATCACATGGCGATGTCTTGGATCGATTTTTGCGGTACGTGCGAGTTTACACCACGTCCCAAGAAGACGTGCAAGAGATCCCGAGCACCCCGCGTCAATTTGATCTTGCTCGATTGCTCGTGCAAGAATTAAATGACATGGGCATGGATTCAGTTGAATTGGATGATCATTGCATCATCTACGGCACCCTTGCCACGAATCTTCCCGAAGAAACCGCGGCTCGTGTCCCGATAGTATGTTTCATCGCACATCTTGATACCTCGCCCGAGGAACCCGGGGAGAATGTGCAACCACTCGTGGTAACCTATACTGGCGGCGACCTCACCTACCCGAACAATCCCGACCTGGCCGTGACTGTCGAAGATTCACCCGTGCTATCCGACCTGGAAGGCGAGATGCTCGTTACTTCCGATGGGACGACTCTCTTGGGCGCTGATGACAAGGCGGGGGTCGCCGAGATCATGGCAGCGGTCTCCTTTCTACTCCAGCATCCCGACATTCCCCATGGCACCATCAAGATCGTGTTCTCGCCCGACGAGGAAGTCAACCATAGCGTTGATTTCATTGACGTGCAAAAAATCGGGGCTGATTTTGGATACACGCTCGATGGGGATGAACTCGGCACCATCGAGGCTGAATGCTTCAACGCGGTATCGGGGAACATCGTCATTCAAGGCTATAACGTGCATCCAGGCTATGCTTATGGAAAGATGGTGAATGCGGCTAGGGTCATGGCTGATATTCTCAAACTTTTTCCGGACGAAATCGCCCCCGAGACGACCAGGGATCGCGAGGGATATTACCATCCCGCCCACGTGCAAGGGAGCGTGAACGAGGCCAAAATGGATTTTCTTCTCAGGGATTTTGATCAAGGTGCACTGCAAGAGAAAATTGAAGCAATCCGAACGGGCGTGGCCGAGGTTCAAGCAAAATATCCAGGAGCAAAAATAAATCTGGAATTCAAGGAAGGCTATCACAACATGAAGGAGATCATGGATCAACACCCGCGCGTGACCGAAATTGCTGACGAGGCGATCCGGCGCTTGAGCGTTGAACCGCGACATAAAGAAATTCGCGGGGGGACCGATGGTGCTCGTTTGTGTTTCATGGGCTTGCCATGCCCGAACTTGTTCGCGGGAGGGATGAATTTTCATAGCAAGAAAGAATTCGTTCCTGTTCGCTGGATGGAACAAGCGGTGCAAATGATCTTGAACATCGTCGAGATCACGAGTAAAGAAGCATGATCTCTTTGGTAAAAACAGCGTTGGTCTTTTCTAACTGATGACATGAAAGAAAAGATGATGAACGAGAAAATCATTCACCATGATTAATCAAGTCATTCATTTTCGATTTAAAGTCTTCCGAATCGAAAACATCGTTTACATGAAGTTCCAGGGGAGGATCGAAAACTGGATCGATCCTGTGATATGATTCGAGAGCAAGAATGTTTTTATCGTGCGTGACGATGGTATTTACGCCAAATCGCTCCATTGATGCAACAATAATGGCGTCACGCCCTCCAACACCTGTGTTTCGCAATTTCTTAAGCAAAAAAATAGAATATGCAACAATGTCCTGATCTATGTCTATGAAATGACATTTCTCCATGGATAGAAGCTCAATGAGTAATTCCTCAATTCGGTCCGCATCCAGATTTATTCCCGAATTTCTCAACGTGAATAAATTATGTGCGATTTCGACAGGTATGATCGCGCTCAGTAAAATATCCTCTGTATGTAGCACCGGTTCTAACCACTTGTGGATTGCATCGTATTCCGGCGTATTAGGATCGTAATAATAAATCCAAATTTGAGTGTCTATTGCTAGCAAACTCTTTTCACTCAAAGATTTTTTCTGTTGGAATTGGCTTATCGGTCAAGCTAGCCAGATATTTCGAGAATTTCTTTGATTTTTCGATGAATTCATCAACAGTGATAGATTTTCTAATCAAAATGGTATTATGTTCGTCCAATTGGAATACAACTTTTTCGCCTGGCTTTAAATTCATTCTTTTTCGCAGTTCAGCAGGGATACAAACGCGTCCCTTTTCGTCGACTAAGGATTCAGATGTCATGATCGACCACGAGGTGGAACATAGTGGGAGATCATTTATCTTTATCTAAAAACCCATTGACATAGAAGGGTTTCGGTTATGAGGATCTATCGATATTGCGATTTCCAACGATTTCCGGTGAAAATAAGGCCGATATTTTAAAAATGATTCTCCATAATACAAGTCATCATTATGGCCAGATTATCCACGATTGACGCGCAAGGATCAGCGGTTGGAACGAAACTCGAAAAATTGATAGCAAAGTACCATCTCAAGGGCATTCTCTTCGATCTGGATGGCACGCTCACTAACACGCTCGACCAGCATGTCGAGGCATTTCACCGCGTGTTTACACGCAATGGCTTCAACGTGGAAAGGTGTAAAATCCAAGCCAACATGGGCAGGCGGCCGTTTGACATCGTGCGGGACTTGATTTTTGGTGGAAAAACAGATGGCGAATTATCCCAGGAGCAAGTCGAGCAATTGTACCAGCTTGCCCAGGAAAAAATTGACGAGTTCACAGGATTGATTCCCGAACATCCACCGAGAATGCCAGGCATTCCTGACGTGCTCGTGAAGGCCAAGCAACTCGGTTTGAAATTGGCGGTTGTAAGCAGCACGACCTATAAAAATGTAAAAATAATTCTCGACCGCATTGGGGTCTTTAAATATCTCGATGCCTTGGTAACTGGTGAAGAAGTACAAGTAGGCAAGCCCCATCCAGAAGCCTATGTTAAAGGTGCTGAAAAGTTAGGCCTTCCGAAAGAAAACTTGATAATTATCGGGGACTCGATTCATGATATCGGGAGTGCGAAGGGAGGCGGGCTACGGATCCTGGCAGTCGCTACCGGCAAGCACACGATCGCGGAACTCAAGTCAAAAAAGCCCGAGATCGTGCTGCCCAATTTGCTCTCGCTATTATGAATATTCGAAATTTGTCAAATGCATTTTAAAGTAATCTACCACGAGGCTGCTTTATGGCATGCGAAGAAGTCTATGATTCTGGTGAAACCAAAATATATCGTTTTATTGCGGTTGGCGCAGGTCATATTTCGGATCATTGGCTCCCTTTGTTCAGTGACCAGCAATCGAAGATTTTTGGCGTCAATAAGCGCGTTGAATTGGTCGCCCTCGTCGATCCAGATAAATCTGTATGGGAGAAAGCTCAAAAATACGGCTGCGGAGAAACCCCGTGTTTTGTACAGCTCGAAGACGCGTACAAGGAAATCGATTGCGACGCGGTCTTGATCTTGACCCCTCCCCAATATCACGCCCGTTATATATGGGAAGCCATCCAGAACTTGAACAACGTGCTCACGGAGAAGCCTTTCGTTACTGAACCTAACGATCTCAAGCACATGATCAAGATGCTCCCTGAAATCAAGGAGAACAATCTGTTATGTGTCGTGAACCAGCAATATCGCTGGGCGCCACGCATCCAAGCAGTGCGCAAAGCCATCGACGACGGGTTGATCGGCGATGTTGGTTTCGTCGTCTCGTATTTCAACGAGGCTGATTACCACTTCAACTTGTGGTGGCGGCAACTCCATGGTGATATCTCGGCATTCAACTGGTTTGTTCATCATTACGACACGATGCGCTACATCTTGAAAAACCGCAAGCCGGTCGAGGTTTATGCAAAATTGATACGAGTACCCTATTCCAAGATCGTCGGTGAATCCACCGTGTTCTTGAACGTCACGTTCGAGGACGGGATCGAGTGGGCATACAACGGCAGCCAGGAGGGCAGGGGCTGGACGACGCCCGGGCAATCCATGTTCACGATACACGGGTCAGAAGGCATGATCGAAAATCCACGTGATGGACCACCGGTTCTGTACAAGGGGACAGACGAAGAAGGGACGCCGCTCATGGACGACCCCGGCGATTCCCACGCACCCTATCCGGATTATTGGCACGTGACGCTCAGAAAGTTCATCGAGTCACTCGATGCAAAACAGCCCATTGACGAGGATCTCACGACGTTCGAAAATAACATGTGGACGATATCGATCCCGCTGGCAGCCCGTGAATCGCATCGGCAAAAGCGACGCATCAACATGAAAGAATACCTGGACTCGCTATGAATCACGGGAATTCGATGCAGCAATCTCTTTTTTTGAATTCATCGTGCTTTTTTTTAACGGCATCATCTTTTTATGATCTTTACCCCGGATAATCATGTACAAACCGAACAACGATTTCTAGCGCTGTAAAGCGCGCGGTAAACGGTTATTCGAATGGATTTTGCTGGATGCGTCGACTGTGGTTTTAAATGCGAGCGGGCATGCCCCGTTTCAAGGGGCGTGAAAAAATACTACTTGCGAGCGTTTCTCAAGGATTACTTGTCACGGCACGAGCCAATGGCATGGCCATGCATGAATTGCCGATCTTGCGATGCCGTGTGCTCCGCAGAAAAATCACCGCGATTGCTCGTTCACGAGGCAATGCAGCAGTTCTTGAAGGATCACGAGAATACATTGTCCGACTACCGCGAAGAATTGCTTGAGCGTGGCCGGATCGGTGTCTCGAGCGTTTTTATGGATAATCTCGTGCTTCCGGAAAATATTTCTTGCAAGCACTCGCTGCTGAAAAATTTTGACCGCATCGTCGTCTTTCCGGGTTGCGTCGTGTCATCCCGGTTTCCCGGGCTCGTGTACCGGATGTTCCAGCTACTCGTGCTGCTGGGCGTCGACCCGCGGCGCGTGGTGGTGGAGGACGAGGTTTGTTGTGGATCTTTTCTCAATGAAGTGGATAGCACTTTATATAACTCCAATGCGGTTCAAGTATTCAAGCGCATGATCGAGAAAGCAAGCCACGTGCTCATCTTGACATCTTGTGGTTCTTGCACGGCGACGCTGCGCGAACACAAGGATCGCATCGTGGCAACAGCGAAAGCAGGAAAAGCGCGTGCCACGGTGGCTGAAACCGCCATCATGCACTACGCGGAACTGTTATCCCTCAACGAAACCAGGACCTTGCTCCAGCCTCTCGTGAACCTGGATAAAGTTGCTGGAATGGGCACTACTGCAACGCGCGTCTACTTGCAATACCCGTGCCAAGCAACGACCGCCGAGGACGCGCGCGATGAACGAGTTGGCGGGCTTGGCGAGCTCCTTGCCATGTTTGGATACGAGATGACCTGCATCGACAAGGACCTCGATTGTTGCGGATCATCCTTGCTCGACACGCACCCGGATCTTGCCATCGAATATGGCATCCGCCGAATCACGAATATCACGGATAATTCAAAACCTCCGGTCGATCAAATCCTCATTGCATGTGGGAATTGTTACCGGTTGTACGTCGATTTCAAGCCATCCATGGACGTGGAAAATGATGGCGTGGAGAAGGCTCCCTTTCGGGTGCAATTCTTGCTCGATCTCGTGATGGATGGGATCGAATTTCCCCAATGAAACACCCGATCAAATTGCATGATATTCCTCGTTTTCCCTTGCCGTGCCATTTTCTCTCGCCTATATAGTGAAAATATGTCACTATAGAGAATGTCGACTAGATATATAAACAATTGAATGTATCGCGTCGTTAAGGCTGATGGATGCGATGAAACTGAATAAAATCCGTGAAAATCCAAAAAACATATGTTTTGGAGACATTATCTTGATTTCCCCGGCCTTGCCAACATGCATTCAAGAAAGAGAATGAAGCGAGCCATGATGATAAAACAGAAATTTATCATGCTTTGCATGGCGGTGCTCGCATTCACCTTGATCGTCATGTCCTGGCACGCGCCAGTCAACAGTGACATGTCGGAAACCATGGAGAGTATCAATGCTCAAGGTAGTGGAAACATGATATCTACCAGCACCCTCGTGGATTGGAGTTATGTCTATGCAGCGCGGGGAGCGAAGGGTTACTATACGCTGAGTGGCAATTCCTGCGACATCGAAATGAACGTATACATTTATAGCTCGCAAGACTATTCAAGATACAATGCGGGGCAAAACGTGACTCCGTACCGCACGTTCCGCATGTATCCTTCTCGCAGGTGGAGTTTTATAGCACCCGCATCGGATACATGGTACTTTGTATATAAACCTGCAACCATGTTCAGTGGATCCATTAATGTATATATTAATGTTCAAGCTGATAACTCGGGACCGATAATTTCCACGAACTTGCAAAATTTCCTGGATATCAACTCCTCGTTCACCATTCAGGCAAACGCGACCGATCTCTTCCAGGTTTCATACATCGGTATCCAAATCAATAGTGTCCTCAAAGCTTACGTGTACAACACGACCACAATCTCGTACACGTGGACGCCGGATCCTAACTTCCAGCAGATGAATACCGTGACAATCGTCGCGCAGAATCAATTTGGCCAGGTAAGCCAATGCTCGTATAGCATCATCGGTGCCGATCGCACCTGTCCCGTCGTGACGTGGAACAATGTTCCTTCCACGGTTTCTGGATCCTATGTTACTCTTTCTATTTCCCTTTCAGACAACATTGCGCTCAAACGCTTGGTGGTCTTGATGAATGGAAGGCAACTTTACGACAAGGAGTATTCTTCCTCATATTACTATTCAACCAGTGATATAGCAAATTTCAATTGGAATTCGCTTGCACTTGGGAATGGTTATGTAACACTTACCGCGATCGCGTGGGATTTAAAGGGCTTGAACAAGACGTCCTCGATAACTGTCTTTGTCGATAACAACGGTAATAGTGGATCCAGCACGCCGACAACATCCTCGAATAACGCGGCAACTGCAGGAGGGATTGTCGCGATCTTTGCAGTTTTTCTCTTCATTAGTGTCATTGCTGCCATCGTGGCGAAAGCTAACAAGAAAAATGCCACCAATACAGGCATATCATTCTCGGCGTCATCCGCCACGAGCCATGCTAGCAGGCCCGTGATCCAGGTGCATTCGACCATCAGCAGTCGTCCATCGACGTCATCATCGACCACTAGCAGTCATCCATCGACGTCAGCACCAACCAGCAGTCGTCCATCAACAATGTCATCGACCAGCCGGCGTCCTGCATCACCGCCTCTCGTGCGATCGATCCTGCCCGCATCGTGTTTCGTTCCTAATACGCAGTGGGAAGTCGTGGAAGGTATTCGCACGCGCCCGTCCATCCCGGTTGGTGCACAAAATGCAATACCAACTGCAGAGAAAACAATTGACATGGTCACGCCAGAGTTCAACCATGTAATTGCACCGAAAGTGTCCCGCATGTACACGGATGGCGCGGATACCAATCCCATTGCAACCTGGAACCATGCAACAAGCAGCAGCATTCAAGCATCTATGCCAATGCTTTTTTGCAAGACATGCAATGCCCCGGTCGTTCCAGATCAAGGAAATTCGAGCAATCCGGCAACGTGCAAGAATTGCGGCTCCGTGCTGATGCAACTAGTGCCAATCGCGTCAATTACCAGGGCCAAATTCGTGCATGCCGACGCTGACTACAAGGCGTTCGTCGATGTCTTATCATGGATGCTCGCGAAGCAAGCCATCCCTTCAGGTGGCAGTTTGAACAAGGCACGCTTGAATATAATCTTGAATCACACGGGACATGCCGACATCGATTTGAGGCGCTTTATAGATAAAATGCTCCGGACACGGCTTTTCGCTGCAGAAACCGAGACAACAGTTGTTCTTGCGAGAACTATCGTTGAGTATACTTCACTCGGTTCTATATTGACATATCTCTCCGAGTACTTACGAAGCATGTAATATCAATGATATATACCTCCTCCTCGTCGAAAAAAATGATGAAATACTCGAGAACATGTTAACGACGAAAGATCTGGCAAGTCCACGATAGAATTGAATTAATCACCCGTAGATTTGGTTTAGATTAATCAATTATCTAAACTTATAACTTTTTTATAGCGATTATAATCAACTCGTATAAATCAGAGGATTAGATTGATTAAATCGTAAAAATCTAAGGATATTGTTATCCCTTGCATTTGGATTTCAAGCCATCAATGGACGTGGAAAACGACGGCGCGTAGAAGGCTCCCTTTCGGGTGCAATTCTTGCTCGATCTCGCGATGGATCGAGTTGCCTTGGGATTATCGATTTTTCGCACTTTTTCAGCCACGTGGCGACAAATTTGCTAGAAGCGCCGAAATTCATTTAAAAAACGATTCATGGTTTTAACTATTATAATCATTTCAAGAAGTGATAATTGGATAATCATCAAAATGATATGAAAATTCATTAATGAAATGATTTCAAGAAATGATAATAGTAAAATCACCAAAATGACGTGAAAATAAGTATATGACATCGAAATCGCCACGCGGCGAGTTTGCGGGTCGCAAGCTCAAGAAGAAGCGTCAGCAATTCAAGTGGTCGGATTACAATTACATACAAAGACAGTTAGGCCTCAAACGGAAAGCAGATCCTCTGGGAGGCGTAGCACAAGCATCCGGAATCGTACTAGAGAAGGTTGGACGTGAGGAAAAGAAGCCAAACTCTGGCATCAGGAAGTGCGTGCGCGTGCAATTAAAAAAGAATGGAAAGACTATCACTGCGTTCCTTCCGGGCGATGGAACCTTAAACTTCACGCAGGAGCAGTTTTGCGGGATTTACTCGTAAAACTCCAATGATGAAGTCCTCGTCCAAGGAATCGGTGGTGCCCGTGGTCGTGCCAAGGGCGACATTCCAGGAGTTCGGTGGTGCGTCGTCAAGATCAACGGCATTTCCGTCGAAGCCATTTTAGCAGGCAAACGGGAGAAACCGACGAGGTAAGCTAATATGGCAAGGAAAAAGAAAGACGAGGAAGAAACCGAGACCGTAGCCTCCGACGAGAAAAAGGACGAGGAGAAAGAACTCGAAGTGAAAGAAGGCAAGGAAAAGAAAGGCAAGGAGAAGAAGGAGAAGAAACCCAAGGAGAAAAAGGTGAAGAAAGGCAAGGAAGAAACTCCTGAAGAGGAAGCTCCTGCTGTCGAAATCGCCAAGTCCGAAGTAACCGAGCCTGAATCAATTTCGATCCCTGAAACGCCCGCAATTAGTGCTGAACTCGCTCCCGCGGAAAAAGTCACCGAGCCAGCATCCGTGGAAAAAGCTGCCGAGGCTGCTCCCGTGGAAGGCACTGCTGAAAAAGCAGCGAAACCCGCCCCGAGCGAGGGACGGCGCCCTGAAATGCATCCGAGAAGCGACATGCGCTCGGGACGAGGAAGACGGGATCGACGGGACAGGGACGAGGAAATTCCTGAATTGCACGATAATTTCAAGCCAGAAATCGTGACCGGCACCGGTATCTTGCTCTTTGAAAAATGGCCAACCGATGTCACGATCAAGGACAAGGGTCTCCAGCGTTACTTGAACTTGCGAGATATTGGCGTTCCACATTTTCATGGCATTTACACGAGAAAGAGATTTTGGAAACACAAGCAGAGCATCGTCGAGCGGCTCGCAAACCGCATGATGACGCCGGGCACGATCCGTGCTCGCATCAAGGGACGGCGCACGTCATACCGCGCCGGCAAGAAGCAACACGCGATCAACGTCGTCCGCCGCGCCTTTGAACTCATCAATTTGAAATCCGGGGAGAACCCCGTGCAAATGCTCGTGCAAGCCATCGAGAATGCGTCGCCACGAGAAGACACGACGAGGATCTCCATGGGTGGCATCAGTTACCAGAGCTCCGTGGACGTCGCGCCTGCTCGCCGGGTTGATGGTGCAATTCACTTGCTCGCCCTCGGTGCATCGAGGCGGTCGCACAACAGCCCCCTCACTATCGAGGAATGTCTGTGCGAGGAAATCATCGCCGCGTCGAAGGGCGATTCGGCATCATTCGCGATTGCCAGGAAGGAAGAGAAGGAGCGCATTGCCTTCTCGGCAAGATAATCTCGATATTGCACCCCATTTTTTCTCTCATTTTTCAAGACTTTTTGCAAGTTACAATTCAATGTTGGCAACATCTAGCCCGGTCTGGCGTTGTGGTTTTCATTCATTTACCATTATCCAGGAGATTTGATAACCAGATATTCGTGCTCCTACAAGGTGGTCATGCTTTCTCACGAAGCGACAACCACCGAAAGATACATTGGTTGTTGGTTGCAAGTATTATCTGAACATTGTCGAGATCACGACCGCCGGGCTCGTGGCTGATGAGACGTGTTGGGACTTGATATGCAGAGAGGCGATGCGCGTGTCAGAAGAGCTAGAAAAACAAGTCATCGATGAAGATGCCGTGGATGAGGGGTTTCTCGTTCCGGTGAAGAACATCTGGATCGTAAACAAGTTACGAATGGAAATAGATGCCCTCAAAGCTGTGCTCGAAGAAAAGGAAAAGGCCCTCGTTGAAAAGGATAAGGCCGTTGCCGAGGAACGGGAAGCAAATATCGAGAAGGACAGGATTATCGCCGAATTTGAACGCCGGTATGGTGAAGAGTAAAGGTTCTCTATTTGCTGCCAAGGCCAAGATATAATCCTCCTTCTCCAAGAATTGAAGAAATCGATCCGGGATGCCGTGAGATATCATTTCAATGGGTATGACATACCACGAATCATTAGATTGCATTTCGTGAAGGATGAGGTTATTGCAGTTTGAGGATTCCACGTTTTCAAGAATCTTGCATATTTAAATGACTTCGTCATGAAGCCTTGCTGTTATAATCAAGTTTCGAGCAAGAAGAAAATGCAGGCACGAAGCGAGATGCCCGGGTTCATACTTTGGTCAAGATGACCTCATCGATGTCGAAATGGCGCTGGAGCAACTTTCGACAGCGGTCAATCTTGGCACCACCTTTACCGATGGCCATGCCACGGAATTTCGAGTCGATCTTGACCATGGCGCGGCCTTCGGAAATCGTGATTTCTTGGATTTCAGCAGGGGAAAGCGCATTCTTGATGAGCTCTTGGGCATTGTCGCCATTCTCGATGATCTCGATGTCTTTCTTGAGATCACGCATGGCCTTCTTGATGTTCGCCCCTTTCTTGCCAATGGCAAGGCCCGCTTGTCCTTTTTTCACGATAAAGATGACCTTATCACTTTCCACGATGCAATCGTCAACCGATGCGCCGGAAATGTTCTCAAAGTAAGAAATAAACCCTATTGCTTGTTGGTCGAGGTTATATCCCATGCATTCACGCAACTCTTGTTTTCATTTATAAATTCGTGGTACCTTTCGAGATCAGAATTCTTTTACCACGTCGAGAATTTTACTGTCACCCGGGCTCTCGATCAAGATGCTCCCGACCATGAACGGCCTTCCTGCCTGGTTCCCGAGGTCCCATGACGAACCTGGATAGGTGAACACGTCGATCTTGCGGCTTTGCATCCCGATGTGGTACATCAATTCTTTTTTGTATTCTTCTGGCAAATTGTCAGCAACTATGAGCAACTTGGCCTGGCCCGTGCGCAAGGTGCGCAAGACATTTTTCCTTCCCACGGTAATCTTGCCAGTTTTCACCACGATGCGAAGATTCCGGTTGAGCAAGGCCATTTTTGATTTTTCGGACATTATAACCAACCAATTCGTTCTTTCGTTGTATCCGCGATGAGATCCTTAATGATGGGTTAATTAAATCCATTTTGAAATTTAAAAAGGAGTGCTCGGGGTTGGATATATCGAAGTAAGTCGTGGTCTTATGTAATTTAAAGGGGAAGGCCTTAAAAAAATACACATATTTACCTCAACATTTCGTTAAACAAACGGAATTTTTGACAGCATAGCGTGCATCGTCCGTGCAATTGTTAGACAAGTGGCACTTCCGTCGTGGTCGGTCCATCCGTGCCACGATCCTGGTTTGCAGGTGATGACTTCTTGAATTGCCTCAACTTGGTCAAGAAATACGTGATCGCGAGGAAACCAACGAGGGGAAGGATGTCCCACCCGAGAACTTGCTCGATCGTCGGCGAAATCGTGATGGAAACATGCGCTGGCTCGCCCAAGATGGTTCGGATGCCAAGGATTCTCGGGGTATTGTCGATCGTCGTCCTGAACGTGATGCCATCCGTGGTTCGAGAGTAATTGACAGGCAATACCACGCCGTCATATGGGGAATATTGATCAAGCGCGCTCACGGCTGGCTGGTTGATGGACAGGGTGATGTCGCACGAGGCGGCATTGTTCCACAAGATCAGGAATGTTTCGTTAGAGGCGGTTCGAATGCAATAAAAATAGCAGTTTTGGCTGGAAAGGATCGAGCCGATGGATGTGACGGTCATTCCCTCCGGAAAGCAATGCCCGCCCGAGAGCTTGGAACTCATGAGCCTGTACGCGAAGCCGGATGGCTTCATCACGTGATCGGAGCCATAAAAAAGGCCAAAATTAGGGAAGGTTTGCCAATCCGCGCCCAATCCTTCAGGATCCCACATATAGAACCATACGGTTGTTTCCACGTGTGGGTCTGCCGCGGTCATGGCAAAGGTCTTGACCAGCTCGTCGGCTTGCTCGTGCAAGTCTTGCTCGTATGCTTGCATGTCGCTGTAAGGACCGATCGTTGGATAGCCGATTTCCGTGATCCACAAGGTACCGTTAAAGGCGTGTTGCACGTATAACGTCGTTTCGATCTGGCTCAATGTTGTCCTGATATGTTCGATATCTCGTCGATAATACATGTGCACGGCGACGGCGTCGAAGAGGCTATTAAAATCTGTCGCCCCTGTGTACGTGATCATCTGGTCGAGATAGCTAGGATCGTTGAAGGCCGCGGCAGCGCTGATCACGGTTAACGAGGGGCTGATGGCATTGATCAGCTCCGCGGTCGTTTTTTGCACGTAACAGAATTGCTCGAACGTTCCCGACCAGTATATTTGCTGGTCTGGCTCGTTCCAAATCTCCCATGCCTTGACGTGATTCATGTATCTCCTGACCGTGATGTTCACGTATTGTAACCACGCTGGAAGTGTTTGATTCGTGATGTCGGTGTTCGGGCTCACCCATGAAGGAGGACAGATCAATAAACCAAAGACCGTGAGGTGCCTCGCGACCGATTCATTCACGTATGCATCAGCAATCGTGAAATTCCACGTGTTATTTGCTGGCTCCAGCATGCACCACCAGAAACAAAATAAACGTGACATGTTCGCTCCCACCAAGCCAGATTCGTTCAACTCTGGTTGATATGCCATGTTAACGCCGAAAAAGCTCGGGTCAATCGCAGCGGTTCGTTGGTACGGAGGATTGTTCACGCCTGGATAGGAACACGTCGTGCTCACGGGAAAGGGAATGAGGTTAAGCGGCAGGATGTAACACGCGCAAATCGCTACCACGATCACGATGCCCGCGGATTTTTCATGCAATGCTTTCATTATTTCCACCCTTTTCGTGCCGTCTCATGGGCGATTCAATCAACAAAAAGCAACCGATGACGCAAAGCACTATCCCGATAATGAATCCTGCTGGTGGGATGATGTAACTATTTGCCGTAAAAAACCTGGAGCTATTCACATCGAGCAGGCAGCTAATGATGATCAAGCATGTCAACGACAAGACGGCGGATCTGGCACCACGCGCATGGTCCTTTTCGCTTGAAAACAACGAAGGAAGCAAGAACAGGCGTGCCATGCCATTACCCAGGATGAAACTGCAGAGGCATATCGTGAGTTCATGATCCTGGGCATGAAAAAATCCAAGGTAGATCACGAGCAAGCCATTGGCTATCGACATGATGCCAGCGATCTTGATAACGCCAAATTTTCCAAGCACGATCACGGCAACGGCGAGAAACGGCATTGCCAGGAGAAAGGTCGAGCCCATCGATGCCACGTCGATGATGTTCCCGTTCAAGAAGGTGGGCAGGATGAGGGCAAGCGCGATGCAGATCGATGCATCCAGCACGGCGAAGAAACTCTTGGTGATCGTCGAAATGGTTTTCGATGGCATCGCGGTTTCGAGTTCGGAACGAGGCTGGTCATGACCGGTTAAATCATCTTGATGCAAGTCATGGCCGATCAACACCAATATCGTGGATTGCAAGCCTATGCCCAAGAGAAAGATCGATTCGAGGTCGAGATTCGCGAGCATGAAACATGCTAATGAACACAATGCGCTGATCAAGAGGAGGGGAAACATTAATCGAAAGAAAACGGTTCCAAGCCCTTTAATGCTCACGAAGTTTCCTTGAAATGCCAAGAAAACGAGGATAAATGCCAGTGCGTTTAAAAAAACGAAAAACAATGAAATTTCTAACGTCTCGAGAAAGAAACTCGTGGGATCGACCTCGGGGGGATGGGTGTTTTTGAACAGCGGATTGGCTGTCCGGTTAAATGTCATTGCGAGCGTGATTGATAGGACGCAAAGGATGGCGAGATTCCATCCAAGCGTTTTTTGGATTTTGATGGGCGATTTCTTGTTGATCAAGCGGTAATCCATCAGCCCTATAAGAATTGATCCGGCGAACGTGAAATAGGTGAACACGATGCTTGCATCATAGAAAAGGACTTGACTTAATGACCAAAACACGATGAAATACGAGAATGCAAACGCAAACAAGAGATATCGGTACATATTCGGCTTGGAGCTCGATTCGTCCATGGTCTTGCCTTGTTACTATCTTAAAAAACATCGCGTGCGAGATTATTAACAATATTTTCGTGTCCGATAGAAAGCGTTGTTTCCAAGATCGTGAAAAAAAGGATTGCACATGCTCGTTGAATACATTCACAGCAGGCCGAGCCAACTGGAAGCCGCCATTCAAGCGTTTCCAGTGGCGCTCGTGCCCGTGGGCTCGCTCGAATGGCACGGCCCCCATATGCCACTCGGATTCGATGGCGTGAAGGCTGAAGCCATCTTGCGGAAAGTCGGCGATGCGTTGAACGATGGCGTCATCTTTCCAACGATGTTTTACGGGGCGTACCATGTCATGAACTTTCCATTCACCTATAACCACAAGGTAAAATTTTTACAAGGTCAAATGACCACGTTTTTCGAGCAACTATACGGCTCAGGATTCAAGGTCATCGTGGTCTTCGTCGGCCATTATCCAAGCCTGCAAGTCAAGTTCATGGAGGAACTCTCGATGAAGATGATGAAGAAGCACGCTGATCTCTGCATGTTCGCGGGTCCCGAGCATTATCTTCTATCGAGATTCAAGCAGCCAGGAGATCATGCTGCAACTCTCGAAACTTCGCTTGGCTTGTCGCTCTTTCCCCAATGGGTTGACATGGAGGCTTTGCCCACTGACTTGGAACCGGCAGTCTTTGCAAAACAATGCGGCGTGCACGGCCTCGATCCGAGAACCAACGCGTCCGCGGAAAAAGGTGCAATCTGGGAGAAGGAATGCATCGACGTGCTGGTGAATGGGATCACGCGCTCGGTCTCCGAGAAGTCACAAGCCGCGTTCCGCGAGATGTATGATGCCTACCACGCCTCGTTAAAAGAAAAACAGTAACATCTGGGAAATCAGGAGAAGAGGCATTTACCTGTGCAAGATGAAGGTCGCTGCCATTCGTGATGGCCTTCCAAAAAACCTGTGAGAAGAAGAGAGTGCGATTTCTGAGCAGGATCAAGATGAATTCGAATATATCGGTCCATCAATTGACGAGGCATGAACACGCGTAAGATAGCAAGCATTTTCAATGAGAACGATGGGCATTTACACGGTATCCGCGTCGATGATGGACAAGAGGCCTTGATTCGGGTCAGTAGATTTCGATTTGAGTTGTTCTTTCCACTTACGCAACCAGATTGCAATTCGCTCGAATAAATCCTCTAAATCCTTCCCCGGACGTGTCAAGGAATACTCCACTCGAATTGGAACTTCATTGAAGAGTTCCCGGTGGAGCAACCCGTACTCTTGTAGCTCTCGCAAGCGTGTTGTGAGAGTCTTCGGGCTTCCGCCGACCTTTTCCAATAATTCATTAAAACGCAATTTTTCATGCATCAAGAGCTGGCGTAAAATAAGTAGCACCTGCCTCTTGCTAAATAAACCTAAAACATCTTGAAACAAGCATTCAGATGTGCACGATGACGTGTCCCCGTGCTGGAGGCAATGCCAATGTAAAGAAGCCTCTTGATTTTCATCCATTTTTGATTCGTGGTCAGCTTCTGGATTTATCGCAGGTATCAATGTAAAAATCACCAATGCTTTCCAAGTAGGAAGTTACTTCAACAGTTTACTCTTGGAAGTATAAATACTACACTAATTATAGTATTGATAGAATTAAAACAGTTTACCATGTGAATTATCATGCCTACAAAAATGAAATACGACCATGAAAAAGAATGCAACTGTGACCTGCCTGAAATTCGGGATTCCTTTGAAAATGGACATTGCTCAAGAGACCAGATTTTAAAGTGCCATGGCGTGAAAATGATTAAAAAATTGGAGAAGGAAGGAAAAATCTAGCTTTGGCATTACAAAAAATGACTTTTGAGACGTGTTGTCGAGAATAATGCAAGAAGGATGGTAGAAAAATACGAGGGCAAATCCAAATGAGCATTGATGATGTTTCTTTAGAAGTTCACCAACTTACAAAGCGATTCGGCAACATCGTGGCTGTAAACAACATCTCGTTCACCGTGAGAAAGGACGAGATCGTTGGTTTGCTTGGACCCAATGGGGCCGGAAAAACGACGACTATCCGGATGATCACTGGTGTTTTACCTTATACTCCGCCAAGCATGATCAAGGTTTTTGGCCAGGAACTCAAGGCCAACGCGCACCATCTTAAAACATTTTTTGGGGTCATCCCGGAAGTGAGCAATGCTTTTTTGGATTACACAGTCTCTAAAAACGTGTCTTTTGCCGCAAAAATCAACGGCCAAGGTCGTAATGTAGATACGGGACGAATGAATTCATTACTCGAGGAATTTGGATTGATGGAAAAAAAGGATGCCCAGGCAAAGACGCTATCAAAGGGGTTAAAACAGCGACTGAGCTTTTGTATGAATTTAGTGCACGATCCTGCATTCTTGATCCTGGACGAACCTACTTCCGGTTTGGACCCGCTTTCTGTCCAAATATTGCGGGACATGATTTTAAAATTGCGCGAAGACGGCAAGACGATTCTTTTGACATCCCATGACATGAAAGAGGTTGCAAAAGTTTGCAACCGGGCAATAATAATGAACCATGGCGAAATCATTGCAAATGATGCTCCCTCGAATCTCCGTGGCCTGCTTGGCGGGCAAAAACAAATTGCATTCAAGCCGGAAAATGCCCTGGAACCAGATCAATTCCTCGGTTTACAAGCGCAGGTCAGTACGGGAGAAATATTGACTATCCCGAGCACGAGCTTCTTGACATTCAGGACGAATAATCCCCTCGAGGATTTTACCGGCTTGAACAATTTTTGCATATCTAACCAGATCAAGATCGTGGATGTACGGCTCGATGACGCGACGTTGGAAGATGCATTTATCCACCTTATTAAAACAGGAGGCAAGAAGGATGTATAAAGATCCAACATTGCAGCTATCACGGCTGGCACACTTTCGAGTGGATTTATTGAAAATCGGGGTCTTGTGCAGGAAAAATATCGATCTTTATGTCAAGCAAGGACCGGTGGTCATCTTTGGTATCTTGTTTCCCTTTTTCTTGATGATTGCTTGGGTCATCGGGCGAAACTTGCCATCGATCCAGCTGTTTACTGGCGTGGTGTCCATGACATCATTCTTCACGGCCACGGCTATAAGCCCCGTCGTCCTGCCATGGGAAACACGGGAAAAAACACTCGAGCGGCAGATTGCGTCATCCCTCACGCTCCACCAAATTTTAGCTGGTATTATATTTGCCTCTTGCCTTTATTCTATTACCATTTCCTACAGCATCTGCCTCATTTTCATCGGATTCTTGAGTTTACCTGTTTCCATTATTACTCTTGTCGTGATGTTCGGAGTCTTGTTTATAATGGCCCTTCTCGGATCGATCCTTGGGGTTTTGATATCTGCACCACCAACGGATATGGTGTCAAACATCAACATGATCGCCAATTTGGTTAAATTCCCGCTCCTTTTCATAAGTGGAATTTTCATTCCCCTCTCTACGCTTTCACCGGTTGGAATTGTTCTTGCGTCGTGCTCCCCGGTGACTTTTTTGGTTGATGCCCTTGGATGGTGCGTGGGTGCCCAAGCGTTTTATTCTATTGGATTGGATTTCATAGTAATGTGTACCTGGATGGTGGGTTTATATATAATAACGTATTTAATTCACGAGAAAACCATGGTACACCGCTTTGCTCTCGGGCAAGAGACAAGGCATATTTCCATAAAAAACAAGTGAAGATGGACAGTTCCGGTTCTAGGGGAACCAACCTGGCGTTAAAATCAGAATCAGGACCCAATTCATATCATTCTTAGGTTGATCATGACCAGAATGAAAAACATCGGCAACTTTTAATAGATTTTTCGTGTTTTAACACTCACCAATTAAAAAAAACAAACGTGAGTGATGATAACGAGTGATAATTCCGCCATGATTCGATGGTATAGGGAACCAGACTACAAGCAAGTCGAGGACCTCATCCGGCACCTGGCAAGGTTGTTTGATGATCCCTTTGATGCCCGCTGGTTCGAGCTTTACATGAACAAGCGACTCATGGATACCGTGCCTGGCTGCTATGTTGCGGTGAAGGATGACGAGGTTATCGGCGTCATCTTCTGCGACATTCTCCGCGACCCGACCGGTTCGCAATACGGGTACATCAGCAACATGATGATGAAAGATGACTTTCGTGGCCAAGGCATCGGCGACAAGCTGCTGAACCACGCGATCCAGTATCTCACGATCGCGGGCGTGCCGCGGATCTGGGCCAACGTGCGCGAGGAGACCGAAGCCATGGTGCATCTCTTCGAGAAAAACGGCTTTTCCAAGAAATTCTCGACGTTCGAGTTCAGGACGCCGCCCATGGGTATCTAGTATCTTTTTGATTCTTTCAAAGGAATTCCAACTTTAACAGGTATTCTAGTCAGCGTTTTTTTTATTATACAAGATTTGCATCATCGTCGGGTTCAAGGCAACAATATTTTCCAAAATTTTAAAATGCCTCCCCGATCCTATTAGATTGGTCATTCACATGGATTCACTCATCATTTTTTTGTATGCTATCGCGATAGCAGGGTTTAGTTTCGTTGCATTCATCATCCTGGTTCGGATATTCTATCCCGCAATCTTTCGCAAATACGTGGTTCCTGGATTTGAAGGAAGTTATGATCCCGATCAAGATCAAGTCAGCACTCCAGGAAAAATTACGGATCAATCAAGCCGACCAGTCATTACCATGGATCCCGACACGGGGAACTATCGCGTCGAATTCGGGGAAAACAGGGCGCTGGAACATGGACTGGTTCGTGCTTTCTTCAAGGGCACGAGGTATTCAAGCAATCCCTCTGAAGGTGAATCAAGGTTAGATATCGCGGGCCAAGAGGCTGGCCATCGTGAAACGAGCCTTGGCGAAGCCGATTTCACGCTGTTGCGTTGGCACGTTCCCGGCACGGCGATCGAGTTCGAGACCATCGCGTACATCTATCCAGGCGAGGATTTCGCCGTGTTCGAGGCCAATTTTCCGTCTGGCTTGGAGGCCGCAAGCTCCGGGGATCATGGCATTCCATCCATTTCCTTTCCATCGCTGGAAAACCCAACCCCGAACCAACGCGTGTTATGTTTCAAGAATCAAGTCTTCTGCCCCGCGCAGAGGGATTTCACTTTCACTACATCTCCTGTCCTCATGTTCGATGATAACCGTAACGCGTTCCTGATCTCCGCGCTTGACAATTTCATTACCCACGGCATCCAGAAGACAAGGTTGGAAAGCGGGAATGTTCGCCTCGATTGCGGTCCTAACGGTTTGATTAATGAGCTTCCCGCAAGGCATCAGTTCGCCTACATCCTCATCTTTCACCATGGCATCAACGACAGTTTCATGCGATGGGGAGAATTATTGCGGAAATACAACGTTGCCCCTGAAAAGGACCGGTACATGGATCTCGCCACGTCAAAACTCGGTTATTTCACGGACAATGGAGCATATTACTATTATCGCCCAATCAAACGAAAGTTCGACAAGACACTGATCGCGATCAAGCAGTACGCCGATAAAGAACACCTGCCATTCGCATTCTATCATCTGGATAGCTGGTGGTACGAGAAGACGGTCAAGACATGGAAGCGTGCCCTCGTCAACTTTTTTCGCATTCGGCTCGGGGGAGCGCTCTATGGCGGCGCGGTCAAGTGGGAACCTGACCCGTATTACTTCGACATGTCACTTGCGGAGTTGTCGAAAACCATGGGTAATGTTCCCTTCACCGCGCATCACCGGTGGTATTCAGACAGCACGCCGTATAAAGACCGGTTTCAGTTCTTGATGGAGAATGGCTGGGCAATGTCCGTGGACCCCGCTTACTGGGATTTCATCATGGAGTTTGCAAGGAATAACAATATCATTCTCTACGAGCAAGATTGGATGATCAGCCATTCCAATCACTTTCACGTGTTCAAGACGGAGATAGGATTTGGAGAATCCTGGCTTCGGGAAATGGCCGAAGCCGCGGCGAATCACGGCATCACGATCCAGTATTGCATGGCTACGCCGGCCATGTGGATGGCGTCGATCAGGTTTCCGAATGTGACCAATGCACGCGGGAGCAATGATTATCACGCGGACTGGCCGCACGTGTACGACGTGCCGTTTTTCACGCAATCCTCCATCCTGGCGCGGGCAGTCGGCTTGAACCCGTTCAAGGACGTGTTCTTCACGACCAAGCGAGGCATCATGTGGGGCGAGCGCTGTCCCGAGCTCGAAGGCATCGTGTCAGCCCTCAGCTCCGGTCCTGTCGCGCCTGGCGACCCGATCGGGCACGTCGACAAGCGCATCGTGCACGCGTGCTGTCGCCCGGATGGCACGCTGCTCAAGCCAGACCGGCCGCTCACGGCGGTCGATGCTATGTTCACGAAGCACGGGAAATACTACATCTGCAGCACGGAAAGCAAGCACGGCGACTTGACGTGGCATTACGTGCTGGTTACAAATTTATGGCCGAAACGAGTTATCGATAAGGGATTCACGCTTCAAGAACTGGACATCAACGGGGATTATGTCGAGTATGATTTCGACGCGAGAACAGCAAGGGTCGTTCACGACGACGAACGAATCGAGTTCGAACTCCATTACGAGCATCACGCGCTCCACATCTATGCGCCATTATTGGGTGATGGTTTGGCGATCATTGGAGACGCGAGCAGGTATGCCATGGCGAACGACAAGACGTTCGTGTCCTTCAAGACCGATTCCGCCGGCGTCGAAGCGATCATTTCCGGCATAGAGGGGGACACGATCGAAGTTGCGATGTATTGCCCGAACTTGCCATCAGCAATACAGATCGATGGGATTGATGTGCACACACATATCGATGATCATGCAAAAAATAACTGCTTGAAATTCATTCCAATTGAATTCCAAAATGACAGAGAGAAAGTGTTTAGCGTGATATCCTAAACGGTTTTTATTTTTGCGCGAACTCTTTTTTTCCCCTTGCTAAATCATTTAGCGAAATACCTACCACATCAAGAAAGCAAAGCAACGGAAATTGCCTCTTCATCGGGGTCAAGATACAATACAATTGCTTCCTTGATATTTTTGATGGCTTCTTCAATAGCATCGCCTTCAGAAATGCAACCTGGCAAGGAAGGTACCTTGGCGACAAAACCCCCTTCATCGCAAGGTTCCAAAATGATCTTAAACTTCATGTCGATCATCAAGCTGAAGTTGGTAAATATTAAACATCCTTAATGTTCAATCAGAAACTGCTCCCATTTTTTCTTCCAGGACTTGCATCACTTCCTTGAGCTCGTCGCAGATTCTAATGGAATCAGCAGATAAATCCCGCAATATGTCTGGATCGGTCTCGCTTTTTTCGAGCTGGAATAAAACGTCGAGAACGTGTTGCAAAGCCGATGCCATACTCAAGGCATCGCTTTCAGGCCGGTCACGCAGTGCTTGAATGGTCTTTTCCAATAATGTCATCTATGTTCACCGTTAATTCAAACCTAGACAATCTTGGACATTTCATCCAAATTGCTTAGATTAACCGTCCCCAGTTATTATAACCGAATCTTGGAGACGTCGTGGGTTATAACGGGAACCCTCCTTTTTGGCATGTAGCCTCAAGGATGTCAGGCAATTCACATTTCTCGGGGGTACCGCAAAGCGCGTTCACGTGCGGCAAGGCCGCGCGCGGCGAGTGCATGTCATCCATGCCCCGATACCCGCGGTGAAATGCCATCTGCTTTTTGCTGGCGTGGCGGCGCGGAACTTGTCAGCCCGTGCCGTTACTCACGACTCACCTCCGTGCTCGATGGTGCATCGTCGCGCAAAGCGGCCGGGGCACGCTTTGGTCGTGTCCATCACGTGCAATGATACACCTTGGATATTCATAAGCCAGGATAGGTCATGGAATTTTTGAAAACATTGATGTCATTCCGCAACGCTTGAACCAATGAAATCCCCAGAGGAATGTCCAAGTTTGTGCAGATTACAATGAACTGTTGATTAGCCCCGGCACGTGCCATATGAAAAGCCATACGGGTCTTGAAATTCTGTTTCTCTTGCTTCCAATGTTCGGTGGTAAATGATCCAGGATTTTCGTGTAACTTGACTTGATGCTCGCGATATCGATCCAGATATGATTCGGCTTTCTTCATATCTTCCCGGCGCGAGGGTTTCTTGGATTTGCCCATGAACAACACGATAAGATTGCTAATCATGTAACATTCGTTTATTTGAGGAATTGCATTATTTTTATTGTTACTTTATTATCGTGGACGTAATATTCGAGAATATTCTCGCGCCACGGAATAATAAATTTGATGAATTCCTAAAAACAGCACTAAAATTAAACTAAAATTAAAAGGATAATGGATAATAGTTCATGGTATTATAAACGTGGATTATTTTCAACATGAATGGTTTTCAATCAATTTTCATGGCATTTTTTTCAACAAACATCACTTGTCGTGCGAATTCTTCGACTGCTGGCACCAAGTTGATCAATACCATCTCATTACCCATCCGGGTAATGGATATGTATTTTTGGTGCTCGAGCGCCTCCAATTTTCGACGGACCGTTGATCTTGGTTCTCCTGAAGCTTCAACTATAGTTGAAAAACTCGCCCCTGGGTTATTGAATATCGTGTGTAGCAAATTTTCCCTGCTGCCACGTCGAAAAAATGCAAGCATGGATAGCCAATCTTTATTCTCGCCTAGCTTTGGAATTTCCGAGTCAGGTACATAGTAAATTTTTTTTCCATTTACTGCAACGACCGAAATTTTTCCAAACGATTGCAACACTTGTAATTGATCCCGGATCGTGCGCGGGCTTAATCCCAGCAAGGTTTTCATGCGCGAAAAATGAATACCCGGGTTATTCTCGATCAAGGTTGCGATATTGCGACGACTATCATTATTCATGACATTGTCCTGCGTTATCACCTTGGACCTGGCTCGCTCGGCATGCACGGTACGAGCCACCACGCTCCATCCCATGCCAAGTGCCACGGCGACTGCAATGATGACCCATGGGATAAAGTTCGGAACGGAAAGCGTGAATGGTATAGCACATACATAACACGGTGGCTGGAGAATGTATCTTAATTCATCGACAAGATAATAGAGCACGATCCCAAAACTAATTGCAGAGCAAACAAGCATTACCAGGCCACAATTCGTTATCTTGAATGATAACGATGCTATTGGATCGGAAGAAGCGAGAGAGTCATGTTTTTCCCGATTCCAATCCCTTCGCGAGTTCAGCCCTATCATCTTGATGCTTGCAATAATACCGCCGACCGCGAAGCACAAGAGTAAGGACATGAAAAAGAGATACAAGTAAGCATCATTTGAATAAGGATAAAATACAATCAGCATCAACCCATTTCACCATCTCTTGTATGCTTGCACGATCATATAAACCATCATCCAACCATTTACGGTTATTGGTATCGTCCATTTTTTATGCTCGTGAAAGTTTTTCGATTACAACCAAACCTTGTTAAAATAAATGCCAATTTGTTTCATTCAAGGGATTATAACCGTGGGATCTTCTTTTATGCGATCAAGGACCATTTGTGTCCGAACATCCTCAACACCAGGCATGTTTCGCAAAGTCTCGATCAACGCGATAGCCTCATCGTGCCCGAGACATTTCGCCATCACGAACACGGGATAATCGCCCGTGGTGATATATGCGAACTTGATCTCGGGTATTGCTTCGATGCTTTCCTTGATCCTTGCCAATGGTTGCGATGAATTGATGCGCAGGGACGCGAGCACCGCTTCCCGGTACCCCATCTTGTGGCAATCGAGAAGCGTGACATAACCACGGACATAATCTTTTTCTAATTTTTGCAATCGCGCACGAACCGCGGTTTGAGATAATCCCGTGATCTGGGATAATGCCAATATCGTGATCTTGGCGTCTTTTTGGATGCTGTTGAGAATTTGCTTATCCTTTTCGTCGAGATCATCATAATTGCATTCGTTTTTTTCCGCGTTCATGGTCATCATCGTGGTTAATTCCTTAAATATTGCTAGCGAAAACTGCTAAAAAGTTTAGTTCTTATGGTGAATTCAACATTTTTCAAGAATATATAGTTTTTTAATCTAAATAATTGTTAGTCAGTAGTGAAAAAATCATTATCCTTAAATAGCACTAGTATGATGATCACTATAGAAATTGCAATTCGTAGAAATGTGATAGAAAAATGACCGACATAGAATTGAACGCGATCGGCAAGAAATGTCCGATGCCTGTTTTGATGGCAAAAAAAGAGCTAGCAAAGCTGGATTCCGGCGACGTGTTGACTGTCCTCGCCGATGACGCGGGTGCATTGAAAGACATCCCTGCACTCATCAGGAAAACGGAAGGCTACGAGATCATCGATTCATCGCAAGAAGGAAAGCAGATCACCATCAAGATCCAGAAAAGTTGAACCCAACCGGTGGCTGTATGGCAAAATTCACCTTCGTGGTGTGCACGGAACCGTACAAGTACCAGGGCATCGAGTCCATGCTCAACCTTGCCAGTGCGATACTGGCCAAGGGACATGAAATCGATACCTTGTTCTTGTACGGCAGCGGCGTGACGAACCTGAAAAAGGACATCAGCACGGGAAGCGACACGAGGAACATTCCAGCCAAGCTTGCCGAGTTCGTGCAAAAAACTGGTGTCAAGCTCGTTGGCTGCACGACGTGGATCGGCTTGTGCGGGCTCAAGGCGTGCGATTTCATCGAAAACGGGGTCGAGGAAGGCCTCGGCGACCTGGCGACGGCCATCAAGGGCTCGGACAAGGTCGTGTTCTTCGGCAGCGGCACATGAGGCGATGTTGAAATGGTAGATTCTCTCGTGATACTGTGCGACTCGGCGCCGGTTGGCAAGAATTCGGCCATAGAAGCGATTCGAATGGGCTCAGGACTCGTGGCGCTAGGCGAGACGGTCCAGACGACGGTCGTTTTCGACGGCGACGCGGTGCTGATGCTGGCAAAGAATGCCGACCCAGCGGCGGTCGGTCAAGACACCTATGACACCGTGATGGAAATGGCAGATTTAAGCGATCTGGAGATCCGTGTCGTGCAAGAAGCACTCGACGAGGCCGGTCTCGGACAGGAAGATTTGCGGTCATATGGCAAGTTGCAAACCATCTCCCGCGCCGAGCTCGCTGCAATACTATCGAGCGCCGGTGCCGCGTTCCGATTATAAGGTGAACTGATATGGCAAAACACGACATCGTGTACCTGGTCGGGCACAGTGCCCGGCACGAAACTCACCTGAAAAATATCGTGTCTCTGGCTGGCATGCAGCAAGACGATGGAGGCAAGGACGTGGGCATCGTGCTCATGCAAGACGGCGTGATCGGCACCTCGAAACGCGGCACGGTTCCCGAACCCATTGCCAATCTCATCACCATAAACATCCCGGTACATGTTTTAGCACCGGATATGAAAGCCCGGGGCATCGACCCCGGCGAAGCGATCAACGGGGTGGACGTTATCGATTACGATGATCTCGTCAACATTCTTGCCGATAGCGACAGGATCATTTCCATCCTGTAAACCGAACAAATACATCAATGTAATACCCATCAACAAAAAACAACGTGAAAGAACATGGTAAAAAAACTGTGTTTCATCATTGCGAACAAAGACTTCGAGACATTCAACAAGATGCTCATTCTCGGGACCACGGCAGCCGCCATGGACATCGAGTGCAATTTTTTCTTCACATTTTGGGGTCTCTACCTCCTCAAGAAAGGTTACAAGCCCAAGGTTTCGGGAATGGGTTCCTTGATGAAGGGCATGGCGACGAGCATGTTCACGAAGCTCTTGAAAAAAGGTGGCATAGAGAATCCTATCCAGATGCTCAAGGAGGCTCACGATTCGGGCAAGCTCAAGCTGTACCCGTGCTCCATGACGCTCGATATGCTCGCTGAAGTGCCAAGCCCCTTCAAGCTGAAGAAGGAACAGATGCTCGACTTTGTTGAAGAACCCGTGGGTGCAGCGACTTTCCTCGAAATATGTGATGGCGCGGATAGCATCATCCACATGTGAGTGTCCCGGAATCCATTTTTCTTTTTTTTACCATGTTTCTTGCACGCATGACAATATTCACGATAACGGTAGATGAAAAATCACATGGCAACGAAAACGCAACAACTGCCTGCTCCGGAAACCAAAAGGCAATTCAAGACGAGCGACGATTTCGACGATGCATATTTGAAAGACATCGAACGGCGGACGAATATATGGTCGTGCATTCAATGCGGAACATGCACGGCATCATGCGAATCCGGGCGCTGGACTGCTTTCAAGATACGAAGCATCATTCGCAAAGTCGTGCTCGGTGATCTGTCCGCGCTCGATGATCCGGACATCTGGCTATGCACGACGTGTTACCAGTGTTACGAACGATGCCCGAGGGATGTGCGCCCTACAGACGTGATTATCGAGCTCCGCAATTACGCGAGCGCCCGCGGTAACGTGTCCCCGGCGCACCGTGCAGTAATTAAGAACCTGAAAGAAACCGGGCACGGCGTTCCCATCAACGATCAAGTACGCCAGCAGCGCGTGGAACTCGGCCTGCCCGAGTTGCCACCGACTATTTTCAAGTATAAAGACGAAGAAGATAGCGAGTTGCAAAAAATGGCCGATCGATTGTTCAACGTTGCTCCAAAACCGGATCCAGCAACCAAGCAGGCCGCTAACGAGGAGGACGGATGAATAATGGCCAAGGAAAAATCATTTGCATCGTTCTTGGGATGTATTGCCCCGAACCGGTATCCCCAGCTCGAGCTCGCGACGGGCTTCGTCATGCAAAAGCTCGGGTACGAGCTCGTCGACATGGAACGGGCCTCGTGCTGCCCCGCGCCCGGCGTGTTCCGGTCGTTCAACAAGGTCGATTGGATGGTCGCGGCGGCACGGAACATCTGCATCGCCGAAAAAATGGACCGCAACATTCTCACGATTTGCAACGGCTGCTTCGGCACGCTTGCTGACGTGAACAAGCATCTCAAGGCGGACGAGGCGGCGCGCGATCAGGTCAACGAGCGCCTCAAGGAGCTCGGTGATTACGAGTTCAAGGGCACGATCGAGGTACGTCACGTGGCCGAGGTGCTTGCGTTCGAGGTAACCCCTGCGGTCATCAAGCCACTACTCACGCGCAAGGTCAAGGCCAAGGCAGCCATCCATTATGGATGCCACCTGCTCAAGCCGAGTGCCATCAAGCAGCTCGACAATCCCGAGAAACCGCGCATGCTCGAGGACCTCGTCACGGTGCTTGGCGTGGAATCAGTGGAGTTCAAGGACAAGCACACGTGTTGCGGTGCCGGCGGGGGCGTCAAGTCCTTCTCGGCCTACGATAGCATGGTCATCCTTGCTGAGAAGATGAAGAATATCTCAGCGGTCAACCCGGATTTCATCCTCGATACGTGCCCGTTCTGCCACTTGCAGTTTGAGACGGGTCAAGATTACTTGAACAAGAATTTTAATAATAATTACGACATTCCCGTCATTCATCTTTCTCAGTTAATGGCATATTGCATGGGAATGGACGAGAATCTCGTCGGCATTCAATATCAATTGATGGGGAGGAATTATTCCTTTTCGGATAACGCGGAGGCGATCGTTTGTGACTGAAGAAGAGATCGAAAATCAGCATGAGACGGGACAAAGCGAGCAATCAAGTGAGCCGAAAAAGCCCCGCATCGGCGTGTTCATCTGCCACTGCGGCCACAACATCGCTGACACGGTCGCCGTCGAGAAGGTCACGGAGTTTGCCAAGACTCTCCCGAACGTGGAGCATGCCGAGCATTACATGTTCATGTGTTCGAAGCCGGGCATTGAACTCATTAAGAAAGCGATCAAGGAAAAGAATCTTGATCGAACCGTCGTCGCGTCATGCTCGAAAACGCAGCACGGGCCAACTTTCGCGCATGCCATTGAGGAGGAAGGCTTGAACCGGCACATGCACCAGCAAGTGAACATCAGGGAATGGTGCAGCTGGCCGCACATCAAGGACAAAGCCGGCGCAACGGAAAAGGCCGAGCAGATGCTAGAGGCAGGTGTTAATCGCTCCCGCAAGCTCGAGCCCGTTGAAACGCGCCAGATTGCCACGACCCCCGCCGCGCTCGTGATCGGCGCTGGCATCGCCGGACTGCGAGCCGCATCTGACCTTGCAGCGCTCGGTGTGAAGACCTACGTCGTGGAAAAAGAGCCGACCATTGGCGGCCACATGACCCAGCTCAACAAGACTTTCCCGACGCAAGAATGCCCGCAATGCTCGATCTCCCCGCTCACGAATGGCGTGGCAAATGACAAGAATATCACGCTTTTGACCATGGCCCAGGTGAAGGCGGTCGAAGGTTCATTTGGCAATTTCAAGGTCGAGGTGGAAATCACCCCGCGCTATGTCAAGGACAATTGCACGAGCTGCGGGGATTGCTCGGCGCATTGCCCCGTGGAGGTGCCCAGCGAATGGGACAGCGGCATGAGCATGCGCAAGGCCATTTACAAGCCCTTCCCGCAAGCAATTCCCGCGACGTATGTCCGGGACAAGAAGGCGTGCATCGAATGCCACGCGTGCGAGAACGTGTGTCCGGCCCACGCCGTCGATTTCAGCCAGAAACGAGAGACGAGAAAAGTCGAGGTAGGCACGATCATCCTTGCCGTCGGCTACGACGAGTATGATCCAACCGAAATTTCTGCATATCATTATCACCAAGATGGTTACGAGGACATCATCACGCAATTGGAGCTCGAGCGAATGCTCGTGGCAGGCTCGATCACGAACAGTGCCTTGCTGCGCCCGTCCGATGGCAAGGTGCCTCGGCGCGTGACCATGATCCAGTGCGTCGGGAGTCGCAACGAGCAAGTCGGGAACAAATATTGCACAGGCGTGTGCTGCATGTTCGCGATCAAGAATGCCCAGATCGTCAAGGACAACTACCCAGACACCGACGTGGCCATCTGTTACATCGACATCCGCACCCCCGGGCTCAACAACGAGGAATTTTACAAGAAGGCGCAAGAAAAGGGCATCAAGTTCATTCGGGGACGTCCCGGCGAGATCCAGCGCGATCCAATCACCGGGCAGCTCCTCGTGATCGTGGAAGACACGCTGTCCCAGACCCCGCTCAAGATCAAGTCAGATCTCGTCGTGCTCAGCGCGGCGATGGTTCCACCCAGGTCGATCGGGACGCTGGGGTCGGCACTCCACGTGCTCAGGGATAAAACCGGCTTCGTGAAGGAGTTCCACATCAAGATGAACCCGGTCAAGTCAAGCAAGGACGGGATATTCCTCGCGGGTGCCATCCAGGGCCCGAAGGACATCCCGCAATCCGTCGCGCAAGCCGGGGCGGCAGCATCGCTCGCGGCGGCGCCGCTCGTCCGGGGTTACATCGAAAAGGAGATGCTCGTGCCACAGATCGATTACGACCTGTGTGTCAATTGTGGCTTGTGCATTTCGGCATGCTCTCCCGCGGCGATCTACCGTAATGAGGCTGAAAACAAGATCATGATTAATGAAATATCGTGTAAGGCCTGTGGCTTATGCGGCCCAGCGTGCCCGACCGGCGCGATCCAGTTGAAAAATTTTCGCGATGACGAGATCAGCGACGAGATCGCTGCGCTCGCCGTCGCGCCGCGAGAAGGAGGCCACGTGCATGACTGAAAGCGAAACAAGGAAGCGGAACGTCGTCGTGTTTGCATGCAATGAGTGTGGCCAGGGCGCTATGAACACGGCGGGCGTCGCGCGCATGGGGTATGACACGGCCATCAAGATCGTGCCGCTCCAGTGCAGCGGCCAGGCCAACCCGCAGCTCATCATGGATGCATTGAAGGACGGCGCGGATGCCGTCGGCGTCATCGGCTGCTGCATCGGTGCTTGCCACTTCGTCAATGGTAACATGCTCTCGATGCACCGCATCAAGTTGATGAAACAATTATTCAAGGAACTCGGGTATTCCGACCAACAAATCAACCATTACACTGCCCGTGCCGCCGAGGGCGAAACCGCGGTTGGCGATTTCGAGGATATCATGGCCCGGCTCAAGCGAGCGGAACATGACGGCACGACGCTGCCGGAGGGATGGTGAACGCCATGGTAGAAAGCGTGACGATTTTCAACTTTGGCTCGTGTCCCAAGTGCTTTGACGAGACGCTACTATTGCCCTCGGAAGAAAAGTATGCCATCGAGCGCGTGGCCGACCCCGCGAGCTGGGATGGCACTCGGACAGACGTGGCGGTCATTACCGGATATTTAGTACCGGGTGACGCCGCGGTCGTTGAACAAATTGCCGCCAACGCGGGACAAGTCATTGCTTTTGGAACATGCGCCGTCACGGCTGGGCCATTCGGCCTCGCGAGCGCCAAGGGAACGAAATTCCTCGCCGCTCGTGAAGTTGCGAAGGACGCCATCGAGCTTCCCGCTTGTCTCGGGGAATGGTTCGAGTTGTATGAAGCCATTCAGGGCAATGCCCCGCAGCGCCCCTACAAGAAATTGTGCAGCACGTGTAAGCGACGATCCACATGCAAGTTCCTGTCAGAGGTCGTGCGCCAGCTCGACCCTGCAACCGATGAGGAAAGCTGCTTCAATGATCGCGGGTTCGCGTGCAACGGCTACGTGGCACGGCAATGCAAGGAGAAATGCATTGATCAATTCACGCCGTGCCGTGCTTGCAAACCGCTCATCGACCGTCCGGGTATTCGCATGCTTTCCATGTTCGGCACGCTGGTCGCCAACGTCGAGGTCGCGACGGAGGCAACGGGCGGCATTGCCGGCACGGACAAGCTCGCTGATGGTCCGGATGACGTCACGCGCGGCGTTCCGGACGTTTCGGGCGTGTTTTTCAGGTTCAGCCTTCCTGTCGAAATGCCGCTGGGCAAAGTGCTTTCATCTGGTAACATTTTATCCAATGTCTTCACGGGACGAATGATCGAGGAATTGCCATTGATCGCCGGCATGCTTGGCGGGCAAAACGCCATCAGCATGCAGCTCGACATCATCGAAGCATACGAGCAAGGCACGGGCATCGAGGTCACGGATGTTGTCAAGACGCATCGAAATAACTTGCGCGAGCTTGAAAGCCAGATCATGACTGCCATCGAGAATAGCGACGCGGTTGCATATGGTGGCACGACCGAGCAAATCCGGCAGGTCGCCGGCAACATGAACCTGTCGCGCGTGTATTTCGGCGGATTCAAGACTGTCATTCCCGGCGAGCAAGCCTCGTTCGAGGAATACAAGGCCAAGATCATCGAATTCAAGCAAGGCACCTACCAGGCTGGAAACGTGGCATACACGCTGGATGCCGAGGGCAAGGTGACCGACTTTACATGGAGCGTGAAAGCATGAGTTTCAAGTTACTCAAGGAAGAAGTCATCGACGTTGGATTATGCCAAGGCTGCATGAAGTGTGTAGGCTCTTGCAAGCACCTTGAAATGTACCAGCTCAAGCCACGTGTCAAGGATAATGATTTTTGCATCATGGAGAAAGATGGGCTCGATTGTGGGCTGTGTTATCGGGCTTGCCCGCAAGTTTCTCAAATACCCTTTTCGTGGCGTGAACCAACCGCCATGTACTCGCTCAAGACCAACGATCCCGGGATAGCCAAGCACGCCGCCAACGGCGGTTTCGTCTCTACCATGAACAAGATGCTGCTCGAGGATGGCACGGTCTCGCACGTGGTCGCGACGAAAGACGTTGACGGCACGCCTCAAGCGGAAGCCATTACTGATCCGGAGACGGTTGTCGATTTCTCGGGAACGAGTTATGGCCGGTCAGGCGTGATAGGCAAGCTCGTGGAAACCATGGGGCAACAGCACGAGGCCGTGGCCGTCGTCGGGGTGCCGTGCGAGATTCGCGGCGCTGCAGAGATGGAGGAGCGCATGCACGCGCAGGTCTACAGGCTAGGGCTCTTCTGCAACGCGGCGATGCGAAACGAGAAAACAGATGCGGGCGACGCGTGCTCCCCGTGTGCCGCAAGTTGCCCTGCAGGTGTCAATGCCAGGGAATACATCCGTTGCATCCGGGAAGGCAAGTACCAGGAAGCCATGGACACGATTCGCGAGGAGAATCCTTTTCCGTCCATTTGCGGTCGCGTGTGCACGCACGAGTGCGAGTACGGCTGCACGGCAGTTGCCTACAACGATCCAATTCCCGTCCGGGAACTCAAGAAATTCGTGTCCGAGTGGGAGATGAAGAATGCCCCCAAGATACAGGAGGCGCATCCGATGCCGGAAGGTAAAATGGTCGCGATCATCGGCGGCGGTCCTGCCGGGCTATCGTGCGCCTATTACCTTGCCAAGATGGGCTATCGCCCGACAGTGTTTGAGAAGAGCGACACTCTTGGTGGCATGATGCGTGCTGGAATTCCCAAGTTCCGGCTGCCCGACGAGATCCTCGACTACGATGTCGAAACCATCAAGGCACAAGGCGTGGACGTGCGATTGAATGCCACGTTCGGCGCCGATCTCACGCTCGACAACCTCAGAAACGAGGGATTTGAGGCATTCTTCCTCGGCATTGGCACCTGGGTTCCGAAAACATTCAAGGTGCCTGGCGAGGATTCGCAAGGTGTCACGACCGCCGTGAATTTCCTCATGAACCGGAAGTACCGGTACTGGGAAAACCAGGATGAATTCAAGGACAAGACCATTTACATCATGGGCGGTGGCCCCGTGGCGGTTGATGTCGCGGAAACGGCCATTCGCCTTGGCGCGAAGAAGATCTATCTCGTCGAAATCCGCACCGAGCAAGAGCTGAAACTCGTCACGGATGACATACCCGCCGACGAGTGGCCATACCTGGAATACCTGTTCTCCACGAACACTACCGAGTTCGAGCAAACGAGCGATGGAGGCATCTCGGTGCATTGCAACAAGGTGCCTTCCGCCCCACCCTACGATAAGATACCGGGCTCGGAGTTCACGGTCGATGTCGACGCGGTGGTGATTGCCGTTGGACAAACCGTCGATTATGCCGACATCGATGCGGCCACCGGCGAGCAACTCGCGAGGGTGAAGGATCGCATTCAAACAGACGAGTTAACTTGCGAAACGAGCATCCCGGGCGTGTTCGCTGGCGGAGACGCGGTGGCACGATCCAAAGGAGCAGTCGTTGCATCGGTCGCCCATGGGAAAGAAGCAGCACTGAGCATCGATCGATACTTGCGCGGCGAGGATCTTAAGGAAGGCAGGCTCAAGAAAGCGAAATCGTTCATGGACGCCCCGATCAAGCCTCCCAAGGCACGATCCCGCAAGCCCCCGACATTGAAGGATCAGACAACCGATCTGTTTCTTAATTTCGACGAGGTGGACGGGATGTTTGATCTCGAACAAGCCGTCAAGGAAGCGCGCCGGTGCTTATCGTGCAACAGTTTTTGCTCGCATTGCCAGGATTTCGCTGGCATCTTTGCGGATATTTCTGCCGGCGAGATTGGTTCCGAGAAAGGCTATTCCACGGTCATCGCGTGGACCGAGCGGGGCAACGAACTCGTCGTCAAGGCGATCGATCGAGGTCTCTTCGATGTTGGCACGTTAGATCAGGACGCGATCATGAACATGGTCGATGCCAAGGCAGATCGCAAGCTGCACGAGTTCGAGAAAACCCCGCGGCAAGACATTCTGGATTACATCAAGGAGCATGGACCTGCCACGATCGACGTGCTGAGCAAGGAACTCAAGACTCTGCCCAAGAAAACGCGTTACGAGGCACTGCGACTCGCACAAGAGCGATTGCTCGAGATGCACCTCGACGACGGCGCGATCGAGCCGGTATTCACGATCGTGCAAGATTAAAAGAACCAATGTAAAGTATAATGAATCAAGCAACACCCAATGGAGGAACAAACCATGAACTACGATGAAGAACTTGATTGCCGGGGCCTCGTGTGCCCCGTGCCAGCACTCAAGACAAAGAAGCAATTGCAAACCATGGCCCCGGGTAAGGTATTGCGGATAATGACCGATTACAAGCCCGCCACTGAATCCGTGCCTCGTGACTTGGCAAAGACGAAGAACAAGTTTCTCGGCTTGGAAGAAAACGAGGATGACGGCCTCTGGTATCTTTATTTCCAGGTTGTCAAGTAAGCCTGTTTCCTTATCTTATTTTTTTTGCTTAATTCAAAAATCTCTTTTTGAATTTAAATCATTAAAAGCCATATTTCATTATTTTTAAACGAGCAATAGATGGGAGGTCCTTTTCCGTCGTGTGAAACGTGGCATTCAATTGCAATGCAACAGCAATGCTCATGCAATCAGCATAGGATAATTTTTTGCGAAATTCGCATTTTAATGCTCCAGCCTTGAATTCTGCTGAACGATCCAGTTGCACGAGTATATAGGGGATGTTTTTGGTGAAATTGTTAATAATGTTCTCCGCTCGTTCTTTTCCTTTCATTTTACAAGTGTTATAATATGCTTCCACGATTACAGCGTTTATGACATAAGCTTCAATTTCTTGGGATTTGATCTTATTGAATAATTCATCGACTTTAGTAGGAACTTTCTCAGAATAATAAAGCGTGATTACACCCGTATCAAGAAATGCTCGTTCGCTCACTCCATTTCCCGCTCCAGATCTTCCTTGTGTGAACGTTCTAACTCCTCTAACATTTCCTTGGCGGTGTATGATCCTTCCCTGAGTTTTTCAATTGGTATGATTGGATAGATTTTAATAAAACCTTCATCGTCCATCATAACCATCACATCATCACCATCTTTCAATCCGAATTTTTTTCGAATTGGTGCGGGAATGTTGATCATGCCATGGTTTGTAATCTTCACTGATTTACTTATCATTTTTCCTGATCACTCATATTTTTCATAAATTGCTAATATATAAAATATTTTGCTAAGCAATATTTACTCAAGATCGTACCTCATTTTAGATTCCTCTATTCCCCTATTAACATCACTTTAAACTTAATCATAAAATTGATTAAAATCCTCTGTGAAATTCAACAAAAAAAAGAATTTTTACGAAATAGTTCAAGCTTTCTTGGCGACCATTTGTTTCCGCCAATCATAATAGAGCTGGATGTCGCCCGTGCCAACAGGGCAAAGCTGGCCCACTATCACGTTCTCGGGGATACCCTTGAGCTGGTCCGACTCGCCGATGACCGACGCGTCGATCAATTGCTTGATCGTCACTTCAAAGGCAGCCCTTGCAAGCACGGATTCTTTCGTGCCCGAGATGCCGTGGCGCCCGATCTGGCTGATGTCGCCGGCGGCGGTCATCAAGTCGGCGGTGAGCATGAGATGACGGATGTCGACGTCCAAGGACTGATCGTCCAGCACCTTCTTGGATTCACGGATAAGCAGGTTACGAGCCGCCTCGATGCCGAGGATCTCCATGGTCTCGTGCAGGTCGTTGCTGTACGTGCGGGTCTTGTCGACGCCGTCAACGAGCAAAACCTTCTCCAGATTCGTACCCTCGGTGCTGATGCGAAATTCCTTCTTACCTGGAACAGTATCGATGATTCCCCGTTTGATTGACTTAATTCCTTGTATAATTTTTTTCATTATTTTCTCGCGAAGTTTCTGCAACTTCGGGATCGTGATCTCTTCCATGGACACCTCGACAACGATTTGCTCGTCATCGCCTTCCGTGCGGTGCGTGACCTTGGTCTTCTTGAATTTCTTGAGCTTCTCAATCGTGTCTTCCACGTCGATACTCTTGTCGGCGATCATTTCTCGGTCAAGATGCACGACGATCGTTTCCTCGGACAGGTCCACGTCAACTTCCTTGGCAATCTTTTCGATGCGTGTTTCCTCGATTTGCTTGTGGATCTTGCGGGCGTTTTCCTCGGTATCCGCGAATTCTTTTTCAAGATACACGTACATGACGGGCGTCTTCGGGTTCCGGCGGGCGTCAACTAGCTCGATGAGCCGAGGCAGGCCCTGGGTCACCGACATTTCTCGCACGCCCGCGTAGTGGAAGGTTCGCAGGGTCATTTGCGTGCCGGGCTCGCCGATGGATTGCGCGGCGACCACGCCAACCGCTTCGCTGGGGACGATCTTGGAATATTCAAACGTCTTAAACATGTTTAGCGCTAAATAATCAATCTGCTTCTCGGTCAGTTTCTCCTTCAAGCACCTGTCGATGACCCTGTCGACCAATGCTTTTGGAAGGCCATCCTCGGTCGCGAGATTGGTCAAGACCGTCCGGATGTACATTTCGCTTGCGAGATCTTGTGAATTTTCTGACATGAACGTAACCTCACTTGAGATTCTTTGCTTTTGCCACCAATGCGTCGATATCGATGGCTGCGCCGTGATCGCTCTTTGACGGGTCGATCAAGTCATCGCCGTACTTGAATTGGATGATGTGGCCTGCAGCATTGCGTACCGAGAAGTCATGCTCGCATTTCACGTCTTGAAGCGCGTTGATGAGTCGTCGTTGCATGTACCCGGATGTCGACGTGCGCACTGCAGTGTCCACCAGGCCTTCACGTCCACCCATGGCATGGAAGAAGAACTCGGTTGGATTCAAGCCATGGATGTAGCTGCTCCGCACGAAACCACGAGCTTCCGCGCCCAGGTCATTCTCGTGGAAGTGAGGCAAGGTGCGATCCCGGTACCCCCTGTTGATGCGCTGGTTGCGAACGGATTGCTGGCCCACGACGGCGGCCATCTGGGACAGGTTTACGGTGTTTCCACGAGCACCGGTCCTCGTCATGATGACGGCGTGCTTGTCATTACCGAGGAAGTCCATTGCCATGTCGCCTGACTTTTCACGGGCTTCTTGCAAGACATCTTGCACCTTGTTTTCCAAGGTTTCCTCGTACGTGTGGCCTTGCTGCTGTGGCAGCGTTTTTTCATCGTGTGCCAAGAAGGCTTCGATGTACTTGTTGACGTCCACTTCCGCCTCGCCGAGTTTCTGTAGAATTTCGTTTGCCATTTCCTTGCTCACGGAAACGTCGTCGATGCCCATAGTAAAGCCCATGCGAACGATCAACACGAGCAACATCTGGACTGCCGAATCCAGGAAGATGCGGCCAGCCTCGTTGCTGTAATCTTTCGTGATGCGGTGGAGGATGCTCTGCGGTTGCATGGCTCCGAAGGTTTTCTTGTCGATCACGCCCGAAATCATGTTGCCGTTGACAATCTTGACGTAAGCATCGTTCTCGCAATTTTCTTTCAAGCATTTTCCCATTTTTTTCGCCGAACATTCCTTGCCCTTGCAGAATTTCGAGGTCGTTTCCATGTTCAGCGTTTCGGGGAGCAATTGGCTAAAAATTGACTTGCCAGAATACATGGGCTCGCCGGTTTCTGGATCGTTGTGATGGGGCTTGGGCATCTTGTTCTTGATGCCACCAGCAAAGAGCAAGAGTTGAGTTTCACCCTTCGTGAAGGAAGATTCCTTGCGCGTGAGCATGTACGCGGCTGAAATGAAGTCCTGAATGCCGCCGATGACGGGACCACCGAAACGAGGCGAGAGGATGTGTTCTTGAACCCGCATGAGAATTTTAGCCTCTGCTCGAGCCTCCTCGCTTTGCGGGACGTGCAAGTTCATCTCGTCACCATCGAAATCCGCGTTGTACGGCGGGCAAACGCACAATGACAACCTGAAGGTCTTGTCATTCATGACCTTGACCTCGTGCGCCATGATCGACATGCGGTGAAGCGACGGTTGCCTGTTGAACAGCACGTAGTCGCCATCCTTGAGATGCCGCTCGATTTGGAAGCCGGGTTTCAAAGTATCCGTGAGCATCTCGCGATGTTGCACGAAGCGGAGATCGATGCGCCTGCCATCGGGCCGGATGATGTAATTTGCACCCGGGTGGTTGTCGGGGCCATTCAAGACGAGCTGCTTCATTTCTTCGATGTTCCATTCCGTGACCTTGATAGGCACCGTGAGTTCCTTGGCGATCTCGCGAGGCACGCCGACCTGATTGATGGACAAGTACGGGTTGGGCGAGATGACCGTGCGCGCCGAGAAATCGACCCGCTTACCCGATAAGTTGCTGCGGAACCGCCCCTCCTTACCTTTCAAGCGCTGCGTGAGCGTGCGTAATGACCTGCCGGACCTGTGACGAGCAGGCGGGATGCCAGATACTTCGTTGTTAAAGTAAGTCGTAACGTGATATTGCAAGAGTTCCCACAAATCCTCAACAATGAGCTGCGGGGAGCCTGCGTCGATGTTTTCCCGCAAACGCTGGTTGATACGAATGACGTCCACGAGCTTGTGGGTCAAGTCATCCTCGGAACGAATTCCTGACTCCAGCGTGATGCTCGGGCGAACGCAAACTGGTGGGATGGGGAGCACGATGAGGATCATCCACTCGGGGCGCGTGACATCAGGATTGACGCCGTGAAGCCAGAGATCCTCCTTCGGAATCTTTTCAAAACGACGCCTGATCTCCTTCGGATTGATGGGCTTCGTGCCTTCTTCAGGCGTTTCTTCAAGAAAGCTCGTCGGTTTTTCGATCTTGATCTTGTAACGTTCACTGCCGCAGTATGGGCAGACCTTAGCCTTCCGACACACCTTGTAAATGTCCTTCAAGATTTCTTCGTCAATCACCTGGAACAAGTTCATGTGTTCCGTGATTTTTTGAGTATAGTAATCGGATTGTTCCTTCGTGAGCGCGATGCGCGAGCAATCACGGCAGATGCAGCGTAAATACTTGAGGATCTTTTTCGCGTAACCAACGTGGATCACCGGGCGTGCGAGTTCGATGTGACCAAAATGGCCTGGGCATTCGCCTAATCGGTTTCCGCAAGTTGCGCACCGGCGGCCGGGTTCTATAGTCCCTAAACGAGGATCCATCAACCCAGAGGGAATTGCAAGCCCATCTTCATCATACGTGTCTGCCGTGATGATTCGTGCTGCAGACAATTTTCTAATATCTTCGGGAGAAAGAAGTGTGAAATCGATGCGGGAGATTACTTTAGAAACATGAAACGACATATTTTGATTCTCCTATGTGTTTACGGTAATGTTGATAATCCAGATTGAGAACGAGCAATTGAGACAAAAATCAGAAAACGTCTCTGTTCTTGCCTTACACGCGTGGAATATGTAGATTAGTTATTCTCTATTTAAAAGCTCCCTCGTTCTTTTTTTCGCATGTGCGGTCATGAAACCTTTGCCCGACACTTGATCGATCACCTAGCATGAGTTATAAAATTCGCCCAGAAGAATTAGAACCTATAATTCGGTTCTCTTTTCGATTTCATCAAGCCGAGGTGAAAGTGACAAATCTCCATGTCGCCTCATCGTTCCTTGTATTTTTGAAGGACCTTTCGCAATAATTCGATTAAATCCTTGGTGGCGGCGCCCCACAAGGAGATGGCAGCCGCGGGAAATTCTTCGAGGTGCACGATCACGAACCCGCCCTTGAACGTGCCAGCAAGCGTCCACCGCGTCACGAGCTGGACAAAAGGCAGGGATTTGCGATCCGGCTTGCCGAAAAGTTTTCCCGGGAGTTGCTTGTCTTCAAATCTATAATTTTTCATCTTGACCGGGCCTGTTGACTCGGCGCTCAGCAAGGCTTTGGACATGCTCGCTTGAATGTGCTCGCGAATGCGTGGCAATGCTTCGTCCTTGTGTTCGGGATACGGAAATTCGTGGATCACGACGCCCGCCGTGTGCGGCTTGAAGCGATGGCCAGTGTCGAATTCGACGCTGTATTCCGTGCCCAACCCGTGAATGCTGGTGATCCGGGGCGTTTCGCGAATGATCCAATCTGGTATGGCAATCGCCTCGATCAGCGTTCGCCACGTGTCGGGAAACATGTCAAGATCGATCGTTGGCCGCGCGTAGATGCTTTCCAGGGCATCGCCAGACGAATTTGCCTGCTCGCGTAGCGTGTCGAGGGAGCGCTGACCCGCATCGAGCAATGCTTGCAATGCTTCCCTTGGCGGAACGGGATATAATTCCTTCCGCCCGTCTTTTTCTTCTTGCACGAGGAATCCCTTGCCGATCAAGCCATTCACGATCTTGTAAAGATTCGAGCGCCATTTTCCCCCGAATTCGGGACTTTTCACGAGATCCCGCACGGCGCTGGACTTTGCCTCTAGCAAGTGGAGGTATAAGCGTGCCTCGTCGGTCGTCAACCCGAAGGCTTGCAATTGCTCGATAAGTGAGGTTTTTTCGATCGTGTATACAAGGTCGTATACACCACTGATAAATTTTGCGACGCCAGGTGTTACATAACATGCAGGTGAATGTCAATGCAGGTCAAGGCAAGAATCATTGAAGGTGGTGCTATCATCGATAATGATGACACGAATGCAGAAGAATATTCCAAGACATTGGGAAAATTGATGGCCGGGGAGTACCGGACGTTTGTCAAGATGATAGTGGAAACGATAAATCCTCCCAACGGCGCGAGTGTGCTCGAGATCGGTCCTGGCCCCGGCTGGATAACACTCTGGTTGGCACAAGCCCGGCCGGACGTGAGCATCGAAGGACTAGAGCCCTCCCCCGACATGCGCCGTCAAGCAACCAGGACCATGATCGACAAAGGCGTGATCGATCGCGTGCAGTTCATCCCTGGTTTCGTGGAACACATGGATGATCTCGAGGCAGCATCGTACGATTTGATCATTTCCAATGGATCGTTGCACCACTGGGAAGATCCGGTACAGGGTTTCAGGGAAATTGCACGCGTGTTGAAGCCGGACGGGAAAATCTTCATTCAAGACGGCCGGCGCGACCTCGGCCTCGGGGCTTTGTTCATCGTCGACGTGATCGGGCGCCTCACCGCCGGGCGTACCTGGAAATACTGGAAGAGATCCATCAACGCCGGTTACACGCCTGCCGAGGTGCAAACAATGCTCGCCCAAGTCCCGGCATCGTGGATCGTTCATTCCAACTTCATGGAGTTGTGGATAAGCTCAGAATAACCCAACAATTTTATCATTTTTTTCCATCTCGTGCGCCTAAAGATATCGCGTCCATTGCACGGAAAAAAATGCACGTGATAAGTGCAAAGTTGTAATCATGACTGAGAATTAATTGATGAAGAAAGAAAAGGAACCGAAATAGCCGCGAATTGCCATTTTTCAATAATTAATTTTCAATATTCAACCGTTTCGTCGTTTTAGGTAAAACAAGCCTTCGATGAATGCAAGATCGTTGAACATCGATTTATAATCCGAGGTGCGCAAGCATTAATTGGAAAATAAAAATTACCACAATGCTAAGTATTGCATCGCCTGCCTGGAAAAAAAGAAAATTGCTTGTTGCAATTGCAATGGAGGGGATTTTTTTTTGAGAGGAGGGTTTCCATGCAATATTTTCAATGCAATCATCTTGTCCGGAAAAATGGCGTGGAATATATTTATGGCTCAAGTTAACAAGAGATTTGAATTTAAACTAACCGGGGATGCACGATGATCGTGGAAAAACTGCCAATTATTTTGGCCGATTGGAACGAGGAACGCGGGCCGTTGATCATCGATTCGATATTTCCCGAGAAATATGAAGACATTGATGATTGCCCGGAAGTACTTGTCACCAGGTGTTACATCAATGCACAATCGATATTCGCCCGCACCGAGTTCTCGAAAGTTAATTTTCTCATCCCGCTGGTCTCGATCAAGAAACTCGCCATCGTGTTTTTCGACGTGGTGCATGACACGAAAGTGCGTGGCGGCAAGCGACCATTCTTGATCGTCATCTTCGCACCGATCACCACGAGTTATGGCATGATGGAAAAACTTACTGCAATCGTGGAACCTTTCGTTAATGTATACAAGAATGACACGATCCCGGAATTGATCATCTTGCATGATCAACTGGTTAATTTATTCGAGCAAGAACAGCAAAAACCAACACCGGCAAATTCTACGAAAGCACCCAGCGTCGCAACGCAACCTAAAACCTTTCCTGCAAAGGTGCATGCATTAAATACTAGAGCCGGAGAAGAATAAACCATTAACAAAGCTGAAATTCACTAACACTCAAGATCTTATTTCAACATTCAATAATTTCGTCGCCTAAGGTAAAACAAGACTTTAAAAAATGCAAGATCGTTGAATATCGATTTATAATCCGAGCTGCGCAAGGATTAGGTGAGAGTAAATATCCTCATGATACTAGGAATTGCACAACCTATCAGGAAAAAAACAAAGAAACCAGCTGAAATGCGGCACGGTGGAATTATCTTTTGAGGGGAGGATTTTTATATTTTTTTTTAATACGATTATTTTGTATGCAAAAATGGCGGATACGTGGCGATAATCTGATTCATTAATCGAGGCGCGAATAATACATGAAAACTGATTCGAATACGGTAAAAACTCAAGTGATTATTCTTGTTATTTTATTCTCAGCGTGCACGATTGCTGCTATAACCTTTGGATACATTAACCACCCTGGGATTTCTCAATCCTTTCGTGTTAAAGACGCGCCAGATACCCAAAACCTGACCTATAGCATATCCGTCAATCAAACGTGGATCTATGATGACCCGAACGGGAACGGTGAAACCGAGTGGGACGTGAAACCCGTGTGGAATGTCTCCCTAGCAGGTCAAGACGCGTTCTATGCAACGTCAACGGTTGGCCCGTTTTATAGTGGTGCTTATAAAGCATATCTTATCGAGTATTTTGTGAATGGAAGCCAGAAATGGATATATTACATGCCAGGCGGGAACAATTATGCGGCGAGCAGGGTCGGACCTCTTCCCCAGGGAATGGCTCTCTTCGTTGCCCAATCATACGATAATAGCTTCATTCGATTCCAAAAGGTTGGGACAAGCGGAGCAGGAAATGGAGCATCTTGGTATTTCAATTCCACGAATAGTCTCTATCTCTCCGACGTGAACACGGCCGGAATCAACAGCACATGGATCGTGGGAAATTACAACGATACAATTCCTGGGATCTTTCTCCTTCGAATGAATCCATACACGGGCTTATATTCTGAATATGCATGGCATCCGCCCTCGACCGTGGCCTTTGCAGGACGTTGCACGCCAGACGGCGCAGGGGGAATCTATCTCACGGGATTCACTGGAACTGGCAGTTCCAAACGATTGCTCGTGGCACACTTTTGCATGAATGGTAGTTGCGATAACTATAAAATCCTTCCAAATTCAACGGCACAACTAGGCGTCGGTATTGATTTCAATGGTCACGAGATCGTGATTGCTGGATTTTCCCAAACAACTACGACGAATGTATGGTATTCACGTGTGTGGACTTTCGACCAAAAATTGAATTTGATCAGTTCAATCCTGTTAAGTAATGCACTTCCGGGTTCGGTGCCGCCAGGGCCGCTAGTTTTTGATGGCACAGATCGGAGTCATAACCTGTACTTTCAAACCGACATATTATTTACGGATATGACTTCGGGAGATTATGTCGTTTCGTACCCCCTGGCAAATTCATCGGGGACAGAACCCGGCTGGACGCCGTGTGATTTTAATTTGGCATATTGGGATAACGCATCAAGTTCCATTGCCGGTTATTTTCAAGGCACGTGGGGCTGGGAGGAAAACATGATGGTTCACATAACACGCACGTGGTTTGGTAAAGTAGTCCTAATGGGCCATTATAACTTGCCGTACTCAGATAACGTCAAGTCCCGGTATATTAAATTTGATACTACGTTCCCAGTGGGGGCATTTCGCCCACTGGTAATTTCCGGTGCCGTCCCAAGCGAACCGCAGTCATTGACGACAAGCCCAGGGAGCTCGCAAGTCGTGTTGAACTGGGTGTCGCCAGCGAGCAATGGTGGATCGCCCATCACGAATTACACGGTCTATCAAGGAACAATAGCAGGGGGCGAGAGATTGTTAGTAATCATCGGGAACGTGACGACCTACACGATCACGGGCTTGACAAACGGCGTGACCTATTACTACAAGGTCGCTGCGGTAAACACCGTAGGCACGGGTTCCAACTCTACAGAGGCTAGCATAACGCCGGCGACGGTGCCAAGTGCACCGCGATCTCTTACCGAGACACCGGCGGGAACATCGGGGGCCCCGACCGGGTTAACGACAACACCTGGAAATGCACAAGTTGTGCTGAACTGGGCGGCACCAGGGAGCAGTGGCGGCAATCAGATAACGCTGAACTGGGTTCCGCCGGCAAGCAATGGTGGTTCGGCGGTCACGGGTTATGACGTGTACCAGGGCACTACGGCGGGGGGCGAGGTGTTACACGCGTCGATCGGGAACGTGACGACCTACACGGCCACGGGCTTGACGAACGGCCAGATCTACTACTTCAAGGTCGCAGCAATTAACACGGTTGGCGTGGGTTACACGTCGGCTGAAGTGAGTCCGACACCAGAGGCGGGGCCACCGATTACGGGCTACGACGTTTACCAGGGCACGACCTCGGGCGGCGAGGTGTTGGTCGCAACGCTGGGCGTGGTGTTGACGGACACGATCACGGGCTTGACGAACGGCCAGGTCTACTACTTCGAGGTAGCAGCAATTAATGCAATAGGCGTTGGCCCCAAGTCGAATGAAGCAAGCGCGACGCCGGTGACTTTTGCAAGTGCACCGCAGAACCTGGTAGCAACGGCAGGGGACGAGCAGGTCTTGCTAACGTGGAGCGCGGCGACGAACAATGGTGGGTCACCAATCACAGGGTATAATGTCTATCAGGGAATGGACAATCCAGGGAGCTTCAATGTCTGCTACCCTCTTGGTAACGTTACGACCTACACAGTAACGGGCTTGACAAACGGCCACATCTATTACTACATAGTTTTGGCCGTGAATGTCGTTGGATGCCATTACCAGTCAAATGAGGCGAGCGCGACACCTTCTTCAGTAATGGCTAGCAGCGACCAGAATGGCGACGAGTGGCCCATGTTCCGCGGGGCGCTCAACCACACGGGCGTGGCCACGACAACGGCGGTGCTCGGATCAATGCCAGTTTGGTCATATACAACGGGCGGTGCCGTGGAATCCTCTCCCGCTGTTATAGATGGGCACGTGTATATGGGAAGCGATGATCACAACGTATACTGCCTGGATGCCGCAACAAGTTCATATATGTGGTCATACACTACTGGAAATTATGGCTGGTCTTCCCCCGCAATCGCGAACGAGCGGGTGTACGTAGGAAGCGGCGATGGCAGGCTGTACTGCTTGAACGCAATGACCGGTGCCTTTATTTGGTCAACCCCCTCATATGGTATCGGGGATTCTTCTCCAGCTATTGCTTGCGGGCGTGTATACTTCGGCAGCAGCAATAACATGATTTATTGCTTGAACGCCACTAATAGCACTTTAATTTGGAATTATGTAACGAATGGTGGAATACATTCCTCGCCTGCAGTCACGAATGATCGAGTCTACGTTGGAAGCGATAATAACATGTTATATTGCTTGAACGCTACAACGGGCACTCTTATATGGAATTACACGACGAGTATGGAAGTCTATTCATCCCCTGTCGTCTCAGGTGGAGAAGTATACGTGGGGGATGACATGGGCCGAGTATACTGCTTGAATGCCATCACAGGCGCATTTATTTGGCGTTATTGGATAAGCGGTGCTTGGTCAATCTGGGGTTCCCCCTCGATTGCAAATGGACGCCTTTACGTGGGCTGCGAGGGTGGCAGCATGTATTGTTTGGATGCAACTTCGGGAACGTATTTATGGTCATACAGCACGATTGATAACGTGTGGTCATCCCCCGCTGTTGCAGGCGGATTTGTTTATTTCGGATGTGACGATAAACATATCTATTGTTTAAATGCCATCACTGGTGCCCTCAACTGGTCGTTCGTATCCAATGGTAGTATTGGGGTATCTTCCCCCGCAATTGCAAATGGGCATGTATATGTTGGAAGTAGTGATGGGAAGCTGTATTGCCTGCCATTATTGCTAAACCACGTTCCTCATACCGCACCGCAAAATTTTATTGCAATATGCGAAAATGGGCAAGTGGCACTCTCGTGGACGGCACCATTGAATAATGGCGGGTCACCTATCACTGGTTATCGCATTTATCAAGGCACGACATCGCACGGCGAAACCTTGATCACGGCGATTGGGAACATGACAAGTTACACCAGCACAGGCCTGACGAATGGCCAGACGTATTATTTCCAGGTCTCAGCCATTAACGTGAACGGAGAAGGACCACGCTCGGTGGAACAAGGTGCTATTCCAGGAAATAATGTGCCTAGCACGCCGCTAGCTCTAACAGCAACACCTGGCTTCGCGCAAGTCGTGTTGAACTGGGTTACGCCGGCAAGCAATGGCGGTTCTCCTATCACGCATTACTACGTGTTCCAGGGCACCATACCGGGTAATGAAAGATTGCTTGCGGTGACCGGCGTGATCTTGGATTTCACTAGCACGGGATTAACGAACGGGCAAATATATTATTTCAAGGTCGCAGCGGCGAATTCGATTGGACCAGGCATAAATTCGACGGAATCTAATGCAAGACCGTCAAATGCTTACGCATCCAGTGATCAATCCGGAGATGAATGGCCTATGTTCCACGGAGAGCTTGATCACGCGGGCACGGCCTCGACAACCCCAACACAAGGCTCTGGTCCCATATGGAACTTCACCACAGGGTGGTACGTCGAATATTCAACCCCTGTTGTCGCGAACGGTAGAATATATGTAGGAAGCGACGATTGCAAGCTATATTGTTTGAATGCTACTACGGGCGTGAAAATCTGGTCGTATACAGCCGGTAATGAGGTGCGCATATCTCCTGCTGTTGCAGGTGGATTTGTATTCTTTGGAAGCGACGATGCACACGTGTATTGTTTGAACGCAATAACGGGTGCATTTGTCTGGTCATACTTTACTGGTAATAACGTGGAAGGGTCTTCTCCTGCCATAGCAAACGGGTTTGTCTACGTGGGTTGTGAAAACTACAACGTTTACTGCTTGAATGCCACGACGGGTGCATTAGTTTGGTCGTACTCAACAGGTAATTACATAATGTCCTCTCCCGCCGTTATCGGTGGACGCTTGTATATTGGAAGTAATGATCACAATCTATATTGCTTAAATGCTATCACGGGTGCTTTCTTATGGTCTTACACCACGGGTAGTGGCGTGTGGTCTTCCCCCTCCGTCGTGGATGGGCGAGTGTACGTTGGAAGCAACGACAATAATGTTTACTGCTTGAATGCGACCACGGGTGTATACATGTGGTCATACAGCACAGGTGGCTGGGTAATTTCCACGCCCGCGATAGCTGGCGGGCGCCTGTTCGTGGGAATTGCTTGTGCCCCGACTGATAAAATTTACTGCTTGGACGCCATCACGGGTGCGTTTATCTGGGCTAGCACAACGGGTGAAATCGAATGGTCTTCTCCAGCCGTCGCTGCCGGGTTGGTATATGTGGGATCCTGGGATGGCAAGATATACTGCTTTGATGCATCGAATGGTTTACTTGATTGGAGCTATACAACTGGTGGGATCATTGATTCTTCCCCTGCAATCTCAGGCGGCCGCGTATACGTGGGAAGCCGGGATTACAATATATATTGCTTACCAATGATCATTTCCTCATCGATAACTCCTCCAGGTAAGCCGCAGAACCTATCAGCAACCGCCCAAAATACACAAGTCACATTAAACTGGGCAGCCCCGGCGAGCGATGGTGGTTCGGCAATCGGGGCATACCAGATATATATGGGAACGACTCCGGGCGGCGAGACGTGGTTATGGAATATCACCACGACGACGTACACAACCACGGGCTTGACGAATGGCGTGACATATTACTTCCAGGTCGCGGCAGTGAACATGGCGGGGACGGGTGCTCGGTCGAATGAAGCGAGTGCGACACCCTCTGTAATGACGACCAGCAGCGACCAGGCAGGTGACGAGTGGCCCATGTTCCGGGGGGCACTTAACCACACGGGCTTGGTCACGACGACGCCTGTACAAGGGACGGGGACAATATGGAATTACACCACGGGCAATGGAACGTATTCCTCCCCCACCGTCATGGGGGGACGCGTGTACGTGGGAAGTGCCGATCACAACGTGTATTGCTTGAACGCCGTCACGGGCGCGAAGGTCTGGAATTTCACCACCGGCGGTTACGTTGAATCTGCCCCCGCCGTCGCGGGCATCCGCTTGTACGTGGGTAGCTGGGATCACAAGATATATTGCTTGTACACCACCAATGGCACGCTCGCCTGGTCTTACACCACGGGTGGGGAGGTGGATACATCATCTCCCGCCGTCGCGGACGGATGCGTGTACGTGGGAAGTCTTGATGGCAATGTGTATTGCTTGGATGCCATCACGGGTTCATCCATCTGGAATTACACCACGGGTAATTGGGTGGAATCATCCCCTGCCGTCTCGGACGGGCGCGTTTACGTCGGAAGTAACGACCACAATGTTTATTGCCTATATGCTATCACTGGCTTTTGCATCTGGAATTATACGACGGGCAATATTGTAGATTCTTCTCCCGCCGTCACGGGTTTAGGAGCTTTCGGGCGCGTGTACGTGGGAAGTGACGATGACAAGGTGTATTGCTTGAATGCCTCCAGCGGCACGTTAATTTGGTCTTATACTGCGGGCGGTACAGTGGATTCATCCCCCGCCGTCGCGGGAGGGCTCGTGTACGTGGGAAGTGGTGATGGCAAGGTGTACTGCTTGTACGCTTCCAACGGCACGAAAATATGGTCTTATACTACGGGCGGTACAGTGGATTCATCCCCTGCCGTCGCGAGCGGGCGCGTTTACGTGGGAAGTCAGGATGGCAACGTGTACTGTTTGAATGCCACCACTGGCGCGCTTGCGTGGAATTACACGACGGGCATGTGGATATTTTCCTCCCTTGCCGTGATGGGCGGGCGCGTATACGCGTGGAGCGGTGATGGCCACGTGTACTGCTTACCGATGGTTCTGAAGTCCCAGAACCAAGTACCTGTTCTAAGCCTCGTGTTTTCATTGAATGGCCGGATATTTAGCAATCCGGTTCATTTGACCATAAACATCACGAGTGGGGATTGGCCCGTGCAACAAGTGTGTTGCGTCGTCGATCAATCGACCACGTATGTATTGACTCTAATCAACGGCACGGCATTGTCAGGCATCTATTCCGTTTCCGCGGACTTGACGTCAGGTTCTCACGTGCTCACCTTTTTTGTCAATGACACCCATGGAAACACGAAATCACTAACGATAACGATAACGGTAATCTCGATAACTCCTCCGCCCAATGATTCGACGATAATAGTCATTATAGTGGTCTTTATCATTGGCGTGGCTATTGGCGTCGCTATACCTTTAGCTTATAACCGCTATAAGTATAGATCTAAACAAAAAAAGCCAATGAAATCGAACACTGGTACTTATACACAGTTAATGGACAATGTAGCACCTGAAATGTCTCAAGAAGCTGGCAAGAGGTCGAGATTATTGGCTGCCTCTATTCCAACGGCGAGCCAGGTGCAGCCATATCTCGGTGTCAAGGTTGCTCAGCGATGCACGCTGCACAAGGGCTTGATAATGGGTTCAAGTTACACGTGCAAGAATTGTGGCGCGATATATTGCGCTGAATGCACGTACCAATTGATTGAACTTGGCGAGAACTGCTGGACATGCGGCACTCCGGTCACCATCGAGAGCATGGATGATGGTAACCAACAAGGCACGATTACCGGCGATAATCAAGGCAAGTTAACGGTGATCGAGCCTGAAATCCTTGAAGCACTCAATGAACTATACATCGGGGAAGAACTCCAACAAGATTTTCTGCAGTTGTTGAAAGAAATCCCTCCCGAGAAGCGGCATCAATTCCTTGACGACATGTTCCATATAGAAATACCCGACGATACGCCCTTTTGAAGTGGGAAGCCTTGAAGAGCGAGCAAATTAAAGGAATCCGTTCGGATCTCGCGAATGGCGAGGATCATTCCATCGATCCCTCTTTTTTTGCACGTTACGAGGTGGAATTTTCTCCCACGGAAAAGAAAGTGCTGCTTATAGCCAAGGATTTGATGAAAAAACATTATCTCCTTGACGCTCAGGACCTCCATCGCCAGGCGATTAGAGAAATAAAAGATGATTCCCCCGATGCAATAAGCGCAGCGATACAATTGCTGCTTTCAAAAAAGATCCTGTTTGATGGAGCAGCGATGACCCGGGAGAAAGTGCTTGCTAATGAAATCCGATGTCGCGTGTTCGAGTTGATCTGCACCCGACCAGGCATCCACATATCAAGGCTCAGAACCCTTGCTGGAACCGATTTAAGGACCATCTTGTACCATCTCCGGGTGCTTGAACGGTTCGGATTCGTGCGATTTGAACCAGTCATCAATAAAAAGGCATATTACGAGGTCACCTCGCCGAGGGAATTCGACATGCTCTATTATTACATGCAAGAGGAAGGCGCACGGCACATTTTCAAGGCAATTTTAGAAAACCAAAACGTATCCTTGGAAGACCTCGGCGTGATCTTGGAAGATTCCATGTCATTTCCGACTCTGACGCGCAGGATAAAAATCCTCATGGGAAGCAAGCTCCTATCGGGAAAATCAGAAGCAAACAAGCTCATTTCGTTGAACATCCTGTCTCGATATAGAAGTTTAATCAAGGATTTGTTATCGAAACACTAACCGCCATCATTGGGCGCGCGGTCTAAGTTCGTGGAATTAAGGGCCATAACCATGATCGCGAGGATGAATGTCCAAGTGATGTTTCGTATTAATTTTGGATCGACCACTTACTTAATAGAACTCGATTGCATGGTAATGAATGCTCATGAGCAATGAAGAAACCAACCAACCCGGTTTTGAAACTTTGTCCGAAATTCTTCAAGAACCGGATGCTATCCGTCACGCGTTAGACCAGGAGGATGCGATCAAGAACGCCGCGCAAAAGATTTTCGACAAGAATCCCAAGATCATCATCATAACGGGAAGCGGCACGTCCTTCCACGCTGGTAATGCGGCAATGTTCTTCCTTCATATTTTTGCCAAGATACCGTGCTATTGCGTCCATCCAAGCGAGTTTCCATATTATTTGCAAGATATCTTGAACGAGAGCGTGGTCCTCATCGCCATATCACAGAGCGGCGAAAGTAGCGACACGATCGAGGCTTGCCAGATCGCACAAAATAAAGGTGTATATATCGTTCCTATCGTTAACGAATCCGAATCCACCATGGCAAGCATGTTTCCGGATGACGTCATCTACTCCCGCGCGGGAAAGGAATATTCCGTGCTCGCCACGAAAACCTACAGCTCCCAGCTCGCGATCGTCGCCTGCATCGCGCTGGAACTTGGCTTGGCTAGCGAAAAAATCTCACAGCGCGAATACGACATCAAGATGAAGGAGTTACACTTGATTCCCGATCGCATCGAGGTCATGCGAGAAACGATCCAGGAAGGGGCTCGCACGACAGCCAAGTACTTGAAGTTCTTGCAAAAATCCTTCGTGCTCGGTTCGGGTCCAGATGTCGCCACGGCCCTGGAAGGCGCGCTGAAACTCAAGGAAGGCGCGCGCATCGTCGCGCAAGGCTATGCAGCGCCGGAATTTTCGCACGGGCCGCTCACGCTTGCAGACCGGGAAACCCTCATCATCGTGTTGATTCCCAACATGAAGGATGGAATCAATGACGAGCGAGAGAAGATCATCTACCGGATCATCGAAAAGGTGAAAAAACAAGGGTCTTCCGTTCTCGCGATCGCGGCGAAAGGAGAAGACATTCCTGATGTTGATTTCAAGATCGATATCCCTAAAGGTCCCATGGAATTCAACCCGTTCATCGCGATCGTGCCGCTGCAATACCTGGTATTGGAGATCGCGCTGCAAAAAGGACTAGATCCGGATCATCCCGAATTCTTGACCAAGATAGCTCGAATATAATCAATCTTGTTTATTTAAACCGAAAAACCGAGCCTCAAATCGATAATCGGGTTTCAAAAAATCTCATTTTCTTGCCTTTTTCCCGAATTGGTGCCTTTTTGGTAATATTCATTCTAAACTATTCACGACATGTCGCATCCAGGCAAGGAGCAAGGAAAAAACCGCGCGAAAATCGACACGCGGATATCTTTTCGCGTAATTTCATAAGGTTCGGGCCGCAATTTCACCCAATGGCAATATGTTTTACAACGCCTGGTTAAAAAAACGATATAATATTCAGATGGATTTAGATGCGGTGAATAAGATGGTAGAAATCACGAAAATCAAGGCCAGATGGATTTTGGACAGCCGGGGCAATCCCACGGTCGAATGTGACTTGTGCGCTGGGGAGATTTTTGCGCGCGCCGCGGTACCCAGTGGTGCATCCACAGGAAGCCGTGAAGCACTCGAATTACGGGATGGTGACAAGACCCAATTCGGTGGAAAGCACGTGTTAAAGGCAGTCAGCAATGTCAACGACATCATCGCCGAAAAGGTCGTCGGCATGGACGTGAACGATCAAAAAGCCTTGGACGATGCCATGATCGAGCTCGACGGCACCCCGAACAAGACTAGCCTCGGCGCCAACGCGATATTGTCGGTCTCGATGGCGGCCTTGAAGGCTGGTGCGCAAGCCAGGAGCAAGAAATTGTACGAGTACATCTACGAGATGACCTATGGCAAGCCCGCCGAGAGATATCTCATGCCCGTGCCAGGCTCCAACGTCTTGAATGGTGGCAAGCACGCTGGCACGGCGCTTGCCATCCAGGAATTCATGATTCTCCCGATTGGTGCAACGAGCTTCCCTGAATGCGTCCAGATGGTAGCCGAGACGTACCAGAAGTTGCGTTCTCTCCTGGAAGAAAGCTATGGCAAATCCGCGATCAATGTCGGTGACGAGGGCGGTTTTGCGCCACCCATCGAAACCACCCGCGAAACCTTGGACATCATGGTCAAGGCAATCAATGACGCGGGCTATTCAGACAAGTTATTCCTTGGCATGGATTCGGCAGCCAGCGAGTTCTACAAGGAGGATGACGAGTCGTATCACATCGATCGCACCACCAAGAGCGCGGGCGAGATGATCGATTATTACCTGGAAATTGCCAGCGATTATCCAATCAAGTCATTCGAAGACCCGTTCAAGGAAGGTGATTTTGATAGCTTTACCGAATTCACGTCCAAGGTTCCGCAGGGCGTGAACGTGGTTACCGACGATCTAACGGTCACGAATCCCAAGATCCTCCAGGAAGCCATCGCGCGCCTATCTGGTAACACGCTGCTCATGAAGGTCAACCAGATCGGGACGATCTCCGAGAGCATCGAGGCCGCCAGGCTCGCTTTCGACAACGAGTGGGGCGTGATGGTCTCGCACCGGTCAGGAGAAACCGAGGACAGCACGATTGCTGACATCGCCGTGGGTTTCTGCTCGGGTCTCATCAAGGCCGGGGCGCCATGCCGCTCTGACCGCAATGCCAAATATAACCAACTCCTTCGCATTGCTGAAGATCTCGGTGAAGCCGCGGAATATCCAACGGATTTCAAGTCGTGGAAGAACTATCATTGAGCAACCGGTAGATATCCACGTCTATTTCCTTTCTCTTTTTCTCGTGAAATGCATAGAGATGCGGCAGGATCATCTTCGTTTGGTGAATTTCAGAAATTATCCATCCGCAAGATTCGATGATTTTCTTTAGAAAGCGTCGATTTTTTTCATTCGTCAAGTGAAACGAGTAGATCACCTCCACGCCATCGATCGCCATCGCCGCGCGCAAGAACCGCGCATCCGCGCCTTTCTCCTGCACGCCGAAAGGCGGGTTCATGAGGATCGTGCACTTAAACGGGGCTCGTTTCAACGCCGCGGGCATGGCAAGCACGTCACCTTGGACGAGATGGAATTGATGAAGCATCCTAAATTCTCTGGCATTCTCCCGGGCAAGCACGATGGCATCCTCGTCGATTTCTATCCCGATCGCGAGTCGTGCCCCCATGCATAAGGCGCTGATGGCGAGACGGCCTGTCCCAGTGCCGAGATCGAGCACCAATCGATCATGCAGGTCATCGTGCAGGAATCCCGCGATGAAGACCATCTCGACCGCGGCAATAGCGTCGGTCGGGTATTGCTCAAGTCGAACCTTCGCCATGGACGCGTCGAAGGTCTTGAGTTGCTCGATGACGCTGATCAACTGGCGTTTATTCAAAGAGCGGCCTTGGCGCTTGTTTTTATTCAAGGACGGTGGTTGCATGTTCCCCAGCTCATTGCATTGCGAAAGATCAACGACTGGTGCAGCGTATTGTTACCATCGGGGCAAGCTACAGTCTCGCCTGGATGTGTCTCGCAACAAGATCAAAGAGGATATGCAAACACCTTTATATTTCGGTTCTGAATTAGTAACCCTCAACAATGGTGCATGCTACATGGCCAACGTACTTGGATTCGATATTCCCGATACTTACGAGATCATCTTCCTCCTCACCCTGGTTCTTATTCTGGTCAAGATTAGCATGGCGATTTATCTCGGGGTGAGGTTGCACAAGACTAAAAAAGAGGACAACCCGGTAGCGTGGCTCTTCATGGCTTCCATCATGTTCGTGATGATTCTCTGGGCGATCTCCCGGATCTTCTTTGCGATATTCGATTTCTTTCTCACCAAGTTCGACACGGCGAATTATGCTCTCTTCCCAAACGTCTGGTTCTGGAAATTTGGCGCCCTGACCGCGGGAATCGGTGTTGTCCTTGTCCTATGGATTGTTGACAAGAAGATCCTTGGGAACAAGTTCAAGGGGATATTTGCCATCATCATGCTAGCGAGCATGATTTTAGAGACGTTATATCCCGTGAGCACTTACGCCGATTTCCAGGCTGCATCGACGATCGGTCTCGTCGGGAGCTTGTTTGCACTGCTCATCCCGATCTTGTTCTTTTACATCGGGGTAAAGACACCAGGCTTGCGAAAAACAGCCTTACTCCTAGCGTTCGGAATTATCATCTATACCTTAGGTGGTGGTTTGGTGAGCGCGGCGGTCATCAATATCTTTTTAGCCGCCGGACTGTCCCAAACCATGGTGTATTTGATCTCGACAAGCATGAAGATCGCGGGCTTGTTAATGATCACCATAGGCACGACTCGGTTCCGATTTTGAGCTCACTTTCCATCTCGCCACATGATCGAGGAGGATGCATTTCGACCCTAGCCTAGTAAGAAAGCAATTTTAGCAAAGAGATTGTTATGCAACAATCTTTTGATTAAGATTATGACGCTAAGCTAGCGTAGAGAGTGAAGCTCGCCCCGATGGTGAATGGAGCGTGAATGTGGGTTATTTTCACTCGTGTGATGATTTATTAAACGAGGCTCGTTTAATTTAAATAGAGACGTAAGCGATCGCTCGATCGCTTGTTTTATCAAGTGCGTGTAAAACATGAGTCAATCCGATGAAATTGTCGCTGTTGGGGATTTTCTCGGGGTTGTTGAGGAATATATTCCCGGCTTCGGCACTTACGAATCCGACGGTAAAATCTTTTCGTCTTTCGTCGGCTACAAGAGAGTTGATAGGCAGAGACTCGAGATCTCCATCGAACCTGCCAAGAAAAAAGAAATCATCGTGCCGCAGATCGGCGACGTGGTGATTTGCGAAGTGGTCATGGCCCGAAAGCAATCTGCAATGGTACACATATTCAAAATTCGGAATCACTTTCTATTCGACACGTATCCTGGAATGGTTCACGTGTCAAACATGTCGCAAAATTACCTTAACAACGTCGAAGAGGGATTCCGCCCGACCGACATCATACGAGCGAAGATCATCGGCAAGAATTTCACGGAATACGAGCTCTCGACAAAATACCCTGAGCTCGGTTGCATCCATTGCGAATGCATATCGTGTGGTTCAGTGCTTCAACGTGATGGCAACCAACTCGTGTGCAACACGTGCGGATTTCCAAATCCTCGAAAGATCGCGAAGGATTACGGCCACGTGCGCGAGCGCATAGATAACATGTGAACTTGTCAATCCAGTCACCATCAAAAAAGAACAGTGATGATATCGCGTGGCATTGCTTTCCCGCAAGAAGTTATATCTTGATTTTTCGACATCGCCTGAATCTCTCGCGCAGATAGAACAAATCAAGAAAAAGATCAAGGTCACCGCCACGATGAAGATGAAAGCGGGAAAAAAAATGGAAATCGAGCTTCGTGGAACGAAGGAAGCAATTCAAGAAGCCATGACCATGATAAGACAAATTCTCGCGTCGTGAACACCCGAGGATGATTTAAAAACAAATTTATTATTTAACTCGAATTTATACAACCCACTGCTTGTTAAGTGATAATTGCATGTCTGATGATAACAATTTCGATGATGTCCCGGAACCAGAGCCCGAGGCCGGGGAAGCTCCCAGTGTCTTGCGCGTGCCTCCACCTCCACGCCCCAAGACGAAAGACGAGCTCGAGCGTGAAATTGAAGAGAAAGCCCGGGATCAAAAGAACATTTATTTACGATTGGTTGGAAAGATCACGAAGACCGAAGCAAATCTCATCATCATCAACGAAAGCCACGGATTTTGCAATGCTCTCAAGAAATACTTGCTCAAAAACGATCACGTTTTATTTGCATCATATAAGAAGGAATTTGGCGTGGATCCGTCCATGTATGTCAACACGGATGGCGAAATTGCGGCTTTGGACGCGTTAATCGAGGCTTGCGATAAATTGCACGTGGATCTGAAGGAATTGGAGAGCGTGGCAACGCAAGCGTTGAGCGATTTCGGTTAAATCGTTTTTTTTCATGTTCGCATTTTTCATTTCAGTTTAAATGGATCAAGGATGGTCCCCGTGGATTTTTTAAAAGTGCCCAATCTCGAGGAAGCGATCAAGTCGCGCGCGTATTACAAGCTGGGCGATTGCATCGCCAATCTCGTGTATTCCATGGCCAAGGCCAAGGTCGCGCTGGCATTGCACGGGCGGCTTGACATCGAGGGCACACCCAAGGTATCGGCGCGCATCCTGAAGGATGCCATTGCCAAGGCGAATGTTAAGGCAGGCGCAAATATCAGCAAGCGCGGTGGCGCCCACGAAATCGCCGACGTGGCCGAGGCAATCCTCGCATATGGCTGGGTGAACGAGATCGTGGAGCTGGAAGAATGCGCCGAGCTCATCGCGACCCCCGTGATTGCAAAGAAGCCAGTAAAACTCCACGACGAATGGGAATCCTTCGCCGAGGGCTTCAGCGACGTGCTCGCGAAGATTTTGATGCAATCGTGATCCTTCGTTCGCTGTATAATATTCCCGATTTCTTGATTTCAATGCCAATCTGCCTTCTCTTTCCGTTAGGGAGACTGGACGAATCCCGGATATGAAATTACGTGCTATGTTCATGCCTCCTTGTTCATGGGAAAAAGATTTCTATGTCGTGGTGAAAGGACCTCGTTGTTTGGTGATGTACGAGTCCACGTGTCCACACCTTGGCCTCGCCAAGGTGTTCCCGAATCACTTCAAGATAAAAAATGTAAGTAAGAATTTAACCGCTAATCAAGGTGTGGCGAGCTGCTTTTTATTGGCAATGGAATTCATTATAAAAAATGTGGCCGCGAGCGCGCCGATGATCACCATGAGCACTATCCAGCCGTCCGAGCCATTTTTCGCGTAGAAATCCGCCGTTTCTTTCGTCGTGAGATATGGCGAGACATTGCGCTCGGCATAGCTGCTCTTATTCATGAGCGTGCCTGGTTCCCAGATGCTTCTCCCGATGATCGACAAGGCCGTGTCATTGAAATAAAGTTCGGGAGATTCTGGCACATTGGTCCACAAGTTTTGAGTATGTTGGATGCCGAAGTGGAACATGTAAAAGCCTCCTACATTTTGTGCATGACCGACGATATATCCTTGCTTTACTGTCGACAAGGTTGTCACGGTAACGTTGACGAGTTCATCATATCGGACAATGACGAATGGGTAACCGATCGGGATCGTGTCGATCGTGGATGTGCCGGGATGGCTCTGGTTCGGAGTTATTGCCGTGACGAGGGCATCGCATGCTGTATGGATTGGCGCCGAGAAATTGAAACTGAAATCGATGCCGGGATGGCCTTCCGGGTGGCCTCCGCCTCGTACGCCATAAGGCCATATCAAGTAAGAGGCTCCCGAATAATCAAGCTGGGCTGGATTGACGGGCAAGGCAATCGACGGGCGAGGCCAGGAGGTAATTGTCACGTTAACTGCCAGGATAACGATAACGCTCGTGATCATGAAATTCCAAAGCAATTTTTTCCTGATTTGCATGTACAATCAGCTTGTACTTACGTTCGTTTCATGATTTTAAAAAATATTGCCTTATAGACGATGTAAAATATTCTATTTTTACCTCTTCTTCAATTTTTGATAGTCTTGCATATGTCACCAATAACATTCGAATGACATTACAATCCATATTTTGCACGTCGATCTGGTCGATCAAACAACATGACATCAGAGACGTGTCGAAAAATGGTTCAAATTCCAATGGTCAAGATCAGCTTGGTCGGGAACGGCCGGGTTGGCAAATCCACTATCCGCAACATGCTCGAGGGCAATGGCATCACGAAGACAAAACCAACCGTCGGCGTGGACGTGGGGCGCTATAGTGATGATGAACTGAAATGTGCTGTGTTTGATCTCGGTGGTCAAGATAGATTTAAATGCCTATGGGACGATTTCATCAAGGGATCGAGCCTCGTGATGGTCGTCACTGATAGTTCACGTGATGACGTGGAAAAATCCAAGGATACCGTGAAGAGCCTTCAAACCAAGTTACAAGGTTCCAAGATCATCGCCATTGCCAACAAGCAAGACGAGGCGAACAAGCTCAACGCGATGCAAGTGGAAAAAATTCTTGGCGTGAAAACCTATCCCATGATTGCAACGGAAAGCACGCGTCGCAATGCTATGATAAGTATCGTCAAGGAAAACTTGAGCGTCTGATTTTTTCTTAAAAATATTTTTCTTACAAGCCCGTCGCGATTTTATGCGCGAGCAACAAGCATTCCGGCAATCGTGACCGCATCGCGAATTTTTTCAAGTATTGTCCTGCCAGTTTCTCGTCAATCCCCTTCACGTAGTAATATATGTCTGTCTCGCGAGGCCGGGGCTTCACTACGTGCATCGGACCAGCCTTCTCGATCAAGGCGCGGTGTTCTTGCTCGCCTGGCGCGTGCTTGATCGCTTCGAAGATCGTGTCGCCCTCGGGCTCGTTCTCGGTCACCGCGATCACGGGATGCCCGAGAACCTCGTGCACTGCCTCGATATCGACGATGTTCAAGCCACCCACCGTAATTCCGTGCAAGAGAATGAGCCGGAACTGGTCCTTGAACGGTTCCAAGGTCGAAATGATAGTATCCGTGGCATTCATGCCATCAACGTCGATCTCGGCGCTCATCACCTTCTCGAGCATCGTGCCGGCGCAAAAAACGAACGCGAGCTTGGTCGTCGCATCGCATTTCTGGTGCACCTTGTCATCGATAGCAACGACTTGGATGCCTGGCTTGATGGCATGTAGCATGATCTGACCTAGACGCCACTCGGCATAAATGGTTTCGGGCACGAAGACGGGTCATGAAACCAAGGTTAATTGAACTAAAAAAATAATGTTGACGTAATCCAGCTTTTGTGGGAGCTGGTGAACCGAAGCCTCGTTCAGGAATTTAACCTGAACGTGACATGAATGAGAAAAACCAAGCGTTTTTCATGATATAAACATTATAAATCATGTCTTCAAACCGTGTACCAAGCACAATAATAGGTAAAATCAGGTGTACTTTGAAATTAATGTAGGCAAGATAAAAGGAATTGAACATAAACGCATATACTCAGGTGAGCACTTCCTCGATCTTCGTGATGATCTTGGCCTTGCCACCGCGAGGAATCGTGAGCTGCTTGCCACACGCCTTGCATTTGACGATGGTGCTAGCACAGCCAAAGATTATTTGCGTGGAATTGCATTCCGTGCAAGATATTTTCAAGAACCTTGATTTTGGAGCCGGTAACACTTCGTTGTCTTTCGTGAGTTTTCACCACGTGATCATGAATCATTCCAATTCGTATTTCTTGAGCCGTTGTGGGGAGCCATAATCTTTACGCCCGCAGTCTTTGCATGTCAATAATGGCGTTGTTTTCTTGTTGACCTTAGCTTGATTGTGCTGGATGGGTTTCGGCTGGCTTCCATAACCGCGCAGTTTTCTGTCGTATCGCCGTCGACCTTCAGACATCGAACGCTCTTTTCCTTTCTTGTAAATGGCAACGGAGTGAAGGGTGTGCTTTCCACAATGCCGGCAGTAAAAGCTGACTTCTCGGGGATGCTTCATGATCGCTTTTACCATCATTACTATTCGATATGAGAGTAAAGTCTCCGTTTAAATTAAAATCATCGAAGTGAAGCCGAGTAGTTAGCTAGGAATTAGGTTCTAATTTAATAATGGCATCGGCGAAAAAGAACATGTCAATCATTAGAAGTATTGCTGCTCTAAAAAGAGTCGAACCACCATGCAATTTTTTGACCACCATGTACATACTAATTATAGCCGATGCGTTCACCAGCCGTATTCCATCGATGCGGCACTCGAAGTGGCCCTGGGGCGAGGTTTCATTGAAGCAATCGGCATCACGAATCACGTGCATTTCAACTCGCCCGAGCAAGAGCATTTAAAGAAATCCCGGACCGAAATAGATACTATTAACGAGGTAGCTGGCGAGCCACGCGTTTTACTCGGTGTTGAAGTGGACGTTGACCATCCAAGCGGTCGATTCGTGCTATCAGATGCTTCCCTCGCGATCGTTGATTATGTCATCGCCGGCCCGCATAATCTTCCTCACGAGAGCCTGGCGATGGAAGGCATGGGCCCCGAGGAATTCTCGGAATATTTCGGCTCGCTGGAAGAGATTCTCCTCAATTCCTTGTCTAAAAATCCGATCGACATCTGGGTGCACCCGTTCTTGCAGGAAATAGAGATCGGAGGCGAATATTTCGCCGAATACATCTTCCACATGCTCCCTGGGATACTCGATGTGCTCGAGTCAAACCGCATCGCGATGGAAATCAGCGCGACGTTCCCGCGGGACAAGGGTTATCCCCTGAAAGTGCCTGGTGCTAACATGCTGGAGGAGGCATGGTTACAAATTGCAAGGATCACGAGCACGATATACAAGATGGCGTTGGATCACGGGGGCATCTCGTTCTCGTTCGCGTCCGATGCGCATGACCTGGAAAACGCCGGGGATATTGGTTTTTCGATAGTCCTCTCGAAATTTCTTGCCATTCCCGGCGAAAAAATCCTCCACGTGCGTGATTTGCAAGGACGCCACCAATAAACTGCGAGTCCCGAGGTGATATCGGCGAGCAGGTGGGTACTAATAATACACCATATATAGATTCCAATAAAAGCCAAACCACAAAATAACAACCTTAATAAAATCCTTTTACTAGGCTTCAAACTATGCCAATCTACTCTTCTCATTATTCACACTCTCACCACAAGGAAAAAAAAGCCGAGCCGGTGAAGCACGAGCCGGAAAAAGCCGAACAACGTGCTCTTAAAGATAATAAAGATGAATTAAAGGAAAAAGAGACTTGAATGCAAAAACGATGTCTGGCTATAGAAATCGCGCAGAAAACCGGTGTAATAACGGCCAGGATATAGCCTTGGATAAAGCAATATTTGGGAACCCTCGTAAGAAAGGCGTGAGTTGCACACAAGAGGTTACGACGACAAGTTTTTTGCTATGTGATTGCTAAAGAAGAGCATGTCTTCTTCGTGCTTGAATGATCATTCATATTTCGCATGCTACATGGCATCCTTGACATTCTCGAGGCCAACCACTTTGCCAAGAAAATCAGCGCGATATGTCAACGCGACAAGGGCTATCCCTTGAAAGTACCCAGAGCCGAGGGCCAACGCGAAACGGGGCTATAAATCGCGAGAATGGCGAGCAAGATTTGCTCGATGGCACAGGATCACGGGGTGCATCTTGTTCGGGTTCGCGTCGGACACGCACGTACTGGAATATGCTGGGGATGTCGGTTATCCGGTGCTGGTCTCGAAATTTATTGGCATTCCTAGCCAAAAGAAGTTTCACGCGGGCGATTCACGTAACCGTCACTCGTGAATTCCACGTGAAGCCTTCATAACCGAGCATTAAGTTATAGAACTAGACGATATGATGGACACTTGAAGAAGGTGTATCAGCATGCCGGAGAAATCTCCGAAAAAACAAGATGAACCAGCAAAAAAAACCGTTAATCTTGAACCAGCAGAAGATCTGCACCGGGAGTTTCGTGAAGGCGTCGAAGCCGTGCTTACCAACAACTTCATGATTTTTCTTGCAATCATGGTGTTGCCAATCCTCTTGATTCCCATGATATGGAATCTAGATGATCTTGGCTTGCACTCAGTACTACAATTTCTGGACGCTTGCGACGTCATCATCCTGCTCTTGTTCATCGTGGAATACATCTCGAAATTATATTTAGCCGCCAATCGAGTGAAACATTTTCTTTCTGTATGGCATCTCCTGGATTTGGTCATCATCATCCTATCGTTACTCGGGCTCGTGCAAATCTTGGAGTATGGCGTGAGCTTGCCTAATGCCCCTGCCGTCACGCTTTTTTTATTCCGAGGATCGCGAGTTTTGCGCATCGGCGCGCTCGGCAGCAAGACACTCACCAGCAAGCTCCACGCGAGGAAACAAGTGGAAGAAAAGAAAGAAGAACCATCAGAAATGACGATTAATGAAGTAGATGCTGATCTCGGTCCGAACGCGGTGCATCAGCACATCACGATCGATCAATTGAAAAGTTACATGTCAGACACGAAGCCCCAATGGATCGACATCACCAACGTCAAAGAAAAAGACTTCGAAAAGCTGAGTGAATTATTGCAAATCCCTGTCCTGCATTTTCAAAGCAAGCTGATTGGCGAAGGATTTCCCCGCTTGGATTTTCTCGAGAATGCCACCTTGATCTTCTTGCATTCAAGCAGGATCGTCCCTCCTGAGAAGCACGAAAACAAGTACCTCACGGTGCTTCGACATGGTATCTTGATCATATGCATTGGACTAGACATGGTTACAATCTCACCTGGAACAACTGATATCTTCGAGTCAGTCTTGGCATCGGCGCGCAAGCACATGGGTGGCAATCCATCGTTGACCTTGATCTTGCACGAGCTGTTGCAAAATCTGATCTCGAAGACCAAGGCAATCATCAATGATGTAGAATTGTTGCTCATCAAGTTAGAAAGCATAATGCGACCTCCCAATCCGACAGACTATCTCGAACGCGCGTTCCATTTGAAAAAGGAGGTGTCCCGGATCGAGGGGAACACGGTGCATTTGAAGGAAGTTATTTCCAGCATCGCATCGAGAAAATTCGTTTTGGATGGCTACAACGAGCAATGGAGGGAAGTGTTTACCCTGCTCAAGGACGAAGCGTCGAACTTGCACGAATCCATTGCAAATGCCAGGGAAGAAATCCTTTCCATGATCGATTTGCACTTGAACCGGAATTCATACGAGACGAACAAGGTCATGCGAATCATCGCCGTTCTGACGGCATTAGCCCTCATTCCAGCGATGATCAGCGGCATGCTAGGCGAGAATCTGAAAGACGCTCTTCCGGCTGGATATAACGCATATCTCTGGCAAATTGTCTGCTTGACGCTCCTTGGCATGTCCCTCGTTCTATATGTTTTCGTGAAATTGGGTTGGACGAAATCCTAAGATTCTTCATGATATCATTTTCTTTCTTTTACCTGGTCTATATTACTCTTGATTAATCTCTTTTTGTCGATCCAACATCAAGTGCAAGACAACATGAATCATGAACTCTCTCGTGCCCGCCACCATCATGACCCTAGCATAATCCATTAACGCGGTAATTCAAATAGATTGGTTCCATTGGTTCCCTATGAACGGAAGAGAACACATGTACTGGAGCGTAGTCTATTTTTCGATAGGCATGTTCATCTTTTCGAGGGCCTTGGATTATTCAAATGTAGGCATTCCCGTTTATCTCTTTCTTGCAATTATTTTGGGTATAACATTAATATGCAATGAATGGGGAAACTCGATCGACGAGAAACTTGCCAAGACCAAGCGTGAAAAGGGAGAAACAACTACCGAGATCGTGCTGAGCAAGGAGGATGCCACGCGCGTTATCCGCCTCAGGTTGACCACCTATGCTTTTTTACTGGTGTTTGTGGCTTGCTGCGTGTATGTCGCGGCACCAGCAACTGATAACCCGTATTTTCTCGTTGCAGGGTACGCGGGCGCATTTCTTGGCGGTCGTATGCCAGATTTCGACAAGGACATCGTTGATGACGACATGCGCTTCCACCGGAATCCCATTACTCACAGTGGCATCTTGGTGATGCCTCTCGCTGTTCTCGCATTGTTAACTGTCGAGAAAACTTTCGTGTCGCTTGACCTTGTCGCCATCGGTCTGATGCTCGGTGTTGCATCGCACTGCCTCGCGGATAATTTCGAAACGAAATCGACCCTCATACAGATTATCGTCGATTTTGAGCACTTCAAAAAATGCCCGGGCGATATACGGCATATCAAGGAAACCAGGCAACGTGCGTGGATTAACTTCCATGGCGTGATTTTATTGTTCACTGCTATCTTGCTTTACCTCCGGTTCGAACTTGTTTCATATATGACTGCGGATCCTGTCACGTGGAATGGTGCGTCATACACGGTCAATTTGATAACCCCCATGACGATGTTCATCATTTTCTTCGCCATCGTGTATTATGTCCTCTCGTTCGTGTTTCTAGTGGCATGGCGCAAGGGACCGGAAAAGGAAAACCACAACGGGGAAAAACACGACGGGGAAAAACACGAGCGTAAAAATGGAACCTCGAAGGCGGCGCACGAGCACCTGGAAAGCAATGGTCAATCCACGAAGTCCGAGGCTGCTGTCGAGCATCCGCGCAAGAAATCCACCAAGGCCAAGGAAACTCCAGTGGAAGCTACAACCCCCGAGCCAGTGGAAACCCAATCGAGCGATGTATCCCCGGCGAGTGATGCGCCAGCAGGGGAAACCCAGACAGAGCAATCCAAGCCTTCGAAAAATAAAACAACGAAAAAAAAATCCACGAAGACGATCACCAAGAATTGAATTCCTTCTTTTTTATCCTACACTTGTCTTTTTACAAGGAAATAAGGTAAATTTGAAAAAAACCCACGCTATGAAAAGGAACGAAAAAAAATTTCTTGTTTAAAGAACGTGTAGCAAGAAAAGTAATGCCAGGATCCCGATCGTCGCGATCACCGCGGTGATGACGACGTCGTTGAAGAGCACGCGATAATTCGACCTTGTCACGAGGGCATCATTCGGGCAGCATTCCCCGCAGCAAAAACAGTGGATGCACTTCGTAGAATCGAGCGCAATCTTGTCGCCCTCTTTTGTCAAGGCACCAACAGGGCATAAATTCACGCAAGTCAAGCATTTCTTGCATTTTTTTTGGTTCAATCGAATAGAAACCCGAGTAGCCCAAAGCGTGAAACTGTTAGCGCCTTTCTCGCCTTGTTGACCACCTTTCAAGATGTTCAATGATGGCAGCTTGGCGTTTTGCACGAGTGGCTTCCAATCATCGCCGACGATTCGCAAGTTTTCAATGCTCGAAGGCCAGCCATTGCGCGTTCCCAGGGATTGGATCGCTTCCAGGTCGGCAGGGTTGCCGCCCATGAGCGAGTACGCAACGACATCGAGCGCAACGGGGGAGAAGGAACCGAGGAGAACCTTGAACGGGACCGGGTTTCCAGCACTTGGCCCCTTGCCGTCCATGCCGATGATGCCGTCCATGACGTGTAGCACGGGCTTGGTTTCATCACCTGGTGCCGATGCCAGCACGGCCTGATGCATGTCACCGAGCAAACGTTGGAATGAAGTCTTGTCCTTGTGCATGGCGTGCATGCGCATCTTGTTGGCTTGCAGCCCGTAAAAATTCTTGATCGCCCCGGTGAAAACGACACCCGAATGCGTTTTTAACCGTGGCATATTGATGATGATGTCTGCTTTTGCTATGGATTCTGGAATCGTTATGACCTTTTCAGCCTGAAACGAATCATGCGCGATGGGAGTCCAGCCATGCTCGAAGAAGTTAACGATGGGATTTCCGAGACGCTCGGCAACGGCTGAGATGCCCACGCTTTTTAACGTCACGTTCGTGATTGCCTTCGTGAAGTTTGAATCCCCGACAAGAATGTTCTTGCAACCGTTTTCTTGCAATAACTTTCCGAGCTCCTCGACAAGGACTGGATTCGTGCACGCAAGCGCCTTTGGCGCGAGCCCGTTAACCTTGAGAAAGACTGTTTTATCATCGAGCGATTCTTGCATGAACGAGGGTCTGAGTAACTCCAAGAGCCTTTCAAGGCCTTGGCGAACGTGTTCCGGCTCGTAATCCTCGACTTTCACGACTGCTACTAGATCCGGGTTTTCGATGGTGATGGAACGATGATCTTGATCGAGCATCAACGCGTATTGGACTGGTTCTAGCATGATAATCCTCTTTGATTAGCTTTACAAGTCGCTTGCAAGTTGCAAACGTACCTTGCATAATTCGTGGAATGCTAGTCATTAAGCGCGGGAGTATTTTTATGTCGCCCTTTTGCGATTCGAGTGCGTATAAGAATGGATAAAGATGATCGTTTCAAATGAATGTATATGAACAAAAAGGCCAAGGATGAATGGGTTTCAATTGCTTCCAGCAAAGAAAATAGCAACGATTCATCATTGGAACACGCCGTAGGTCGAACGGTTCTTTCTATCATTCGAATTAAAAAGTTTTAAGGTGATCTTCTCTTCCAATTTCACGGTTGAGATGGCCAATTTCTTTTCTTTTTCGAGATTGGATTTATTCTCTGCGCTGGGTCTCTAGTATCAACCTTGTTCAAGCGACTCAAGATTCCTGGATTGATCGGTGCAATCTTGGTCGGCATTATACTCAGTGCCGAAGTACAAGGATTTTCAAACGACATCGACGTCATTCAGACACTCGCAACGCTCGGGGCCATCTTATTATTATTCACATCTGGCCTGGAGTTGGATCCTGATGCATTTTTCAAGGTGGGTAAACGTGCATTCTTCTTAACGACACTTGGGGTTTTGATATCGGTCGTGCTTGGATTGAGTTTCGGTCTTCTTCTTGGATTCACGATTCAAGCTTCATTCATCCTAGGCGTGATGATTTCCCCGAGTTCGACGGCGATCATCGCGCAAACCTTGATAACGACCAAGAAAATCGAGACAGTGGAGGGGGAAACGCTATTAACCGCCGCGATACTGGATGACGTGGAAGGTGTCATCCTCCTTTCGATAGCGCTGGGGAACTGGAACCAGGGTGGTTTTTCGATCATCAATTTCGTTTTGACTGTAGTCCTCGCGATTCTTTTCGTCTTCGGCTCTATTTTCTTGGGACGCAAGTATTTTCCAAAATTGATCGAGGATATGGAGAGAAAAATACCGGAAGATATCACGTTCGCTATCCTTCTCGGGATCGGCTTGATCATGGCATTTCTCGCCACGTTATTGGGGCTAGCCGCAGTCACGGGGGGGTTCATAGTGGGCGTCGTGATCCCGTACAAGAAAGTGGGCGAGCGAATGGACCAAAGTTTAACTTTGATGAAAGATTTGTTTGGTGTCATATTTTTCGTGAGTATTGGCTTGTTCATCAATCCATTGACGCTCCTCGCCGTAATTCCCATTGCACTTCCAATTTTAGGAATTTCGACAGCCGGCAGGATGATCGGAGGCTTTACTGGCGGGCGATTGGGAAAATTTTCGGGAAAAGGATTATGGGGAATGGTTAGTGGCTTGGCCGTCCAAGGTGAGGTGAATTTGATCATTGCCCAGACTGCCGTCCTCCTTGGCATCGTGAGCCCGGACTTCCTTGCTATCTCAGCAATCGTTGTCATTGGCTCGATATTTATTTTGCTGCCAATATATCAAAAATTATGTCGTTCGTTTCAGTGATATGATTCTTTGGATAAATGGCATCATGGTCATAGCTGGTCTTTTGTCCCACTTGAAGAGTTACGTGGCTCCTGTGAACAATGAGACATATGATCGTGAAAAAATAACATCTTGGATTGCTTCTCAACTACGTTTCCTTTTTGTCGCCATCAAGCGAGCATTGCTGATTGTCATGACATTATCGTGACCTTGGAATCAATGTTAAGCCCATTTTTGTCGAAATAGCTGGCGTTGCCGGCACAATCTTTTAAAAGCATCGCGCGGTATCGTTGACTTGGAACATCAATGGCCATCGTGCGACGACAGCGACGGACGATCGTCCGACAGGATCCAAAGCCGACGATCCAGATGCGGATCGACTACATAATGTTGGGCTTAAATTCACCTATCCGCATCTCGATAATGAAGTTCTTGTTGCGTGCCAGGAAAAACGGCGCCGCCGAGCAGTCATTTACCAACATCAAGCACGCGCTCGAAAGCATAAACCCCTACATTTCCACGTCAGATCTCGACTATCACCTCAAGGAGCTCAAGAAGGTCAAGTTCATCAATCACTTGAACGCCGGGGAAAAGAATGCCGTGTACATGCTCACGGAGCTGGGTGAAAAGCTCGTCGAGGTCTATTTCACGATCGAGGGGATGCACGACGAGTTGCAAATCCTGACGCCAAACAACCTGGACACGCACGTGTACAAGAATCAAGTCTTGAAACTGGTCGAACCATGCAAGGACGAGCCGCATGTCACGAAAATCGCCATTGAACCAAGACACAGCGAAAAGGCTATCGATAAATTCTTGATCGATCACGCAAACGATGCCAGCAAGAAACGGCCCGCCAAGCGAAAGACGACGGCGTATTCTGGCCTCGATTCGTTCCGATAAGACCTTTTGCTGCCGAAATGCTTTCTACTAACGCGAGATTTTTACCTTTTCACTGCATCCAAGCGATCATGACAAACGTCCTAGCGCTGGACCTGGGCACGACCGGGACACGAGCCGTTCTTTTTGATGAAAATGGCAACATAATTGGTTCCGCGTACAAGGAATGGGTCTCGTTCTATCCATCTCCTGCGGAGGTCGAGCAAGATGCATCGACGTGGTGGGACGCGACGCGGGAGATTATCGCCGAGGTCTTGGAAAAAACAAGGGTGAACACCGAAGACATCCAAGCCGTCGCTGTCACGAACCAGCGCGAGACCATCGTGCCGGTTAACGAAAATGGTGATCCGCTTGCGAATGCTATTGTCTGGCAAGACCGCCGCACCTCGCAAGAATGCCAGTTCATCCGCGATGCCATCGGTAAAGACGCGATCTACAAGAAGACCGGCCTCACGATCGATCCGTATTTTTCGGCGTCAAAAATTCTCTGGTTCAAGAATAATCGCCCGCAAGTGTACGAAAACGCGACCAAATTCTTGCTCGTGCATGACTTCATCGTGAAGAAGCTCACGGGCAGCTTCGTGACGGATTTTTCCAATGCTTCGAGAACAATGTTGTTCGACATCAACACGCGAGCCTGGAGCGAGGACATCCTGGCAGCGCTGGACATCGATCAAGGAAAGTTGCCCGATGTCGTCGCACCTGGAACACAAGTGGGTTGTGTTTCTCCTGATGCAGGTACGGGGCTCGAATCCTGCACAGTCGTCGTCGCTGGTGCGGGCGACCAGCAATGCGCGGCGCTGGGTGTCGGTGTCACGGAGCAAGGCCGGGTCAAGTGCACCATGGGCACTGGCACATTCTTGATTGCCTACGCGCCTTCAGTCAAGCTCGATCCTGGCACGCGGGTGCTGTGCTCGTGCTCGGCCATCGAGAACTCATACGTCGTGGAGGCATCCATGTTCTCGACCGGCTCGTTATTGCGCTGGGCGCGGGACACGGTCGGTCACGCAGAATGCGACGAAGCGATCGAGGTAAACCTCTCGCCATACCAGGTAATAGATCAAAAAGCTGAAGCTTCACCAGTCGGGTCGAATGGATTGCTTTTCTTGCCGTTCATTGTTGGAGCCGGGGCACCATACTGGAATCCCGATGCTCGTGGAACCTTATTTGGCCTTGCCGCCGGGCACCAGCGCGGGGACATTTACCGTTCCATCATGGAAGGGACGTCATTCGACGTCCGAAAGAACATGGATGTGTTCAGCGAGATGGAACTTGCCCCGAGCGAGCTGCGGCTGACGGGTGGTGGCAGTCGCTCGCGAATTTGGAGCCAAATCTTGGCCGATGCTTGTAACGTTCCGTGCATCCGCCCGAAATATGAGGAATCAACGGCAGTCGGCGCGGCGCTCCTTGCTTCTGTCGGTGCTGGTTTGTTCAATGACGTGTCGAAAGCAGCTAACGAGTTCATCCAAGTCAAAGATCAATTGCATCCAGACCCGAGTACGTCAAATCAATACGAGCGTATCATGACAATCTACACGAAATTGTACGAGACATTGAACGCCAGTGGGCTATTCACGGACCTCCAAGCCTTCCGGTAGAATCCATCTCCATTTTTTATGTCATCCAAGCTTCATTTCTAGTAACTTAGCAAGGAGCGTGGCTTGTATCATCGACATGCGGTTTAGTCCCGAAGTTGGCAAGGGCAATCGCTTTTTATTTCTCGGAAACGAAGCACTCGTGCGAGGCTGCCTCGAAGCTGGCGTTGGATTCATCGCGCAATATCCCGGCACGCCGACGAGCGACATTGGAGAGACCTTCAAAGATATCTTGGAACAGCAACCAGCCTTGAGTGAAAGCATCGTGCACCACTGGTCCGCGAACGAGGCAGTTGCCACGTCAAGCTGTGCCGGGGCAGCGTGGGCAGGCATTCGGGCTTTGAATCCGATGAAACACGTTGGCATGAACGTCGCGTCCGATGCGCTCCACGCCATCACGCTGGCTGGCCCGAATCCTGGGGCACTTGTGCTCGTGGTCGGCTCCGATCCTGGCTCGCTCGGCAGCCATCACGAGCAAAACGAACGATTTTTCACGTGGATGCACCACGTGCCCATGATCGAGCCTCATTCCCCGCAAGAATGCCATGATTGGATCAAGCTCGCCTTCGATCTCTCGGAAAAATACGATTTACCCATCTATTTCCGCACGTCGACCCGGAGCGCGCATTCCCGCGGCATCGTCGATATCGATGATATCGCAGTAGCACCGAAGAGCAAGGGAGAGTTTTTTCGCAGCACTGACAAGTATTGTTCCTTGCCCCCGTATGCGATCAACAACCACGTTCGGCTCTACGAGCGCATCGAACGGGTGACCAATGACGTGCCAACATTCGGTTTAAACACGCTCTATCCGGGAGATGCCAAGATTGGCATCATCTCGTACGGCATCCCTTTTGGATACGCTATGGAAGCCCTCCACCAACTTGGCATGGACGACGTCCCCGTGTTGAAGCTCGGCATGACCCATCCCTTGAATGACGACGAGATCGTGACCTTCATCAAGGACCTGGATCAAGTCGTCATCGTCGAGGAACTAGAACCGTTTTTGCAAGTGAACGTGCGGGAAATCGCGCAGAAGAATCGCATCATCATCCCGATCATAGGCGGGGATGCATTCCCGAAATTCAACGAGTTTAGCACCGGGCTCGTTGCATCTGTCCTGGCGGGAATAACGGGCAAGCAGCCGAGCCCCCGGATCCAGGAATCGAAAGACCAGTTCGATTCATTCAAGGCGAAAATCCCATCTCGTTTCCCGACGTTTTGTCCAGGTTGTCCAGAGCGCGCCATGCTCATGGCCATCAAGAAAGCAACGAATGATCTGGCTAATCCGAAAACGATCATTGCCGGGGATATCGGTTGCTACGTCATGGGCTTGAATCCCCCGCTCCGCATCTCCGATTTCATCATCTGCATGAGCGGCGGGCTCTCGGCAGCCATCGGGTTATCCAAGAAAACGTATGATAAAATCATCGCCCTCATCGGTGATTCGACGCTTTTGCACACCGGGCTCCCGGTCATCGTGGATGCCATCGCAAACGATGCAAACGTCTTGCTCGTCGTGTTTGATAACCGTTGGGTTGCAATGACAGGCCATCAGCCACCCGTCGGCAAGGGACGCATCCAATTCGAACCCTTGATTCAATCCATGGGCGTGCAGTGGATCAAGACCGTCGACCCGTTCGAGGTTGACAAGACGGTCCGCGTGATACAAGACGGCTTGAACCGGGACGGTCTCAAGGTCATTCTCTGCCAGCGAGAATGCACGCTCATGGCTCGCCGCGTGTACGATGCAGAGCGCCGCAAGTTAAAAGCCGATAAAACGCCGTATGCCTGTGATACCTTCCAGGTTTACAATTGCGTGTTATGCGAGCATTGCACCCAAGAACTCAGTTGCCCCGCGATGCGCAGGATGATTGACGAGGAAACAGGCTGCACGGTCATGGCAATCGACGAGGACCGCTGCAATTTTTGCTCCGTTTGCTATCAGATATGCCCGCATCGTCGAATCAAGAAAACGGCCATCAACCCGCATCTTGAAACCAAATTGAAGCTCAGGAGGATCGAACCGCAATGAGCCAGTTAAATGATGGCAACGACGACACGAGGATCTTGAACATCGTCATTGTCGGGACCGCGGGCCAGGGCGTCATCACGCTCAAGCGGCTCATCGAGTTCATCGCTGCTGAGGAAGGCTACGAGGGCATTTTTGGTTCTGAAATGCATGGGCTTGCGCAACGGGAAGGAGCAATTTCAAGCCATTGCCGCCTCCAGAAAAAAAAATCCGAAAACATCAGGGAGAACATATTCTCGCCGACGATTTGTTATGGCGATGCCGACCTCGTCATAGGCTTCGAACCGGTTGAAATCTTGAGAAATGCCGGCCAATTTGCTTCGGACAAGACGACGTTCGTCGTGAACGAGCGAACGATACCGCCGATCCTGGTCACGGCAGGCAAGGAGACTTACCCTTCATTGGATGAGATCAAGGAAATGCTCGTGCAATACAGCCACGATCCAGGCCACGTCGCATCTTTAAATGCAACCGAGCTCGCCATCACAGAGCTTGATGATGCGCAGAAGATGAACATGATCATGTTCGGGTTTGCCATGGTAACGGGCTTGCTAGATTTTACCCTCGAAACTTGTGAAACCGTCGTGCGCCGTGAGCTCCGGGATGCTGATGCCAACATGGCAGCAATACGGCTGGGCATGGAACGAGGCCGTGACGTGTTGAAAAAATAAATTCGTTATTATTGCCCTATGATATTTTTTAATTCTTCGAGGCATTCATCCGCGTCGTTTCCATCAAGATGGGCTGAATATGGCTCGTGAATCGTGATGCAGAGACGCTGGTTCAATGAAATCTTCCGTGCCTTGACATCTATGATTTCCTCGGCATTCGGGATGGCGATCGGGATGATCGGCACCCCTGCTTGTGCCGCAAGCTCGATCATGCCCTTGTTTAGCACGATTTGCTCGTTATCGTCGGCTCGTACCATGTTTTCAAGCGTCAAGCCAACAAGATCGCCATCGGCTAGCCTTTTTGCGATCAATTCTCTATTCGGTTCGCTGATTTCGCCGTTCATGATTTCAATGCATTCAATCATGTTGAGGAGCGAGCGAACACCAGGAATCTTGAAAAATTCAATGTCGAATGCCTGGAATAGCGTGCGGTTCTGCTGGCTTTCCGTGACCGCAGCGCAAGCAAGAAGTGGATACGCGCCTGACGAGTTCTTCGTGCAGATGATGGCGGCGGTCGATTCTGGAACGTGTTCCCGTCCTTCTATCTTGAGATTGAATACGGTCTTGAGAACTTGGCGGAGAATAGCAGTCGAAACCTGCCATGTCCCGCGCTTGAGAGCGAAACCAAGACCAACAGCTTCAAGAACCTTCGCTGCGGAAAACAAGGTCTCGTCGATCATGGATGTGATGGATTGCAGTGACCTCGGGGACTTGCTCGACGTGCTGGAGGATTCATCGCTCAAATTTATCATGACTCTATGCAAGAATGTTATGGATCACAAAAGATAATGAAAGTATTACCAATTCGGATGTACCCGAACGAAATTAGATGTGGTTCCGGTCTCCGACAAGCCGGTGAAGTTCAGCTTCGATTTGGCTGGTAACACTTTTTACCAGTTCCCAGTCCTCTTGACGGCCTTTGACATCTCCCGTGTAAATTGGCGTGCCATATTCAACCGCCACGGGAACGGATTTCGGCAGCATTTCTCCTTTCTTGAGGGCTTTTATCATTCCGATCATGCCGATGGGGATGATCGTCGTGCCAGTCGTCACCGAGAGCTTTGCGGCTCCATTGTGAAGCTTGCCGATAGTACCATCGAGCGACCGTGTGCCTTCGGGGAAAATTCCGATGCAACGGCCGGCGTTAAGATGATTTATGGCCTTTTGCATTGCTGCTTGGTCACTCTGGCCCCGGTGGAGTGGTATCGCGGACCACATGCTAAAAATACTCTTCACGATCGGGTCTTCGACGAAGTGTTCGAATTTACCTATCCAATGAAGTTGGTGGAAGGTCGTCGCTGCTGACACGACGATGGGATCGAGAAACGAGCTGTGGTTCGAACAAAAAATAAGCGGGCCCCTCATCGGGACGTTATTCTCGCCTTTAACAGTTAGCTTAAAATATGCATTAAAGATTGCCCTAATTGCAGGGTGATATGTCCAGTAAAAAGCGTCCTCGCCATTATCGAGCAAGTTGTAATTGGCTAGCAAATTCCTGCCGGCCGAAACGGCCATGTCAAACATGCTGGCGTTAAGAACCCCCTTGAGAATCGGTCTGAATGACAAGATCAAATCACATCGTGAATTTTTTAAATTGTATGTGGATCGCAATGGGAGGAGCGAGCAAGACCGATAAAATTGAATTATGTGGTTTTTGCTATTCAAATCAAAGGATTCTAGTCAAATCCTTGTCATTGTTCGGTATTGCGATTGTTATTACCGAAAACAGCATTATCGTATTTAAAATGTGGGAGCCTAAACGTCGATTAATAGCACGTTCTTGCACTTTTATTAAGAAGCACAATTATCCTATTCAGAAAAATAGGGAACGACCGGAAAAGAACGTGGGAAGCAAGATATCGATCAAGGCGTTGAAAAAAACAGCTATCACATAAACATATTCTTCCGTTGCGAGTGATGTTTTTCGAACGTCTTTTCAACGTCGTCGGTGAGCTCCTTCTCCAGGTTTTTCTCCTTGTCGTTGATCATTTCTTTTAAATGCTTCGACTTGGAATTCGTGAAACTTTCCACGCCGGATGCGATGATTGCCTCGTCCTGTGATGATGGAACAACCATCTGGAAGAGAAACTTGTCACCTTCGATGCCACGAGCATGAATTTCCCGCTGGATATCTTCATCAAGGTTTCGAACGTGGCATGACTTGGCGACGCCAGTAAACGGGCTCAGAGGTTTTGTCTTGACCTGCCAGAGGTCATCGCGCTGGTTGATGAAGAGATCCTTGTTGCCGTGGGCATCGACGTCCGACAACACGCGCCAATCCTTAGGGTCCTCGTCGAACTTGCGTTTGATTTTCCTGAATTGAGCATCAAGTGGTTCAATATCCAATATTATCGCGCCTTGGTATGTTCAGCACTTGTTAAAGAAAACATGTAATGAAAGTAAAAAAAGGTCTTGATTTTAGCAATGAAACGAAGATACGACGATCAAGCACTTTGAACAAGGTCGATGGCTTTCGAAAGCTCGTCCTGATTTCGTATGATCGGGACTTCGGGCGGGAGGTTCGTGATGACATCTGCAATGAATGCTGCTGGATCAGTACCCGCATTGTTCGCCATTGCCGTCACGTCATTGGCGTTAATTTCGACAGATTCACTCAAGCCGCGGATGATTTCTTCCTTGATATCATGGAGTGCAGTCTCGGGATCTTGCTTGCTGTTCGATAAATTGCCATCCTCCCGTATGAAAGAGAATTCGCTCCATTTATTCCCGTCTTGATACGCCAGGAAGACGTATTGCTCCGTGTAATCGATGAATGGTGTCCCATTATTAAAGGAGTTCTGCAATTTATCGATCATTGTTGCCTTGTTACCATCCTTGTCAATTGGCTCGATCAATTTATCCAGGTCGTCGAAACTTATTTCCTCATCATCTGGCATTCATGTATCAACTCGTGAGGGCATAAATCTATTCTTATGTAAAAACCATACACTTTAGAGTTTAAGTTTATTTCGATTTTCAACTTTGTCGGGTACTCGAATCATATTAAAAAGCTAAAGTTATCATTAGTAATATAAGATCGTGAATAACAACAAACAAGATTACCGTGATTCACGTGGAAAACGAGTCTATCCAGGCATTATTTAAACAATTGGAAAGCGATTATCAGACGTGCTTGGAAAATGACCTGGATACCAAGGAGGAGTTACAAAAACAGAAAGATTTCACCAATAATTTCACCGCGTTGCAAGAATTTCTTGATAAGATCGATGCACCGGAAGAAATCAAGAACCAAATCAATGAAATCATTGACACGTTGAAATCTTGGGATGTTTATGCATTCTGGTTCAAGGAAATGAAGGATTTATCGGTAAAATGCAAGACTTTCCTAGAAGATTTCAAGGTGTTCGCGGAAAACAATGGCATAATTCAAGAGTCGAAAAAAGAAAGTGCCAAGGGACGAGCACCGCAAAAACCGACTCCGCCCGGAATGCCAGCAACGAAAAAATCTTCTCCTGCAGGAAAACCGGTACCGCAGAAACCCACGCCGCCTGGCACGCCATCGCTTCTCAAGCCAATCCAGCGGGGCGTGGCTCCGGTTCAAAATATCAGCACCTTCAAGACGGCAACTACGGCCGGAAGCAAGCAAGTTAAACACGTTTCGCCAGAGGAACCGGGTCCGGCCACGGAAACACAAGGACGCAAGGTTCCCGTTCTCAAGCCCGTGTTCAAGCATCCGCCAGCCAAGGTTCCTGCAACAACGAAGCCAGCAAGTGCTACTACTGTTTCTCAAAAATCGATTGACACTGAACCAATTGACGAAGACTCGGCACCGGTACCATTGAAAGCACTGGTAGAAAATAAAAAGCTCGAGATTAAAGTGAAACCGGTCAAGCTCATCAAGCCTATCATGGCAGTCAAGCACGAGGAATCCCCGATCATTGACGAAAACATCATTCCTGGCTTGGAGGCTGAACCGGTGAAGGAGTCACTTGCAAAACCGGCAAAACCTTCGCTTCCCATTCCCGTGGTCGAGAAAAGGCCAATTGCCCCAAAAGGCGTGGCGAAACAAAAACCGCAAACCAAGCCAATGGCCATTTCCTCAACCAGTATTGCAAAGCCTGCCGTGGCGAAAATGCCACCTGTAACCTCGAAATCCGAGAAACCACTACTGATCCCCAAACCCATCAAGATCGTCGTGCCTGATCTCGGGAATATCGACCTGGAGGATGAGATTAGCCTGGCGAAATTCGATATCGAATCCCCTGGCATGCCCATCGAGCAAGAACAAGAAGATATGTTCGGCTTGGAAGAGATACAGCCCGCAAATCGGGAGGTAAAACTCCCGCCGCGGCGAGTGAAACCGATTGCCGTGAATGTCAAGGTCGATCGCAAGCAAGTTGCCAGCATAGCAGATGATAATGAAGATATCGTGAATCAGGTAGCAGAAAAGGTCACGAAACGCTTGAATCCTGAACCAAAACAAATCGTGGTAAAGTTTCAGTCACCTGAAGGAGAATACATCACGCCAGCAGCAATCAAGCCCGAGGACATCGAAGATCTTGGACTTGACGAGATCGTGACGCCGGCCAAAGGCTCCAGCAGCAAGAAAACTCCGGATATCGTGACCAAGCTCGAAGCTGCAGAGGATTGGGATGACGAGACGATTTCCGAGATTCTTAAAGACCAGGAAAAGGACGTGGAAGCCGTCCCTCCACGCAGCTCATCGCAGAAGAGCGAAGCACCCGTGAGCAATGAAAAAGCCAAGCCCAACCCGGCCGACACTATCACGAGCGCGTTTAAAACATTCACCCCTCCCGTGACTGATAAAAAAGGTTCGGACAAGAAAAGCGCGGATAAGAAAGCTGGGGATAAGAAGGGTGCTGATAAAAAAAGTACGAATAAAAAAGCAGCAACCAAGGATGATCTCGGCTTGGGCATAATGGATCAAGAGCCACAAAAGACCCGATTGCAAGATATCAAAAAACCCGCATCGGGTGCCCCTGCAGAACAGGAAGGCAAGGATGATAACCCCATGAGTTTGTTCACGGGGGCACTCCAGAGCAAGATGAAGGGTGGCGGGAAAAAGTCTGGTTCCTCATCGAGCTCCATGCCCATGTTTGCAGGAAAAGCGGCGGAAGCTCCTGCCGCGTCACCACGAACCACGACCTCGCAAGCACCGATCGGGTCAGACATGGACATCGAATCGCTGCCGGAAACCAAGGATGGTCTTTACCAAGCCCTCATCGCGCTCGAAGGGAAGCGATACGCGATCGAAAGGGCCAAGAAAGATTTGCGTGCTGATATGGATAAGGGCGCCATAAAGCCAAGCGAGTATGAAAATAAAGTGGCTAACCTGAAAACGGAAATGGACAAGATCGGTGAACGAATCAAGGAAATACGTGAAAAAATAAAGAAATTCAAGTAATTCCTTTTTTTTGATGTCCGGTTTGTTTCTTGATGTTATTGTTCCAGCCCGTGACTTGCATCACTTCTTGCGGAAATCAGCAGTCTGCCTGCCGAGCACTTGCTTCAAACCATTATTAAACCATAAATTTTCCTGGCGATTAGATTTTGAACATGCAACAAAAATGCATTCGTTCTGGAATCTCGGTGCGACACATCAATGAAATCACCCTTTTGCTCATCGTTGCTTGCATTGCCATCACGACCACGTTGCATCATTGGTTTCCACAAGTAACCGGCGTCCCGACGTACGTGGTGAGCATTGGGGTCATGCTTCAGCAAGACATCACGGTCTCGATCCTAGCCGTGTTCGTGTTCTTGCACGCGCGGAGCAAACTTGGCGCCGCGCGCGCGTGGATTTTTCTCTTCTCCAGCGTTCTTTTCGCGGGTTTCGAGGAAACCATGGCCATCTTGGCTGGACGTTATGGTCTCTCACCTCCGACCTATTATTTCACGTACGGGGGGCTCTGGTTTTTCGAGATTCCACTCTACACGTGCCTTGCATGGTTTGTCGTGTGCTATTGCGGCTACATCATGGTCAAGCACGTGTTCCCGTCCCAGGGACGACCAGTAATGACAGCAGCCCTCACGGCGTTGTTCGGTACATGCTGGGACTTCTGGCTCGATCCCGTCGTGTGCAACCGGCATCTCGTGCAGGCCTCGTTGCCCGATTTGTGGATCTGGCTCGATCCGACTGGATTGCACTTGTTCGGGATTCCGATTCTCAACTTCGTAGGTTGGTTCGGCGTGATTTTCTTGATCGTGTTCATGTTCGAGCATGACTTGGCTGGGTCGCGTGATGTCACCACGAGAATAGTGGCGCGGTACTACGTGTACCTGGCCATCGCGTGGGGTGGTTGGGCTTTAGCATTACACTTTGTCGGGACTGCTGCTCTTTTCGAGACGTTCGATATCGTTCCCGTTATCCTGGGCAGCCGCGTGGATTCTGCATCGATACCGCTCGTTGTTAACACGTGTTTTGCGATTTATCTTGGCTGCTTTCTCTTTTTCATCGCGTATGACTTCTACAAGTATTGGAAAAGTAGTTCGAGAGCGATCGTGAACGCGTTTCCTATGCTTGCCATTGCGCTGTGGTTAATGGCAGTCTTAAATACGGCTGTTTTGATCATCGTGACATTTCCTGCTTCGACGCTTCCGTGGATAATGCTCGGGGCAAGCATTTATCCCGTCGTGTTGATGGCCAAGTATCTCGTGACGCCGGTAGCTACCACTTCAAGTAACGAGAACGTGACGATTAGAGCGAATGAAAACAAGAATCCTTGATTAAATTCTCCCGATCATTCGTTTGGCCACGTTGATGAGCTCCTCCATCGGGAAGGGTTTTTCCAGGACAATGTCGATCTCCGCCGGGTTCACTTTATCAACGATGGAATGATCCGCGGTCGCCAGGATTATATGTGAACCCACTTTTCTTGCCCGGATTTCTTTAGCCGTTTCCAATCCATTCTTCACGGGCATGCGGTAATCCATGAGCACGATATCTGGCTTGTCATTATTCTTATCAATCCAATCGAGCGCAATTGCACCATTAGTTGCCGAACCGACAACTTCGAAGCCAGCATGTTCCAGGACCATGCGATAGAGTTCCACGAGGAAGATATCATCTTCGACTATCAATATCTTACCCGTCGGCATGCCTAGCCTCCTTCAGGTAAATGATGAAATTGGAGCCGTTTTCATGGTTTCCATCCACACGGTCGGTTACCGAAATGATTCCACCAAGCTGGGTAATGGCGTTCTTGACAAGAGACAAGCCAAGGCCAAGGCCCGATGATTTTCGATCCCGTGCCATGCCCGGCTGGAAAATACGGTCCTTGATCTCGGGCATGATGCCGATGCCATTATCAAGAAACTCGATCTTGATCGCGCCATGATCATTTCCTGGAAATGGTTCCCGAGACAGCCGTACCTCGATGGTCACCAGGTCTTGTTCATTATGCACGATGGCATTTTGAATGATGTTCTCGAACACGTTTCGCAAGATATCATGGCCATCGACGAGCCAAGACCCTTCCGGTGGCGTGAAATCGATGGAGATTTTTTTGCGCATGAACGTCGACATGGTTGCCTGGATAGTTTCTTGTAGCATCTGGACCACGTCTATGGGACGTGGAATGACACGCGCGTTTTCGAGTTCCGATAACTTCCGGATATTCATAACCAGGCTCGCGCCGCGCGATGCTTGCTCGCTGATAGCAGAGAGAAATTCCTTGATTTTTTCCATGTCGCCGTCTTGCAAAAATATATTGATGAGATCCCCGGTGCCTTTTATATTTTGGAGGATGTTGTTGATGTCATGAGAGAAGATATCTTTGTAAAAGGTCACGTTCTGCTGGTTTTGCCGCGCGTTGCTGATCGATCGCTCCAGCGTGTATGCTAGTAACCACACGATGAAAGCAACGAGTAGGTTCACCGCGATCAAGATGTCATTCGGTTCAATGCCGGTAATTCCGCCGATCATGGCAATGCTTGCCGTGATGATGATTGCCAGGATGATGCTCGTGATGGGCGGGGCAATCAAGCTTGAAAGCGCGATGGGCACCGTGAACACCGCGGAGGTGCGTCCATTCACGATATTTTCCAGGCTATCGGAGAAAAATATAATCAGCACCAACGATGCTAGCATTATGGCAGCTGCGGGCTTTGATGAAACCTTGTTACTGATGATGTAAGTGAGAAGTAAAACGCCGACTGCAGTGAAGAATTTCAAGATCGCAAGAGAATCCTCGTTGATAATCGAGGGAGAACTGCTATGAACCAGGAGGTCAACGAAAAAAGCCAGGATCAAGGACAGAAGTGCTCCCATCATCACGATCAACAGGATGTTCAGCAATTTCTTTCGACGCGTCGGAGCATCATCATTGAAATTGATGCGTAACTGTTCCCGAGCCTTTTTAACAAGGGTTCCCATTTCACACTACCTCGATTTCACTTTAAGTAATAAAGCCGAGGAATTGCCTCAAAAAGCTTCTGCGAGCCGTTTATCAAGGAAATTTCGGGATACGCATATACGAATAGTCACTTGCATTCCACCGCGCGTTCCATACGTTTGTTGAAATGAAATTCTTCTATTTAAGAAAGATTCTCGATAGGGAACCATATCAACCGTGCGCAATAAACGGTGCTTCGGATTCAGCTGGTTGTTGGTTGCCTGATTCTTGCAACCCATTCGTGATATTGATCGAGGATCTCTTGCGGAATCGGGATGATCACGTTGAATCCCTTGCGATTCAATCGTAGATCGATCGTGTATACAACCTTCGTGTTGAACGATCTAGCAATGTTTAGCAAGAATCCATCCCAGCTCTCGATATTATTGATGCTTGAGATTTTCAAGGCATTTTTTGTCTCCGTACGGGTAATCCCTTCATAAAAGGCAGGAGAATCGACATTTAAGGTCTCTTCCAAGGCAATCAATGCATCTTGACGCGATATTTTCAAGTATTTCGTCAGGATATGGTAGGCTCCGAGAAATGCCGTAACGGGAATCACTGCCGGGATATCGCCACATAAAACAGCTTCCAAGAAATTTGTCATTGCTTCTTTTGCAGGGTTCTCGCAATGAGATACCACGATGGGTCCAACGTCGACAACGCCTTCAACGTAATCCCAATTTTTGGTCAACATATTCTTCATCTACCCACTTTTCAGATTCAATTTCTTCATCTTCTTGGTCGAGGCGCTGTTCTATCTTCATGCTGAGCAATCGTTCTTTCCATTCAGTGACTTGTCGTTTCAGATCTGGTTTTGACTTTCTCAGCACGAGTTCGTTTCCCAAGATGATGATTTCTAGTTCAGAATTTGGCTCGAAGTGCAAACGATTGCGAATGTCGTTAGGAATCAAGATCCTTCCCTGAGAATCAATGATGACGGATATTGCCATAATTTTCACCATTACCAATAATATTGGTAAAACCAGCATTATTAACATTTTCGAATGAATATAATTCATTCAAGAGTCCGTCTAAGTCAGACTAGCTACCTTCTTAATCCTTTTCATTCTTATCCGTTATCTTGACCGTTAATGACCTGTTCTTTTTCTTGCCCGTTC
>Ga0209039_10000047_pt1 | contig 99104 bp, 67 predicted proteins | sample BogFormECP12_OM1_FD_188238 | JGI IMG/M metagenome (GOLD analysis project Ga0209039, IMG submission 188238) | Bog forest soil microbial communities from Calvert Island, British Columbia, Canada - ECP12_OM1 (SPAdes) (version 2) | ecosystem: Environmental > Aquatic > Freshwater > Wetlands > Bog ... | reverse complement strand
TCCGCAAGCGTACAAGCTGAACGAGCACGGCAAGCTGCTGATGATCTCGCCCAGCATGGACCGATCCGCTGCGCTGGGATTCCGCCTGGCGCAGGATGCACAGTAGGAAAGAACAACCACTCAACAATTGCGGCAGAATATGTGCAATCGCCGCCCGGACGGTCTGCCCGCCCGCGCGGCTGCAGGAAGACTGGCGCGGGAAAGAGGTGAGCCGAAATCCACACCTTGGCAAAACCCCGGCGACCTAATCTTTGGCAAACTGGACTTGCCAACGCACAGGAGCTGGCACCCCCTTGAAACGAATCATCAGGGATGTTCCTTCCGATTCCTCCTCGATGGGGATTTCGTTGTTTGCGGAAAGTACATTTGCGTGAAAAACCTTGAAACCCGAAGAAACATAAATCCACAGCGCGTAGGGATCGCCGGGTACGCTTTCCGACGTGCCGCTGAGGATCCTCTTCGAGGCATCCCAGGAGAGTTCACGGAGCGAGTAGGAGCCGCTGATGTGGCGAGAAAGGCCGACGAGTTGGGGGTGATCCTGCAACGGATGAATCGACAAAACGCGCGTGTCGTGCGGGTCGATCTGGAGAGACAGATGATTTTTGACGACTCCCAGAAGCTTCTGATTCCAGAAATCAAATGCCACGTAGGCACCTTGCGGATCCAAACCGAGCTTTTCGCTGAGATCAATTTCTCTCCGCGTGGTGGTACTGCGCCAGTTCGTCAGACCAACCACGTCGTAGACTCCGGCGACGGAATTGACTTTCAGATTGAGGATCTCCGGATAGTTGTGGATGTAAATATCAGGCTGGGTGGAACGAAACGTCTGCCAACCTGCTTCGGTTCCGCGGCTGAAGAGGTCCAAAGGAAAAATCGGCAGAGTCGGCATCGTCGCCTGCAACAGGTGTACCCGCTCCTCCGGCAATTCCGGCATCACGCTGGCCAGCGGGTAGGCGATGCCGGTTAGCGCCACATAGCTGACCAAGGTGCGAGCCTCCGCTTGAGTTACTCCAAATCCAGCCACAGGGTCTTCTCGGATATTCGCCACTTCCATCACAACCGGCCGCCGCTTCTTGCTCGCCTCCTCAACGCTCATGGGCAGGCCCAGTTCGAGGCCCTCGCCGGGCATAACGTAGGCGGCGACATGATTGAAAAATGCGTTGGCATTGATGGATCTGAACATTGGATACATGCCCTGCCAACTGCCATACAGATCGTCACCGTTGAAGTAGGAATTGAAATAACCGATACCGTTGAGCGGCGTCCCCGCCGGGCAGACTTCCACGAATCTTTTTGGCCCGATTACGCGGCGAATGAGATCCAGCCTGTGCCGGTAATTCTCCACCAAATCCACATCCTTATCGTGTAATTTGCTGCGGTCCACCGGGGGGGCATAGAGCGGGAACGCATGCTCGCCGTCGAACTTGTAGTATTCGAAGCCCATGTCATCGAGTTTTCGGAGCATTGTCTGCACAAAGTCCAGCACTGCGGGGTTGGTTGAATCCATGGCCGGCGTAGCGTAATCCAACACGAATTCTCCGTGTTTGTCCGTTAGATACCAGTCGGGATGATCCTTAACGGCGCCCGCATAGGCGTTGGGCACAAGCCATACTCCTGGGTGCAGGCCTTTCGATTTGATATAGTCCGTGAGCCAGTTTGCCCCGTGCGGAAACTTTTTGGCGTCCCAGTTTTCGATCCAGTAATGCTCGCCATGCTCGCCGCGGTCATAGCCATCATCGAGCTCGACATACTGGAATCCGTAAGGCAGCAGTCGTGCCGCGATCCAATCCGTGTTGCGGACCATATCTTCTTCGCGCACATCCTGGTAGTAACTGGTCCAGCTTGACCATACCATCGGTGCGGTATTGAATTCGCTGTCATCAAATTGCTTATAAAATGGCAGCCCCAGCGTCTTTGTGTAGTAGTCGGGGATCAGGCGCACGACGGCGTTTCCCTGCAGCGGCAATACGAGTCTCAGCACATCCAGATTTCGCGGATCGCGCCGCATCCGGCTGCGTTCCGGGAAGCTTATGGCCATATCCGACTTGCGGTCGAACAGATCGTGAATCACGGCACTGTCCACCTGGCCGAGCGAAAAATACATGCATTCTGGATTGTTGGACGGCAGCATCGAACGGTTCCGGGTGATGCTGCCTCCATAATTGCCCTGTACTTCTGTGGTCCCATCCCAATTCACCGGGACGCCTTGCGGGTCGAGCAGTCGGGCGAGGATGCGGTCCCGGGGAGGCAGGCAAGTCCGCGGTGATAACGGCATGCTCGGCGGTGCTGGAGATTTTGAGGAGATTGGGCTCGACATCAAATTGCCAGCCCGTGGCCGGGGCGCTCGTTCGTATCAGCAGCCTCGTCGAGCTGCCTGTTTTGACCGACCAACCGGTGAGGGGGTGCAGTCCACGGTCGTCGCTTAGATTCAGCGTAATGTGCTCCATGATCGCGCCGAGCCTATCATGACTGACGGTGATTTGGCCGCTAACCGAACTTACGGTGATTGTCCATCCAGCCTCGTGGAAAGGAGCATCGGAATTCGCTTGCGCACGCAATGGCAGAGATACGAAAGGAAACAGCAAAGCAAGGGCGATGGCCGTGCGTTGAAACATAGGAATTCACTCCTTGAAAGACCGGCAGATGGCGTGGCCGACGTATCCCGCAGCAGTCGCAAACGCGCGGCCATTATAATCCATAACCGCGCTGGCGGATTGTGACGCGCTGTATTCTTCCAGGCCGACGCCGATGACGAAGTAGGCTTCAAGCGTGGCGCCGGGGGCGAGCGTCGCGGTGCGTGGTGTTTGCGCGTGGACACAACCAGGGAAAGAGAAAGCGCAAAGAGAGAGCAGGAGAGGCAGAAGGGCCCGCCGAGGTACAAAGAATAAAACTTTACGAAAAAGCTTCAGAGTAGTCCTCCAATAAGGCCGGGTTGAGAAACGGTAAAAGGGACTCTGCTATTTCCCGGGGTGGGGGAAAAATCTTCAGCAGAGTCCCCGGGGTGCTCACCGCCCGCTACGGATTGGGCTGTGAAGGTACAAGAATGCGGTCGATGTCCGGAGCGCCGGTCGGAGCATCAGCCGGAACCGAGAGCACGATGGTATTCGCGCCGGCAACGAGTGGGAGATTCATAATAAAGTAACCGGGTGTGTTCCAGTTACCCGTGAAGGGAAGCGGTGGGGTGACGATTGGAGTGCCGGTATTGACGGTGACGTCGATCGTGGGTTCCTGTGGCAGATTCCAATCGCCGGGTTGATTGCCGTTGACTTCATAGATGCGAACGGCGTAGGTACCGGCCTGGGCCACGTTGACACTGAAGCTGATGGAAACACCCTGAACAAAGGAGCCAACACGAGCGCCACCGGAACAGAGTGTGCAACCACCGACGATGAAGGCACCACTAGAGAAGTTGGCATTTTCAGCTTCGTAGGTAGTTCCCTGAGCAGTGGGCGTAACCGCGATTTCCGGCGAATAGACGCTGGACAACCCGGTTTCGGCGAGGGCGGAGACCACGAAGTAGTAGGTCTGGCCGTTGGTCAAGCCGACCGTGGAAGCATTGTTCAGGTAAACACCACTGTCGGCCTGGACGAGTGTGTAGGGACCGCCACTGGTGTTGCTGGAGTAGATGTTATAGACGAGGGCGTTGGGCGCGTCCGTCCAGTTAAACCAAACTTCTTCGTCGTCGGCGGTGCCAGCGAAGCCGGTGGGCGAGTTTGCAGGGGCTGAGGGGCGCGTACCCCGCCACTGGCAATCTGTGCTACGGTGCATAGATTCCCATGATTCGGAGGCAGTCATTCGCGCCATGTACCTGGGAACGCTTCACTGAAACTGATGTGCAAACCTTGGAACGGAGGAACACGCCGTGGGAGCCATGATCCCATTAACCGATGCGTCTCGACGCCCGGCGCATTTTCCCATCGTCACGACTTGCATCATTCTCACGAACTTTTTTGTTTTTGTACTTGAACTAAATGGCGGTGATGCATTCGTGCTCCAGTGGTCGGTGATCCCCGCGAACATTATGGCCGGCCATCACTGGATCACCATCCTGACGGCCATGTTCATGCACGGCAGTTGGTCGCACATCATTGGCAACATGATTTTCTTGTGGGCCTTTGGCCCCGAGATCGAAAACGCGATGAATCCCTTGCGCTATTTGGCCTTCTATCTGCTCGGCGGACTGGTTGCCATGCTGGCACAGATCGTAGCTATGCCCCATTCCACAGTGCCAAACCTGGGCGCGAGCGGCGCGATTGCCGCGGTCATGGGCGCCTTCCTGGTCACCTATCCTAGCGATCGCATTCGCACGCTACTCGTCATCTTTGTGTTTGTGCGCATCAGATTCATCCCAGCCGCACTCTTAATCGGCTTTTGGTTCCTCACGCAGCTTTTGAACGCAGGGTCGGTGGCACAAGTGCAAACCGGTGGAGTGGCTTATCTGGCTCACATTGGTGGTGCTGTGTTTGGGGCCGCTACGGCCCGCCTTTTTGAAGACCCGCGGCGGCTCGCGGGCTAGGGTGCTTACCATGTCCTCCCAGGCTAATGAAACTCCCGCTCCGATGGCCGGCTTGACGGCACAGGAAGCTCAGGCACGGCTAAACCAGTTCGGCCCGAATGAGCCCGCCGCGACAAAACACCACTCCTTTCTTTCCGATCTCTTGCATGCGTTCGCAAATCCGCTGGTGTTGATCCTGGTGATGGCCGCAACTGCCTCCGCGTTTCTCGGCGACAAGATCGATGCGGGAATCATAGGCGCCATTGTTCTAATCAGCATCGTTATCGACTTAACCCAGACCTATCGTTCGCAACGAGCCGTCGAACAGCTCCGCGATCGCGTGGCCCCGACGGCAAGCGTTCTGCGCGGCGGCGAGTGGAAGGAGATTCGGCGGCGCGACGTTGTGCCGGGAGACATCGTCCGGCTTTCCGCTGGTGATCTGGTTCCCGCAGACTGCCGCCTCCTGATTGCGCGGGATCTCTATGTCTTACAAGCAGCGCTCACGGGCGAATCGATACCCGCCGAAAAGGAAGCGACCGGTGAGCCCACCTCGACCAAGGCGGATGCGCGCAACATGGTTTTTCAGGGCACATCCGTCGTCAGCGGAACGGCAACGGCAGAAGTCATCCAGACGGGCCCTCGGACGGCCTTTGGCGACATTGTCACTCGCCTTGCAGCAAGGCCAGAAGAGACCGCCTTCGATAAAGGCTTGCGGAATTTCAGCCATCTTCTGGCGCGCACGGTTTTCTTCCTCGTTCTCTTCCTGGTCGTCGTCAGCGTCGCGCGCCACCGCGATGTCCTTCAATCTCTCATGTTTGCGGTTGCCCTTGCCGTCGGCTTGACGCCAGAGTTCTTGCCCATGATTACGTCCGTGACCCTTTCCAAAGGTGCCGTCGCCATGGCGCGTAAGAAGGTTATCGTCAAACATCTCTCCGCCATTCAAAACCTCGGCAGCTTGGATGTGCTTTGCAGCGACAAGACTGGCACGCTTACCGCGGGGACAATGACGCTCGATCGTTCTCTCGATCCCTTGGGGAATCCATCCCAACGCGCCCTGGAACTTGCCTATTTCAACAGCAAATTCGAGACAGGTATCCGTAGTCCACTCGACGAAGTCATCCTCCACCAGCCTTCACCAAAGACGCAAGACTTCACCAAGTGCGACGAAATTCCGTTCGATTTCGTGCGCAGACGGCTCTCGGTCGTAGTCGAGCGCCAGTCCAAACGGATTCTCATCACCAAAGGCGCTCCTGAAGGGATTATTCCGCTGCTTTCCGGCTACGAGCTTGAAGGTAAGGTAGTACCGATCGCCGAAGACGCCGCCAAGCGCATCCGCCAGAAAAGCGATGAGCTGAATGACCAGGGATTCCGCTCACTGGCGGTGGCCTACGCCGAAGTTCCCGCGCGCGCCAACTATTCCGTGCAGGACGAACATAATCTGATCCTCGTCGGCTTTTTGAGTTTTGCCGATGCCCCCTTGCCTGATGCCGCTGAGGTTCTGGCTTCCTTGAAGCAGGACGGTGTTGAGGTCAAGGTCATCTCCGGTGACAACGACCGCGTCACGGCGCACGTCTGCACGCAGGTGGGCATCGAACCCGGCAAAATCGTCACCGGCGAGGACCTCGACCAGATGACGGACCCCGCGCTGGCCCACGACGCCGAGACAACGCGCGTATTCGCGCGCATCTCTCCTGCGCAGAAAAACCGCATTCTCCTGGCTCTCAAACATCTCGGTCACGCGGTCGGGTTCATGGGCGATGGCATTAACGATGCTCCCTCGCTTCACGCCGCCGATGTTGGGATTTCGGTATCGAGCGCTGTTGACGTAGCTCGCGAAGCCGCCGATGTGATTCTCGTCGAGCCGGGCCTCCGCGTTCTCCACGATGGCATCATCGAGGGCCGCAAAGCCTTTGGCAACGTGATGAAGTATCTGCTGATGGGCACGAGTTCGAACTTTGGGAATATGTTCAGCATGGCCGGGGCCTCGCTCTTCCTGCCGTTCTTGCCAATGCTGCCAACGCAAATCCTGCTGAACAACATGCTTTACGACCTGTCCCAGATCACCATTCCCACGGACAATGTTGACGATACCTACCTCAAAAAGCCCCAACACTGGGATATCGGTCTGATCCGTAATTTCATGCTGCTCATCGGACCCATCAGCTCCATCTTCGATTTTCTTACTTTCTACGTATTGCTCCACTTCTTCCACACCAGCGAAGCGCAGTTTCATACCGGCTGGTTTGTTGAATCGCTGGCGACGCAGACGCTGGTGCTGTTCGTCATCCGCACCTCAAAGAACCCGTTTCGCAGCCGTCCCAGCGGTCCTTTGACGGCAACATGCCTTGCGGTTGTGGCGATCGGGCTTTATCTGCCGTTCAGCCCGCTGGCACACGTGCTCGGCTTCACGCCGTTGCCGCTGGCCTTCTTCGCTTTTCTGGCCGTCGCGACGGCAGCCTACCTCTTGCTGGTGGAAGCCGCCAAACGCCGCCTTCTCCGCGGAGCCGCCGCCAAGAATACAGCGAAGCCTGGGGATGCCGTGGCGGTCGCAGCGTAGGCTCAGCCGGGGAGTTGTCGAACTTGAAAAACACAACTGCAGCGAACATCCATAACTTCCATGACCCTGAAGCGGAAAACCCCTGGGGTAAAATTACCATAGTCCGAAGTGTTATCCTCGCTGTTGTATTGGTGGCTCTGATCGCCGCAACCGCCCTGCCTGCTTTTTGTCAGTCGAATCCTGACCTGCAAACGTTTTTTCAACAAGACATCGGGCTGACTCCGGATCAGATCGCCGCCATTCGAAGCGGGCAGCCGGTCGTGAAGGCTCTTCCCTCCCGTACGCCGGCCGAAGTCTTCCTATTCGGTGCGATCTACATCCACGCTGCTCCGGAGAGCTACGTCCAGTTCTCCAACGATTTCGATCGGCGTCGTGAGCTTCCCAGCTATTGGGCGCTCCAGGTGTTCAGCAGTCCTCCGAAACTTTCTGACTTGAAAGATTTTTCGTTCGACAGCGATGAGATCCAAGCCTTGAAGAAGTGCACGCCCGGCGACTGTCAGATGCAGTTGCCTGCCAGCTCCATCGAAGACTTTCACCGATCCATCAATTGGTCTGCCGCCGATGTGGACGAACAAGTGAATCGACTCCTGCAGAAGGCGGCACTGCAGCGTCTGCTCGCCTACCAGCACGAGGGCAATCAATCCCTGGGGCTTTATAACGACAAGCGTGACCCGACCGTGGTGCCCCAACAGTTCGCCTATATGCTGACCTATGCCAAGGCCTTGCCCGCGCACCTGCCGGATTTCTACACGTACCTCCTCGCCTATCCCAACGCGAAGCCCGCAAACGTCGAAGACACGTTCTATTGGGCAAGGGTGAAATTCGGATTGAAGCCGACGCTGCGTGTCGTGCAGATGGTGACGATGCGTGGCAACCCTGCCGACCCGGTCGCCTATGCCATCGCCGAAAAACAGCTCTATTCGAGCCACTATTTCGAGACTGCGTTGGACATTTCCTTCTGTGTCCGCGGAAGTGACGACCCGAAGCAGCCCGGCTTCTATCTGATCATGACCATGGGTTCCGAGCAGGCGGGTCTGACGGGCGCCAAGGGATCGGTCATTCGAAAGGCTGCGGTGGGCCGGTCGGTTTCCAATCTCCAAAAAGCGCTCACGGCCATCCGGAACACGCTGGAAGCGAACCAGTAGTCCCCCGGAGACCGGTTAACCCAGGATGAGTACTCGGAACGGAGGTGTTGAGAATTAGATCAGGTCCAACGCAAGGGCTATGATTCCTTGAAGCACCGTGCATGAAATCAAGCCACGTACTCTTAGGCAAACATGAAGTTTGGCGTGTTGGCGCTCGGCTATGCGGAAAAGTTTGCTGGTGACCCATGCGTCGCCATGAACCTTTTGGCAGAGGCTGCAAGCGCAGTTTCCGGAGCAGTTCATGCCAAGGAAGCTGCCAAGGTTCCACCGGTTCGCGACCTACGCGCTTACCTCTACAGAGCCTATTTGCGGAGAATTGCCACTGAAAGACGGGGCGAGACTTGCGGGCAATTTTCTGATGAATATGAACTGATCCCCAACGAAGCGCTGGATGTGGAGGCGAGGGTTGAAACAAAACTCCGCCTGAAGCAAATCCTGGGAATGTGCGACAGGAAAACGCGAGCGATCATTTGGGCGCGGATGGAAGGACGGTCCTGGGAAGAGATCGCTTATGATCTGGCCATGTCGAATCACGCCGCGCGGTTGTATTGCAGCAAAGCGTTGGGAGCAATCGCAGAAGATGGCATACGCCTGAGACGGCAGCGATCCGTGGTGCTGGGGTCGGTGCAAGAACTCGGAGTGCGGGATGCACGGCGATTACTGTCTCTAAGACTGGCGGCAATCAACCAGAGCACGCACAAGCCGGAATTGATGATGACTTTCGAACGGTTCGTCGTGGAGCGTTGGGAGCCTAATATCCTCCCGATACTTCGCCACTCAACCGCGCGTAACTACCGGCACATGATCCGGCGGCACCTAACTCCGTTCTTCGGCGATTGGAGGTTGCCTGAGATCGGCCCTGTGGCTGTGCAAAAATTCCTTGCAGAGAAATCGAAGCAATTCGCACCATGGACCATACATCAGCTTCGAAGCATTCTCTCAAAGATTTTCAGCACGGCTCAGCGATGGGAGTACCTGGAGAAGAATCCAACTCGTCAGGTACAAGTGCCTTCGCTCACAAACACACGGGAAAAGACAACGCTCACCCCTGAGCAAGTTCGTGCGCTGCTCGAGGAGCTGGAGGAACCCTATCGCACGATGGTGTTACTCGCTGTGCTTTCTGGATTGCGTCGAGGAGAGGTTTTCGGATTGCGGTGGAAGTATGTGGACTTTGAAGAAGGTTCCGTCACTGTAGCGGAATGCTCCTACGAGGGCCATACATCTGCCCCGAAAACACGAGCCTCGCGAATCTAACAACGTACCACAAGCCCTGATTGACTATTGGACCGGGCACGCCAAGAAGAGCGACAATGAGGATGTCCAGAGGACGATGAACCAGATTTACACGAAGATGGACAAGGATGCGGCATTCCGTGAAGACGTGGCGGAACAAATTGGCATCGGTTTCGAGTTGCCGAGACCCTTAGTTGTTCCAAGTGTTCCAAGAAATGCGGTCGAAGTCGAAGTCGAAAATGCGGTAGAAATCGTAGTAAAGTAAAGAGGTTAGTAACCGACGCGCCCGTAGCTCAGTTGGATAGAGCGTCTGCCTTCTAAGCAGAGGGTCGCCCGTTCGAATCGGGCCGGGCGCGCCACTTCAAACCTTTGCCAATCATGGGATTATGACCTCTGCCTCTGCCTGCTGCACTTCGGATTTGGGAGCAGAACGGAGCAAAACGCTGGAGATTTTACATGCCAGCAGCTTCTGTGCTTCCGGCATCGGTTGTGTGTACACCGTAAGCGTGAGTCGCGAATCCGTATGCCCCAACTGCGCTTGTAATGTCTTGATGCTCTCGCCGGACGGATTTGCCCAAGTGGAATACGTGTAGCGGAAATTGTGCCACGACACCTGGGGAATCTTTGCCCTCTCCTGCAGCAAAAACGCTTCTCGGGCAGCGGCAAGAGCGGTTGTCTTTGAGGAACGGATCGATCATACTTTGGAAAGATTCATTAGCAAGCTACCCACATTCAGGCAGGGCAGTGTTGGAGGAAGACTCATGAAGTGTGATCAGCGCAGCGGCAAGCAATCCGGTCGAGCCCGAATCTTTTGGGCTTGGCTTTTTTTGGCAATAGTCGGTGGCTTCTGCGGCCAATCCGCAGCCGCACAGGAGGAGCCTCCGAAGATGCCCATGCAGGCCGTCTATGAAGATGGGGCAGAGGCGCGCTGGCTGCAGAAGAAAGTGTTGGACTCCCGCGTGCTCGATTCCATGGAAGACATTTCAACCTGGTCCTTTCAGGGCGACGGCGATATGGCCCTTGCGGACTCGCCGGTGAAGGAAGGCAAGCACTCTCTGCGGATTCGATCGATACAAAATGTGGGGAAGGTGGGAGGTGCCGGGGAATGGGAGGATCTGATCGCCTCGCGCAAGTTTCCCGGGGAAGATTGGAGCCGCTTCAACCGCATCTCCATTTGGGTGTACCCCGATGTGATCGGGGCGCCGGCCATCTCCGCATCGCTCGTCTTGCATAACCAGGGTGTGCATATTCTTCCGGACCACTACAACGAGGGCCGGCATGAGTCCATCATTTTGAAAAATCACGAATGGAACCACGTGGTTTGGGAGATCGCACCGCTCGCTCGGGATAAAGTTACGGAACTCGAATTTGCCTATAGCCTCCCGAAGATGTTTCCGGACTTAGGCGACCAAACTATTCTGTATATCGACCAATTGGAACTGCAAACCGTGGATGCGGATCACGTTGAGGGATGGGATGTTGCGGCAGGCAAAATCGCGTTCAGCCATGCGGGATATACCTCCGGCGCTTCAAAGACTGCGATTGCCAGTGGATTGGGCGCCCGCGAATTTTCCGTCGTCGACGAAGCGACAGGCAAGGTTGCCCTGAAGAAGCAGGTTCAGGAACAAAATACCCCGCTGGGCAGCTATGCGGTGCTGGATTTTTCGGAGCTCCAGACTCCCGGGAAATACGTTCTTCGTGCCGGCGACACGACTACTCGCCCGTTTGAGATTGGGCCGGAAGCCTGGCGGGAAAGCATCTGGAAAGCCATCAATTTCATGTATAGCGAGCGCTGCGGAACGGTGATTCCGGGAATTCATGGAATCTGCCACATGGACGATTACAGCATTCACGGAGATAAACGAATCATCGTGAATGGCGGATACCACGACGCAGGCGATCTGACCGCGACCGGTAACACTCCCGGAATGGCTTACGCCCTCTTTTCTCTTGCCGAACGCCTCAAACTACAAGGGGAAGACCCCGCTTTGAGTGCCCGATTGATTGAGGAGGGGACGTGGGGCTTGCGCTGGGTGCTCAAAACAAATTTTGGCGATGGATTTCGGACGACCGGGCAACTCATCAGCTATTGGACCAACGGAATCATCGGTGACGCGGATGACCGCACGGGGCAGGCGGTGAATAATCCGGAGTGGAACTTTCGCGTGGCAGCTCTGGAGGCGCTGGCAGCGCGCCTTCTGAAAGAGAGCAATCCTGAGCTATCGATTCGCAGTCTGCGCACCGCAGAGCAAGACTGGAAATACGCCGTGGAAGGGCTGAAAACGGCCCCACCCCTCTCCGAAGTCTACGGCGCACAGGACGAACTCGAACGCATTTCTTTCGGGGCCATTGCATCCATCGACCTCTACCGTGCAACCGGTGAGCAGCGCTATGCCGATGAGGCTTTCCAATTGGGCGGCCTCATCCTTGCGTCACAGGAACAAAAGATTCAACCGTGGAGCATCCCGCTGACCGGCTATTTCTACACAAGCCCGCGGCGCGAGAATCTGTTCCACCGTTTTCATATCGGGCAGGAAGAGGAGCCCATCATTGCGTTGACTCATCTTTGCGAAACCTTTCCGGACCACGTGGACTGGATGAAATGGTATGCGGCAATTGTGCTTCACTCCAAGTATTACCAGCAAGTGGCCGCCAAGGTGGATGAGCCTTACAGCGTGTTGCCCGCGGCCGTTTACAGAGAGAGCGAAGCGCGATTGATCCCGCAAGCAAAGGACTGGACTCCGCTACGCGCCGCAGATCGTGACGCGTATACAGAGCAGGTCCACCGCGGCATTCCACTCGGCGGGGAATACTACCTTCGGAGATTTCCTGTGTGGTTTGATTTCCGTGGGAATTCGAGTGTGTTGCTGTCTGAGGCCAAAGCCTTGTCGGCCGCGGGGCAATTGCGGGGCGATCTGGAAGCGGAAGATCTGGCGCAAAAGCAGGCGGAGTGGCTGCTGGGACGGAATCCCTTTTCGGCGAGCATCATGTACGGCGAAGGTTACGATTGGACTCCGTTGTATAGCGTGCGTTCCGGACAGATGGTTGGAGCGCTCCCCGTGGGCATCCAAACCCGGGAATACAATGATGCGCCCTACTGGCCGACGCAGATCTGCTGGACTTACAAAGAAGTGTGGACGCAGCCGGTGGGCGAGTGGATTTGGCTCATGCAGGACCTCCATGGTGCGCCGGTCATCGAGGGCCATGCGGATGCAAGTTCACGCAAGCCGATCGAATTCCGCGAGGAAAAAACAGGCCGCGTGACGCAGGTCGTCGCGAATTCACCGGACGGCGCGTTTCGCACGCAGTTGCCGCAAGGAAAATATGCGGTTCACCAAGGTGCCGCGCACACAACAATAACCGCGCTTTCGGGGGGAGTCTATCCTGTGGAACTTCGCGCCGACCGCGCGTTTGATCTCAAAGTGTCGACAGAAACCACGACGGCCAATGAAGTTAAATTGCGCATCCACGCCGAAGGCGCAGGTACGCACACGCTGGAAATCCGAAGCAGCAATCTGGAATTCAACGAGCCGGGCACCGTGAAGGTAGAGGTGCGTTCGGGGCACGACGCTGAACTAACACGGCAGGGGCGCATTACCAGCCCGGAGACGCCTTGGGTCATTGTGGTGATTCCAGATGGTGCGATGAACGAGCATCGGGAAGCGACCGGGGTCGCGAATCCGGTGGCAAAGTAAAGGGCTGAGCAGCCTGGATGGACAACTAGGGCTTCGCTGTTTTTCGTTTAGACTTGCAGTGCACTCTGCAAGACTTCGCGAAGGCGCTGTGCCACGACCAAATCTTCGCCAGGTTGCAACATCCAAACGCCGACAACGATGGTGTTGGGTCCGCCCGGCAATCCTGCGCTGGCTGGATCACCCCCGGTCGAGGGATTCAGCTCAACGCGCGGGTTTCCTTGGCGCATTTTCTGCATGACTTCGAGTCCAGTGATCTTGACCCGATTCTGATCATAACTGATTAACAGGTGAGGAACGTGATTCGCAACGGGAGGAACAAATATCTCTGTTTTCACAGTCGGAAGTGGCTTCACGTGGTCGGCGATGAGTTGAGCGCGTTTGCGGAACTCAGCTTCGAGGTCTGCGTCATTTTGACTCAAGAACCAGTCCACCGCCGCAACCAATCCCACGATTTCTTCTTTCGCCACTTTCATGCCGCGCCCGAGGGCATTCGAATTGGGAGAATTGTTGAGCTTGGCTGCGTCGATCAATTGCTTTGTGCCGAGCAGCAATCCTGTACATTGTGGGCCACGCAATCCCTTCCCACCCGAGAAAGTCACCAAGTCAAAGCCCATCTGCGTGTAATTCCATAGATTGGAAATCGGGGGTACGTCGGCAGCAGCGTCGTTGAAACACGGCACCCCATGTTTGTGCGCCACCTGTACCCATTCCTCCCTGCCGATCTTCCCACCCTCTCCCGCATTAAAGTACTGCGTCATTACGGTCCGCTCCGTAAAGGCCTTCTCATACTGTTCCAGGGATTCCACTTCAACGAAGTGAACACCACAATTGCGGATGGCGTGGTCGTAATCATAGCGATGGGCCTTCTGAACAATCACCTCATTTTTCAGCCCGCTTAGATCGGTCGGAATGCTGACGATGGCGGTTTTGTTGCCGAGTGTGACGCAGGCCGCCGTTCCCAGTGTGAGTCCGGCCGACGCGCCGGAAGTGACAAGGGCCCCTCCACAACGCAAGCGTTTCGCGAGGTACTCGCCCGCCGCATCTTGCAATTCGATCAAGTTGACGGGCTGTAATGCGGCCAGGGCCACCGCCGCCTGCACCTCATCGGGCATCGTGGAAGCCGACAGCATCGTGTAGGTGCCCGCTGCGTTGATGAAGGGAGTGACACCCAACTTCTGGTAATAGTCCACTCCTTTCACGGAAGCCAGGGAAGAATGGGGCTTTCTTGCTTGCAGAGCAGAACTCGCGCAAACTCCGGCGCCGCCCACAAGAATCGCGCCCCCATTGTGCAGCATCTTTCGACGGCTGATTTTTTCTGGCATGCGCCCTCCTCTTCTCTCAATGCCGCGGGTAATCATCCGCCATCGCCGGCAACGAACCTGACAACGTCGGTGTATTGAAGTACTGTGGGCGAGCTTTCTCCCACTCGACCATGCTGAGACCCGAAGGATCGTACAGAATCCGGCCGGCACGAACGGTCATGCGCGCCACGATGCGCACCGTTCCATCCATGCGGGCAAAACCACAGTCGATATATCCAAAATGTCCATGAAGTTCCTCGAGGACGGCAATATCCGCTTCCTTGCCAACCGACAATGTTCCCAGATCCGGCCGATGAATTTCACCGGCGGGATTCACCGTGGATCGGCGTATCAGATCGTTCAGAGGCACGCCCATGGCTCGAAACTTGGAAATTACCTCCGCCATATTGAGCACGGTGAAGTTGCCGGTGTGCAAATCCGTCGACATGGAATCAGGGATGAATCCTTGCTTGACTGCCGGCACAGCATTACGAAACCAGAAGCTTCCCGCACCATGACCGACATCGAAGATCACGCCCCGGTTCCGAGCTTCGGCCAGGATCGGATTAATCTTGCCATCCGGAAGAAGAATTGGGAATTGTTGCGCAAAAACGTGAGTGTGAATATCTCCGGGCCGGGCCTTCTTAAGGATCAAATCGGCATACGACCTGTCTGGGCGCGGCCAGAAGTCAAACATAACTGGCACGCCGGCCGCTTGCGCGCACTCGATGGCGCGATCGACAGCCGCCCACGGTGTATGTTCAGCATCCCAGGGAGCTTCTGTCCAGTAATGAGCAGTTTTCACTCCGACAATAACCTCCGGATATTTCCTGATCATTTCCGTGCAACGCTTGGGATCCATCTGGTCGACGGTCTGCTCCAACCCGCCTTCCATGCCATTGGCGACAATGTTGAGGAAAGCGAGCACGCGTACCTTGGCCCGATCAATGACCTCCATCTTCTCCAGTGCGAACGTTTCGGCGCCCGCGGTGCCCGCGTCCACGATCGTGGTAACGCCAGATTGCAGCGCGAGATCCGCAGGGATCCCAAGCGGCAAGTCGTGAGCGCGGGCTTCCGGTGTAAACCAGTCGAGGGGGGCGCCCCCATGTCCGATATGAAAGTGAATATCAATCAGACCTGGTGTGACATAGAGACCCGTGACGTCGACCACCTTTCCGGCCTCGGTGGCTGGAATGTTCTTCTCGATAGCGGCAATTTTATCGGCCGAAACCGCCACATCCATTGTGCCATCCACATGATTGGCCGGATCGATTACGTGGCCGCCTTTCAGCAACAAATCGTAACGCGGCGCCTGAGCTTGTGCCACCCCAGACATACAGAGCAGGAATGCCAGTGCTGCGAAAAATCCAGAAGATAGCTTTCTGCGTTGTGACATGTCAGATCCTTTTCATTGATACTGCCTCAGCGCTCACCAGGTAGGGAAGTGGAAATCCTCGCAAGTGTACTGAGTCGAAGTCGCGTTGTCACTATAAGCAAGCAGATTAGCACTTCGTGGATCGTCCGGAGGAGTTTCAGGGGCGTTCAAACAGCCCGGACGGAATAAGGCCCTTCTCCGGAACAGGAAGGTCCAGAAGAATCGGCAGGCGGAAGGTTTTGCGACGTCTGGCTCTTCACGTCCAACATAGCTCTTGTAAACGCGGCGCAGCATGGCGTAGCCTGAGTTGCTCCGCGACATCGTGAAGGCGAATGCCTGTTCCGGTGGTGCCGGTCGAGGCAGCTCTCCTGGTCAACGTAGAGAGTTCGAAGGGAAGTCAAACTGCTCATGGATCGCCGCACTTTCGTAAAGCGCACCGGTCTAGGAAGCGCTGGGTTGTTTCTTGGAAGTGTCGAAGCAATGGCGGCAAATGAAGTTTTGCTGCCTCAGGCTCCGCCCATCGACGTACATGAACCCTCGCAGAGCAAGCCGTCGCCCCTCCGCATTCCGGGGTTATTCCCCGGCCGAGTCGTCGAACTTTCCGATGGTCGCTCCATTGTGGGCAATCGTGTGTCGCAACCCATTGTCAGTCAGATGCTCGAACGGGGAATGAAGGAACTCACAGGCGAGCCTACCTGCCGGGGAGCCTGGGCCAAATTCGCTGCACCGGGGGACGTGGTCGGAATCAAGATCAATCCTTCGGGTGCGCCGGCTTGCTGCTCCTCTCCTGAAATCGTTAGGGAGATCATTAAGGGACTGGAGTCCGCCGGCGTTCCTGCGCGCAACATCATTGTTTTTGACCGCTTCGCTTACGAAATCGACATTGGCAGCTACCAGACTCTGCTTCCTCGTGGAATAGATGTTGTCGGCGTCCAAGACAGCAAGTTAGACTCCTCGGGGTACGACGTAAGCGTATATTGCCAAGCAAGCTTTTTTGGAGAGTGGGAGACGCGGTCGTATATGGCGAGTTTGGTCACTCAGAAACTCACCAAGATCATAAACGTTCCCACCATGAAGGATCATTCTGCCTCCGGCGTCACGGGCTGTCTGAAGAATCTCGGTTACGGTACGTTCAGCAACGTGGCGCGTTCCCATCAGGCGCCCTACTCCTTCACCGATCCTCTCATCGGCATTATGTGTTCTGTAGAGCCCCTGCGCTCAAAAGCTGTCTTGCACATCATGGATGGCACCCGCCAGGTCTGGCATGGAGGACCGTTGACACAAGTCCAGGAGTTCATTTATCCGGCGGGACTCCTCCTGGTAGGAACAGATCCCGTGGCGATGGACACCATTGAGTTGGAGGCCATTGAGAAGAAGAGGCGTCAGGAGAGGGCGCCGTCCGTCTGGGAACGCAATCCGGCGAGCATCACGACAAACGGGGAAGAGTTCTACCACAATCCGAGCAAGAATCTGTTTTACCGTCAACCCGGCCATATCGCGGCGGCGGGAAAACTGGGGCTTGGCATCTCTGACCTCCAACGGATCGATCATCGTCAGATTTCCCTCGGCTAATGGAAAAGATAAACAACTCGTCCGGCACATCCGAGCCGCTCACAGCCGAAAACGACTGGGCCACGTTGCTCTACGACAACACACGAAGTGGCCGACAGGGAGTGCGAGCGTTACCGGCCCCGGTGCGCGCGCGGTGGCAAACGCGCATGGGCGGCTCTGTTCGATCTGCTCCCGTGTTGCGTGATGGAATTCTCTATGTAGCCTCAGTTCCGGGGATTCTGCATGCGATCAGCGTGGAAACTGGCCGGGTAAAATGGGAATTTCGAGCCGCGGGCCAGATCCACAGCACCCCTTCACTGAGCGCGAACAGGATCTTTTTCGGTTGCGACAACGGGAAGGTCTATGCCGTGGATTGCGAATCCGGTACGAAGGTCTGGGAGGCTTCCACACAAGCGGAAGTTTGGGCTTCGCCGGTTATCCGCCACGGTCATGTCTTTTTCGGTAGCGCCGACGGACATATGTACGCAATCGAAGTTAAAACGGGGAACGCGCGCTGGAAGCAATCACTGGACGGGCGCATCTATTCCACGGCCTATGCCGCGGAGAAGACAATTTACGTAGGGTCTGGAAGTGGAAGTGTTTGCGCCTTGGATGCCGGTTCAGGAACAATTGTCTGGAGTACTCCCACGGGAAACGGCATCGATTCCTCGCCGGCTCTTGCCGGAAACACCCTTCTCATCGGGTCCGAAGATTTTTTCTTTTATGCTTTGGACGTGAGCACCGGAGCGGTGAAATGGAAATACGAAACGGGGTTGGGAATTGCATCTTCCCCCGCGGTCTCCGGTGAACTTGCAGTGGTGGGAAGCAAGGACGGTTTTTTGTATGCATGGGAGATTACCTCGGGGGAGTTGCGATGGAAGACTCGCGCTGGTCAGGTGATCACCGCCCCGCCGGTCATCGGCGAATCGGTTGTTTACATCCAGACAGAGGGGACTCTCGCTTTGGACAACGCATCGGGGAAGATTATGTGGCGCGCCGGTGTCGGCAGCTCGGTTCAAGCCGCGCCCATAATTTCCGGAAAGTCCATCTACATCGCAAGTAACGACGGTGAGGTTTATGCCCTGGAGTAAGACCGCCATCGTGGGGCTGCTCTTAGCCGCTTTCAGCGCCACGTCAGCCACAGCGCCGGAATTGACGGCTCCGCTATTTCACAAAAATAAATATATCATGGGCACGGTGTTTGAAATCGTCGTCTACGACCCATCCTCGGCCCATGCAGCTCAGGCGATGGAAGCGGCGCTAAAGGAGATCGTCCGCCTCGATGGCGTCATGAGCAACTACAAAACCGACAGCGAACTGAGCAGGTTGAATCGCACTGCCCATTTCCGTGCGCAGGTTGTCTCTCCTGATCTGTTTCGCGTGATTGAGGAATCGTTGCGCTATTCCAGGCTTTCCGGCGGGAAGTTCGATGTGACAGTGGGTCCCCTTGTCGACCGCTGGAAAGCCGCCTTGCGCGGCGAGCCAACTCCGTCTCCCGCAGAGGAGGAAAAACTGCGAGCTTGCGTGGGATTTGAGAAGGTCGAGCTGATTCCCCCGAATCAAATCGAATTTCATTCTCCTTGCCTGCAAATTGATTTAGGTGCCATCGGCAAGGGTTATGCCGTGGATCGCGCTGTGGACATCCTACGCGCGAGTGAGATCGAGAGCGCACTCGTTGACGCCGGTGGAAGCACCTTTTATGGGATGGGTTCTCCCCCGGGGCACGCTGGGTGGCTTGTGCATTTGAGAGACCCCTCCAATAAGATTGATCCCCAGGTCATGCTGTGTGAAAACAGCGTTTCCACTTCAGAGCAGACTCCCAAGAGTCTTCTGGGGAACGAGTCCGCAGGCCACATCATCGATCCGGAAACGGGCGTACCCTTAAAAACGAGATACGCTCTCAGCGTTGTCGCCAAGACGGGAACAGCCTCTGATGCTCTCTCTACTACCTTATTGCTGGTAGGGCCCGAAAAAGGGAGAGGCTTGGTCGAGGGTATGCGTAACGTTGCCGCAATTTGGGTATCCCCCGAAGGCCAGACGGAAATCGCCAGCAGCGGTCCTCGGATTCTAACGGGAGGAATTTCGCCGAGCGACGTCTCTGTGACCGGGCCCACACCGAAAATACACAAGGAACAAGAATAGAAGGATAATCGGATGTCCATCGAAAAAAAACTCTTTCTCGCATTGCTCCTTTGCGCCCTGGTTGCTCCGCGCGTCACGGGTAAAGTGCTGGTGCGCTGGACGCAGAGAGCCATGCCGCCTGCGAAAGGTCTTGGCGTGAGCGAACTCGCGCTTCCATGGAATGCCGGCGCAAAAGCATTGATGGATGCCGCTCGCGACCGGGGTTATCGCGTCTATCTGGAGGTCACTCCACAGCAAGTCGCGGCTGCAGTGGAGATTGGAACGAAAGAGGGCTTTGCGGGCCTGATCCTTGAACCTGCGCCCGAGGAGCAACGCGATTCGGAGGAACTCCTCCGAAAGCTGCGTGCCTCTTATCCCAAATTCACGTTCCGGCTTCTCCTTTCCGAAGGGAAGCAACCGCAAATGAGAGGGCAGCTCATTTACGAAAGAGATGGGATTCTCCAGGTATCAAGCCCTACCGCCCAGCCGTGGGTTGATTCCAATTTGGCCCTCGTACGATTTGCGCAAGCCTTTCATCCGGAGAGCACCCCGCTCTACACCTTTGCGTGGGGCGAATCGGATCCCTTGCAAAAGCAACTTGGACCCAGTGCGGCGGAGTATGCATTGGCGGTGGCGGAAGCTGGCGCCTTCCATGCCGATTTGATTCTGGATCTCCCCGAAAACCTGCAGAAGTCCCTGGCGCACAACGATCCCGAAGCATGGACAACCTGGAAACAGGTGCATCGTTTCCTGGAGTTTTATGTTCGCGGGAATCGTGACTCTCTACAACCTGTAACGAGCGTCAGCGTCTGGACGGACAACGAGGACATTTCCTACGAAGCTGTCAATTTGATGGCTCGCCACAACATTCCCTTACGCGTTCTGCGTCAGGCAGATCTGAACTCCCGCAGCCTCAAAGACGTGGACATCCTCGTTGCTTTCTCCACTCCGGCAAGAGAACAAATCGAAATCATCTCCGATTTCGCAGCCGAGGGAGGCACGGCCGTTCTCGTAAACGTACGCGACTCCTTTCCGTGGCAGTCCTCCAAGAGCGTGCGGCGCACTGAACAGGCGGTCGTCTACGGCGTGGGGAAAGGCCGCGTGATCGAATTCTCCGGCGCAATTGGCGATCCCGAAACATTTGCACAGGACATTCGTCGTTTGATGGCGAAAGAGAGAGTTCCCATTAGCATATGGAACTCCTTAACCACTCTTGTGATCCCCTATCGTGACCCACGCAACGATCACATTATTCTGGAGCTGATCAATTACGAGGAAGAACCCTCGCAGGTCCAGGTTCAGGTCAAAGGATCGTTTGTGTCGATTCGCTACGAGACACCCGAACATGGTTGCTGCGAGACCCTTACGCCGCGGCACATAAATGGTTTCACGGAGTTCGTGGTTCCCAATCTGGTGATTGGCGGCCGCCTTCATCTGCAGCCTGCGGCAGGCAAACAACAAGGTTTGGCACGCCTCCGATAATCAGCAACATACGGGAGACCATGCCGAAAAAAGCCGGAGTCAACAGAGAATCATCTTCCTGTCTGCTTGACTCTACGACTAACCGCTTGGCCCTGCGGTGAGGAGTTCGAGCATTTACGCCGGCAGCTGTAGTGAACAAAAGAGTGACCAGCAGAATGGCAAGTGCTCGAGAACACACCGCTTTGTAAGGCGAACGAAGAGTGGATGCTGATCAATTCACAGTCTGTTTATTCAACAGGGAGTGAAGCATCGATCGAGCCATCGAACTCTTGCTCATTGTTCCGCCGCTTGCACTTCCTGGAATCGCAGACGCCTTACCGAAACCGCCGAATCACCAGATTGTGGCGATCAGAGCGATACAGCCCCAGAACGTACAGAATGACAACGCCTTTCGTCGAATGGATGACTTGGCGGATCCGCAGCAGCGGTTCCCGCCTGGGCACGCCCAGGAGAGCCGCCGAACGTGGATCGGCCGCCGTCGCGTCCACTTCTTCATCGGCATAACCGAGTACCACGCCATAGTTGCGTTCCAGGATGGCAAACAAGGACTCACGCTCCAACGGCTCGGAGAGCAGACCCGCAAATTGCTTTGCCGAGAGGTAGCAGGTTTCCAGCGCAAATGGTTCTCCGGCGGTGTGCCGTAGCCGTTCCAGTTTCAGGACATGGCTTTTCGGGGAGAGAGAAAGCCGCGCTGCAGCTTCCTCCTCATTATCGATAATTTCTGCAAAGAGCACTTTGGAGCGTGCGGTCAGACTTCGGCCCCGCATCTGTTCCGTGTAGCTCATCAACCTGTTGAAGGGAATCTTGGGCGTGGAGACGAACGTTCCAACCCCGCGTCGCCGCTCCACGACGCCTTCCTGCTTGAGTTTGTCGAGGGCGTGCCGGGCGGTCATCAGGCTGACATCATGGATTCTTGCCAATTCTCTTTCGGAAGGAACAGCGTCGCCCGGCCGCAATCCTCCGGACTCGATTATTTTGCGGATGCCGCCCTGGATCCTTTGATACGCTGGCATTCCATTGTGAACTTTGACCGGCATGCGATTCCACTCGACAATCCGCGCGGGTGTGTAATCTCACTTGCAAGATCTAGATTCCCAACGTGGAGAACCAAGCTTCCGGTCCACACCCACGGCGCTTCTTCTACTCTTCCACTTACCTTCGCCAGATACCTGTTCCCGCCCGGGGCACGGAAGGGTGCACCCCCATCCCGTGCCCGACAGTTTGGTAAGGAGCCGAAAATCACACTGCTATAGTGCACTTGCCATGCTCCTCTTATAAATCAAGATTTTCTGCTTGACAAGCCTTTCTTGGTGCTATATAGGTATCGACAAGATTTCAGCTTTATTGCCGATTTGGGGTGCTTGCCGTTGCCTTCTGTTTTTAACAAGACGGGGAGAAACTGCTCGTACACTACGAGCCAGCATGGGAGGATCTTTATGAAAAAGTTGCAGTCCGTGGCGCTGGCACTCTGTTGCCTCACGCTCGTTGTGCTGATTTGCGGAGCGAACGCTACCTTCGCTCAGGAAGTAACCGCTTCGATCACCGGGACTGTCTCCGATCCAAGCGGTGCCGCCATTGCCGGAGCAAATGTTACCGCCACATCGGTCGAACGCGGAGTCAAGTTTACGGCCGTGTCCAACGAATCGGGTATTTACCGCATCTCGCAGCTCCCGGTCGGCAACTACGATCTTCGCATTGAGAAGACCGGGTTCCAGACTTCACTTTATCCTGCCTTCACCTTGGTGATGAACCAAGTTGCTCGTATCGACGTCGAGCTCAAAGTCGGCAAGGTTAGCGAGACCATTGAAGTCACTGGCGCCGCCCCCGTCCTCAAGACAGAAGCGACGCAGGTCGATACGATTATCAATGCGGCTACCAACGAAGCGCTCCCCCTCGCTACCCGCAACTACGTGCAATTGACGTTGTTGGCGCCGGGATCGATCACGACCAATCCCGGTGGTTTCAATAATGGCGATAACACTGCCAGTGGCGAGCGGCCATACATTAACGGGAACCGCAACCAGTCGAATAACTTTTTGCTTGATGGCATGGACAACAACCAAGTTTCAGATAACCTGCTCGGCTACACTCCCGCGCCGGATGCCATCGAGGAATTCAACCTTATTACAAGCAACGCTTCGGCTGAATTCGGCAACTTCGAGGGTGGAATCGTCAGCTTGACGATTAAGTCCGGCACCAACAGCTTCCATGGCGACGCCTGGGAATTTTTCCGGAATGACATTTTTAACGCCAATCAATGGGAAAATAACTTCGCCAATTTGCCGCGCCCGACTCTGCGCTGGAACATGTTTGGCGGGACGGTCGGCGGCCCGATCTTGAAGAACAAGCTGTTCTTCTTCGCGGACTACCAGGGGCAGCGCTTCGACCATCCAAGTACCGCAGGGTCCATTACTGTCTTCAATCAGGCGGAGCAGGGAGGCGACTTCTCTCAACTGCTCACCCAGAAGGGGATTCAGCTGTACGATCCCTGCACGGCGGGAACCGGAATAAGTGGCGCTCCGTGTGTGGCAGCTACAACTCGCGTGCCATTTGGGAACAACCAGATCCCCACCACTATGATAAGTCCGGTGGTGGCGGCTTTGTTTGCATCTTCGCTCTATCCGAAGACGGTCAACCAAAACCTCCAGCAAAACGCCGTTAATACCTCGGTTTCGGCGTTTAACTCCAACCAAGGCGACATCAAAGTGGATTATGTGATGTCGGACAAGGACCGTATCTCCGGACGGTTCACAAGGGCGTTCCAGACGAATCCCTCCACCAACTCTCAACCGCTGCTGGGAAATTACAGTGCGAATGCACCCATCTGGAATACGGTTGGGGACTGGACGCATACGATCAATTCCAATCTTGCGAATGACGCGCGGTTGGGTTGGAGCCATATCACTTTGAATAACGGCACCTCCTTCTCGCCTTCTGTCGGCGCGTTCGGTAATTCGATCGGCATTGGCAACAGCAACCCTGCAGGTCTCATCGGCTTGCTTGCCCTCAACGTGGGGAACCTCATGACAACGCTTGGGAACAGCTTGGTCACGCAGAGCTTCGACGACCATGTCTGGCAGGCGGACGATTCGCTCATCTGGACGCGCGGCCGGCACACATTGAAGTTCGGTGGCCAATTCTGGAAAGAGTCGATGAAAACGTTCTATTCCGGGAACAACGGTGAACTGGGGTTAATGAATTTTACAAACAACTTCACCGCCTCTGCCGCAAACGGTGCCGCAGCTAACACGGGCGAAGGGATGGCAGATTTCTTCCTTGGCCTTCCTTCAGAGTTCGGCCGTGGGTTAAGCAACGGGCAAGCCTGGACGCAGACCTCCGATATCTTTGGTTTCTATGTTCAAGATACTTGGCGGGCAACGGATCGCCTTACCCTAAACCTAGGCGTACGCTACGAGGCCCATACTCCTTGGATTGAGACCAATAACCATCAAGTGAATTACGACATCAGCACGCAACAGATTGTCTACGCGAGCTCGGACACCGGCAACCGGGCACTCTACAGTGGAGTGTACGGATTGAAGGACTTCCAGCCGCGCATCGGTTTCGCGTGGACACCAGAAATGTTGGGCGGCCACACGGTCATTCGCGGTGCCTTCACCATCTCGGATTATCTGGAAGGGACAGGCACCAATCTGCGCTTGCCGCTTAACCCGCCTTATAGCCCCGCAGAACTCGACGTTCCCTACCACGGGGTTGCATTGCCGGGTTCGACCCTCTCAGACGGCATCTTGGGAACAGCCTCAACAGGAACAGCTTGCCCGGATTACTCCTGCTATGCTGGCGCGCAGCTTCGCATTTGGGACCCGACCGTGCAGCCGGCCATCTCGGACCAGTGGAACCTGACCGTGCAGCGCCAGTTCTGGGGGAATACGACCTTCCAGCTCGGCTATGTCGGGCAGAGGGGCGTCCACTTGATGGTGCCTTTCGATTATGCCCAGCTTCAGCAGACCGCGACCAATAACAGTTGCCCCACCTATACCTCAACTACTCCCTGCGTTGCACCTAGCTTGTACTTTGCCAATAATCAGGCGCTGGCGAATACCATGTCCGTTTACGCGTCCGGGACTCAGTCCAATGGCACGATGTCGTACAACTCGCTGCAGGCCGTTCTCCAGAAGCAGATGAGCAATGGCTTGCAGTATCAGGTGGCCTACACGTACTCGAAGTGCATGACCGACAACAGCGGCTACTACGGTTCTTGGGGCGCCCAGGCGGACACCGCCTCACCGTACTGGCAGAACATTTATAATCCAAAAGCCGAGTGGGCACCGTGCTACTACGATGCCACCCATGTTCTTACCGCTTATGCCGTTTATGAACTGCCGTTTGGCACTGGAAAGAGGTTTGGTAAGGATATGAACAAGGCCGTCAATGCCGTCGCAGGCGGCTGGACGATAAGCCCAATCGTTTCCATCTATACGGGCTTCCCGCTGGCTCTCTACGGCAACGGCGATCCCACGCACACCAATTCCCGCGGAGTTCGGCCGGATTGTGTTTCCATGACCTCCGTCCAGGGACGCGTGCCGAATGCAACAGGCTACCAGTGGTTCGTTAACAACGGCAACTTCATTGACGATCCCAATGGCAACTTCGGCTCTTGCCCTGCTTCTCTCGGCTGGCTGCGCGGACCTGGTTACGCAAACCTGGACCTCGGACTGCAGAAAAACTTCCAGCTTACGGAACGATTCAAGCTGCAGTTCCGTAGTGACTTCCTGAACGCCTTTAACCACGTCAATCTAAACGCTCCCAATACGGGAGTAGGAGCCTCGATGGGGCAGATTACGAGCTCACAGTCTGCACGAAACATTCAATTTGCGTTGAAGCTCTACTACTAAACATAAACCGCGTATAATGAGGCAGGCGATCACCCCCGCCTGCCTCATTTTTTATGCAAAGACTCCTTTGTGAATTTCTCATTGCCGCCCTGGCGTGCGCAACTTTGGCGGGAGCCAGCGGCGCACAATCCCCCCAGAAGACTGTGCCCCTCGATGCCTCCTCTTCCACACAAAAGGGCCTTAGCCTGGCTGAGGGTGGACGCTGCCGCGAAGCGTTGCCGATTCTGAAGAAGTACGCCCCACGCGCGGCGGAAAAGCAACTGAAGGTAAAGGGAGGGCTTGCGGCGGTTCGCTGTGGACTGGCTTTGGACCAGGTCGATGATGCCGTGAGCGTGCTGCTGTGGCTAACCCGTGAATTTCCCGCGGACCCGGATGTCCTGTACGTCAGCACGCATACTTACTCCGATCTTTCGACGCGTTTCGCGTTGCAACTGGGGCGCACGGCGCCTCTTTCCCATCAGGCCCGCGAGCTAAATGCCGAGGCTTTGGAATCGCAGGGAAGATGGGACGATGCCGCGGCGGAATACCAGCAGATCCTGAAGCAGGAACCTGACCTGCCGGGTATCCACTACCGGCTGGGCCGCGTCATTCTCTCTAGGCCGGCAACGGCGACGACCGCGGAAGATGCGCGAACCGAGTTTCAGGCCGAATTGCAAATCGATCCGAAGAACGCGGGAGCGGAATACGTGTTGGGCGAATTGTCCCGCCAGTCGCAGCAGTGGGAAGACGCCATCGAGCATTTCTCCCGCGCTTCCAAACTGGATGCGAATTTTGCCGATGCTTTTCTGGGTCTCGGTTTTTCGCTGAATTCCGCGCACCGCTACGCGGAAGCCATCCCGCCATTGGAAACCGAAGTAAGACTGCAACCGGCTAACCCCACGGGGCACTATCAACTTGCCATTTCCTACCGCATGACCGGGCGGGAACAGGATGCCGCGCGCGAAAGGGCCCTGTTCCAGCAGACCTCCGACAAAGCGAAGAAAAAGCAAGGGGAAGTCCAGCAACCACAGGAGCCCGCTCATCCGCAATGAAAACGCGCCAGCGGAGCCGTGGCTGGATCGATCGCTCCGGGACACTCATGGACACGGCGAATTTAATGCTGGCAGAGTTGCGCGGGCGACGAAGCATGGCGCCCGTGCCATTTTAGCTGGGCTCCCATGCCAAGCGGACCAGAGCAAAAGCGCGCGCTACGTCTCAGCGCCTGAGCCAGCAGTCGGCCAGTGCTTCAAACGCCGCACACTAGCGCGGCATGTCTTGCTTTGGCGGCGCTCAGGAGCTCAGCGTAAGGAAAGAGGGTTCGCCACGGAGGACACATAGAAGAAAGAGACAAGGGAATGCCGGTCTGTCAGTTGCGAGGCTCTTCAATCGTCAAGATACGATCGACGGTCACATCCTTCAGAAGCTGCTTCGTGCCGCTGGGCCAGCGAATTTCCATTTCCTCGATCTTCTCGTTCTTGCCCAATCCAAAATGAACCCGAGGATCGCTCGAAGACGCATAGCCCACCGCCGTCGTTACCTCGTTCCATTGCTTCTTCCCGTCCTCCGTCGTGATCCGGATCTGCGCACCAATCGCCATCCGATTGCTCTTCGTTCCCACAAGCTTCAGCAGGATCCAATGATTCCCATTCTCCGTAATGTTATGAAACAGTTTCGCGGGCCCATTCAGCACGGACACCACCATATCCACGCGACCGTCGTTGTCCAGATCACCAAACGCGACTCCGCGGTGCGCCGCCTCTACCTGAAAATCCGGCCCTGCTGTCGTGCTGACGTCCTCGAACTTGCCGTTGCCCAAATTCCGGAAAATGGTATTCGGCTCCGGATACCGCCGTGCCGGGTTTTGCTCGCTGATGTTGTCCATGACGTTGGCGCGGGCCACGAATAGGTCCTTCCATCCATCGTTGTCAAAATCGGCCATGCCGGCGCCCCAGCCGGACATGTCATTTGTAGATCGCAGCCCGCTCGCAACGGTCATATCCTCAAATTCACCCCGGCCATCGTTGATCCACAGCGGAAAGCCCTCGTGCTCTACCGCGGTATGCCAGATATCCGGCAAGCCATCATTGTTCACGTCGCGAAAATCGCCACCCATGCCGGAGCGCGTGTGACCGTCCTGGGCATAGCCGACGCCCGCGGGCAGCGCCACCTCCTCGAATTTCTTCCCTTTCAGGTTGTGAAATAAGAAGTTCTGTGTCGTATCATTGGCCACAAAGGCGTCCAGGTAGCCGTCCCCGTCGTAATCGGCAAAGGTTACGCTCATGCCTTTGCCAAACTGCTTCGCAATCCCTGTTTCCTCGGAAACATCGGTGAAGGTCCCATCGCCATTGTTACGATAGAGTGTGTTATGCGTCGGCGCGTAGTACCTCGGGTGGCAGTAGCCGCGTACTCCTTCCTTGACCCGGCAGTAGGGGTCCTTGTTCACTTCCCATACGCAATAATTCACCACGAACAGGTCCAGCAAGCCGTCGTTGTTGTAGTCAAACCAGCCTGCGCCGACTGACCACATCTTCTTTCCGTTTAGCGTTGCCCCTCCTACTCCTGCTTTCGCCGTTACATCCGTAAACGTCCCATCCCCGTTATTGTGAAATAACTGGTTACCCGTGACATTGGCCACAAACACGTCCGGCCAGCCATCATTGTCGTAATCCCCAACCGCCACCCCGCTGCCGTACCCCGCTCCCGCGAGTCCCGCTTTCTCTGTCACGTCCGTGAACGTGCCGTCATGGTTGTTGTGGTACAAGCGATTCCAGTAGGCCGGCGTTTCCTTTTGCAACGAGGGAATCGCGGCCCCGCCCACTAAATACACATCCAGGTAGCCGTCGCCGTCGTAGTCGAGCAGCGCCACGCCCGCCACCATCGTTTGCGGCTGATTCTTGTTCTCGCTGTTCCCGTTCGCGGTGATGTAGTGAAGCCCGGCCTTCTGCGCAATTTCTTCAAACCGGATGGGGCCCTCGGGCTTTGCGCTCTGAGGATTGGACGCCGGCTTATCCTGCCCCGTGGGAGGCAGCAGGAGTATGCCCAACAAAACTAACAGCCGCCGCATTTCTTCATGTCCGACGAAAACCAACCTTTGTCTTGGCGGCCTGCGCTTCACTGCTCTTCACAGACGTATTCCACAGCAAACCGCTACGACAATCTTCCGCCATTACCATGGTAATCTGCAATCTCCTTTTTGACTTCCAAAACGGCGCCATTGTACGCCCATCTCACCTGCTCGCGATGTTGTGAGATCATTTTCATCGGAAACACCCGCGAATCGTGGACGTCTTCGTTTCTATTAACAACGGGGCGCCACTTCTGCTAGAAAATACGGCGGCAGCGGGCAATCACTGGCTGGGTTTGCAACTCATCGGGGAAAAGTCCAATCCCGATGCGGATGGCGCGCGCGTCAGCTATCAAGCTGGCGATCTGAAGCGCGGCCGCATGAGGGTGGGTGGTGGGAGCTACCTCTCTTCCCACAATCCCCGGATCGTTCTTGGCCTGGGCAAACACGAAAAACTCGTTTGGCCGGAAATTTAAGTGGCCGCTTCCTAGCGGCAAGATTGCAACAATTTACGAATCTTTCCATCGACTGCTACATCACCATCGTCGGAGGCGATGACAGATGGACGTAGTCCAACGCCGAACCCGAAGGCATCTCATCAAGAGCATCCCAAAGTCATCTGACCGAGGTGAATGAGTCCAGCGAGAGTAAGAGAGGATCACTCGCTGATCTGACAGGCTTTTGGACCAATTCCAGGGCGAAATCGCTCTCATCATCACGCGTGCGCCCTCCATCGCCCGAACTGCACCGGGTTGCTGTGATATAAAAGGCTATGTGGGGTCCCAGGATGGTCCTGTGGCCACCTCGCTGTTGAGGAGCACAAATCGTGGACAAAAATCTTCGCACCGTATTATTCGGGTTAGCGTTCCTCGGTCTGCTGGCTCTTTCGCCCTCTCATTCCCCCGCGCAATCCTCAGGCAAGAGCGACAATTCCACCCACGCTGCCGTGCGCGTCTGGCAGGACACTATCGAACTGCCCACCTACCAAGAGGGACTGCCGGACGAAAATCCACCCTTCGATCAGTTCGTCACCAACGGTAGGTACAACTATCCCTATACAATGCGCGAGAATCTCACGAATGGCGTCGCACCCAGCCACTGGCGCACACTCAATCTTGAAAATGAGTATCTGAAATGCGTGATTCTACCGGATCTCGGCGGCCATCTGTACCGATGCCTCGACAAGCGCAACGGCGCAGACCTCTTCTACGCGAATCCTTCCTTGAAGTTTGCGCGCATTGCCTACCGGGGCGTCTGGGCCGCCTACGGAATCGAATTCAATTTCCCAGTTTCGCATAACTGGATGACCGCTTCTCCGGTCGATTTTTCTACCTCGGTTGCTCCCGATGGCGCCGCGTCGGTCTGGGTAAGGAACATCGACCGGGTTTACGGCATGGAATGGTGCGTGGAATTGAGACTCCATCCTGGCCAGGCGGTCCTGGAACAGAGGACCACGCTCTACAATCCCAGCAGTGCCCGGCATCGTTTCTATTGGTGGACGAATGCCGGCGTGCAGGTTTGGGATGACTCCCGCTTGTACTACCCGCAAGAGTTCAGCGTCTTTCATGGGTTCACGGATCTGGATACTTGGCCGGTAGATCGGACCGGCGTCGACTTAAGTGTCGTCGGAAATCATAAGTATGGTCCGGTTTCGCGCTTTAGCTTCGCGAGCAACGAGCCCTACATGGCGGTCTACCACCCCAAGACCAACGCTGGCGTGGTGCACTATGCCACGCGCACCGATCTGCCATCGAAAAAAGTCTTTTCCTGGGGTGGCAATGCGGAGGGTTTGGAATGGCGCAATGCGCTCTCGGATAATCACAGCGCCTATGTCGAAATTCAGGCGGGACTCTTCCGCGATCAGGAGACCTACGGTTTTCTGGATCCCCAGCAGGCCATCCATTTCACGGAATATTGGATCCCAATCCGTGAGATTGGAGGAGTAGCGCGTGCGAATCCAGAGGCAGTGCTGAATCTTACGCGCCAGCCATCCAATAAGCCTAATGCGACTTGCCTCAACGTCGCCCTCAATGTGACCAGGGATTACCGCAAAACAAAATTGGAACTTCGCGACGCTTCGCAAGTAATCAGTACGGAAAACGTTTCACTCACACCACGCGCCACTTATCAAAAGCAATTTTCAGACTTGCCGGCGGGGAAAACGTACACTGTCACCCTGGCAGATGAATCAGGGAAGATCATTCTGACGCACACCGAAGGAAAATACGACTTCGAGCCGAAATCCGAAGTGCCCAAGGAGTTGCCACCGGCTTACGTCTATCCACCAGCCGAGAAGCGCACAGAGAGCGATTTTCTGGAATTGGGGACGGAACAGGAGCGGAATGGGATGGTGCTGGATGCCCTGTCGACCTACCGCGAAGGAGTGAAGCGTTTTCCTGTAAGCGTGATTATGCGTCGTGCTGCTGGACGCCTGGACGTCGCGCTGAAACAGTACGCGGAGGCAACAGAACAGCTCTCACCTGTGCTGATGCGCATCAGCAACGACAAGGAAGCTTCCTATTACTTGGGGATTGCCTACGCCGCAACCGGAAACTGGGAGAAATCTCGCCGTGCGTTCGAAGTCAGCGTACAGTACGGAACTTTTCGTGCTCCGTCGCTCTATGAGTTGGCGGCGCTCGATGCACGCAAGGGTGAATTGAAAAAGGCGCATGAGAAGCTGGCGACAGCCTACGCGGAATTTCCCGATGCGGCACGCTTAGGCGACATGGATGTTGCGTTGCTGCGCATCCTGGGCGACGCGAAGGCGGCGGAGGAACATTTAAGAAGCTTGCGGCTTGCTGACCCCGCGAATTCCTTCTTGGGCTATGAGGCGACACGTTTGGGTCAGAAGGATGCAGCACTTTGGGAGCACCTTGCAGCGGATCCGGAGAGAATCCTCGCAATCGCAGCCCTGTACATACATTTCGGCCTCTACGACGAAGCCCTTAAAATCCTGGCGCGGCAATATCCCTCGGGAGCAGGAATAGTAAGCGAACCCGGCATGCCCAGGCCGGAAAGGTATCCGCTGATTGCCTACTACCGTGGCTACTGCCGCGAAATGTTGCATCAGGATGCCAGCGCCGACTTCCTGGCTGCTTCTCAGATGCCGACGACATACGTCTTTCCAAACCGCTCTGACTCCTTGGATGTACTCAGGCGAGCCATTTCCATGAATCCCAGAGACGCGAATGCCCATGCCCTCCTCGGCTCGCTGTATATGTCCGGCGGTATGCAAGACGCCGCGATGACCGAATGGAATGCTGCCCGCGAATTGAACCCAGCGATTCCTGCGCTGCTGCGAAATATGGGTTACACCGTGCTGTATTCAAAACAGTCCCCCGAGCGCGCGATCCAGCTATTCACTGAAGGAACCAAGTCTGATCCTCAAAATGCCGAAATCTATCTGGGCCTGGAACAGGCACTTAGGGAAGCAGTGCACTCCCCTGAGGAACGTGTCGCCGCCCTCCAGAAATTCCCAGGGCTGAATCCACCGGCAACTCTGATCTTTCAGCTCGCGCGCGATCTTGCGGATGCTGGACACTACGAAGAAGCTCACAGGGAGCTGGCGAAGCGCTTCATATCGCTCGAAGAGGGAGGCGCCAGCCAGTTGGATGTGTATCTCGAGATCAAGCTGAAACAAGCCCAGGGGCTGGCGGCGAAACAGCAATGTGACGAGGCCCGCACCCTGATCCAGCATCTGAGTGATCCGGTGCCCCAACTCTCACTAAACAAGGACGCCTTAGCGCTCGCACTGCAATCCCCACGCACTCAAAAAGAAATCGCAGAGGCGCAAGCACGGTGTCCGAAATAACTGGGTGCCCCACGGGCCGGTGTTGCATGTGGGGTTCTTGGGGTGCGCTTTTGTCTTGACCACCGGCCCTCGCACCGTCTCTACACGCTGCCACCTTAAGCCTGTCGTCCTGTAAGGCGATCCGATGGGATCGTTGAAGGACCTCAACCAAGGCACCGTGTAAGATTCCGGTGTCCGGCGCGAACTATAGCCTGTGCACTCTCCAGCAGGACATCCTGCCTTGTTTCGTGTTTTACGAACCGTGAAGTGTAGATGAAGAACCATTGCGCGATACGACCGAAATCCGTTCGCAAACCCAGTTCCCGCTGCACGTTCCTACCCGTGACCTTCAGCTGATCCTTCCGAGCGCGTTGCGCAAAGTGTCTACAACAGGTTCACGAAAAACCGTTATGGTGCGTGGCCGGTGTGCCCATGTGGAAAGGAAAACCCTGTTGGGACGCGGGGGAATGACTTGAGCGCGTGCTATTCCACCATGACTCCGTATTGAAAACGGGGGCGCAGTTTCGCGCCAGATAGTTCGATCATGCCCAACGTGAGGGCTTGCGGAACGATGACCGAAGTGATGCTCTCCCATGGTTCCGGCACGACGCTGAGCTTGACCGGGAACAGTTTCTCGGAGGGTTGATAGTCTTCCATTGTGACGAGAATTACTTTGCCACCGCGCGTATTGCAATCCTGAGCTAGTCTCACTCCAAGCTCAGCCGTACGGCCCAGCGCGAGAACAATCGCGAGGTGCGATTCGTCGACGTCGAGCAGCGGTCCGTGACGGAACCCGGCCCCAGAGTGAGATGCAGAGCGGTGACCGGTCATCTCACGAATACACAGAGAGCCCATGATGGCGCCGCCATACGACGGTCCGCGCCCGATGACCTCTATATTTGCCGCTCCTCGACTGAAGCTCTCCAGTTCACCGCGCAGGCGAAATACCCGATTGAGATTGTCGGAATAGGCCTCAAGCAGACATTTGGTATCTTCCTGCCATGGATGCCCCAGTATGTGAGAGGCGAGCACGATGGCTGCCGCTGTGGCATTGGTGTACGTCTTGGTCGCATTGGCATACTCCGGCCCCGCCAGCATCGGCAGTCTGATCTTTGCGGCGGACCAACATGTACTCTTTTCGTTGTTACAAAGCAGAGCGACCGGCCGATTGGTGCTTCTGCGGCAGAGTTGCACCAGTTCCGCGCTTTCCCCGGAGGCAGTTGTGAGGATGGAAGCCGCAATCTGGTCCCACACTAGGGGTGCATAATGCAGCCACTCACCTGCATCCACAGCGAAGGAAGACCTTCCGCAGGACTGCAGCCAGACAGAACCGACAATCGAAGAACAATAGGAAGCGCCCATCCCAATGAACACCAGGGGGCCAGGTGAAAGGGCAAGTTGCCGCATCTTCGACATCTCATCCACGATCGGTTTTTCCTCGCCATAAGCGCGCAATAGTTGGGCGAGTTGTCCGGGTTGTTCCATGCACTCCTTTTCGTAAATTGCGGTTATGTCCATGGATTGAATTTCGGGGGGAGGCTTGACGCCTGCGATCCAGTGCGGCTCCAGGTTTGTGTTTTGTTCCATGATTCTCCTCGTGAAATCGAATTGCCCAGTTCCAATCAGTGTCGCAGTGGAAATGGCCTATCCATTCCAGCTCCCCCTACTTTTCCAATGTGGGTATCTTGTATCCCGAAGGCCAAAGCGGTCGCGGAGCGAGAAAGCAGGTATTGTGCACGATGGAATCTCAAACAAGCCGCCATAGCACCCCCGTGAAAGCCGGCAGAGCTCCCCGGCGGCGTTGGGGAGATAGTCCTAACTTCTTCATGAATCATTATAAAGATTACGATATCATGTTTCCCGGGTGAATACATGTCCGAGATCCCTTCCATTGCGCGGCCGCACGTGAATCACGGCTTTCTGGTTCGAATATCCTCGATAGCGGCCCTTGGTGGCGTGCTTTACGGTTATGACATGGGTATCATCGCGGCCGCTGCCATCTTCGTTAGGCACACCTTCATGCTCTCGACGTTGATGGTGGAGTTGGTCGTCAGCATTGTACTCGTCGGAGCGATGGCGGGAGCACTGGTGGGAGGGGCTGTCGCCGACCGGATTGGCCGGCGCGCCACGCTGGTGTGGGCCGGGGGCATATTCATCGTCGGCTCGCTCCTTGCGCCTTTTTCTCCCAACGTGGCGATGCTGATCATTGCGCGCGCAATCATCGGTGTCGCTATCGGTTTCACCTCCGTCACCGCGCCGGTCTATGTTTCGGAACTGGCCCCGCCGCAGTCGCGCGGCATGCTGATTGGCTTATACCAGTTCGCGCTAACGGTCGGGATCGCACTCGCCGATCTGGTGGGCTACTGGCTCTCGACGCAACAGGCGTGGCGGCTCATGTTTGGCATCGGCGTCGTACCCACGCTGTTTTTCCTGGGTGTCATTCTTGCCGTCCCGGAGAGTCCGCGCTGGCTGCTGGCGCACGACCGTCCGAAGGAAGCGGAGTCGGTACTACGCAGCTATACGGATTCCCTAGGAGTCCGGCAATTTCTCGAGGATATCCAGGAAGGGCTGAAGTCGCCAATGGAGCAGAGTTGGCGGGCGCTCTGGAGTCCAGGAGTGCGCGGCGCTCTCTTCATTGCTGTGGGGCTTACCGTGCTGCAACAGGTGACCGGGATCAATACAATTATTTACTACGGACCGCAGATTTTTGAGCTTGCGGGAATCGCTTCGCATTCCGGTTCTATTCTAGCGACGCTACTCGTCGCCGTGGTGAACGTGCTCGCGACGGTCGTGGGGATCGCGCTTGTTGACCGCGTTGGGCGCAAGCCGCTCCTCTACGTTGGCGTTGGCGGGATGACCATCGCGCTGTTTGCGCTGTCTTTCGCATTCAGCCACAAAGCAACACTGGGCGGGTCGTTGGGTTCCATAGCGATAGGCTGTCTGATTACCTATATTGCTTGTTTCGCGTTCAGTCTTGGGGCGATTGCCTGGATTCTAGTCTCTGAGGTTTTTCCCCTCCGCGTACGCGGCCGTGGTGTGGCGATCGGAACGCTGTTCTCCGGCATCGCTAATTTCCTTGTATCGCTCACATTCTTGACTCTCATTAACGCTGTGGGCAGCGCCTTCACGTTTGCCATTTACGGGGTACTTAGCATCGCGACAATCATCTTCGTTCGATTCGCCGTTCCCGAGACATGCGGCCGAGAGCTCGAGAGCATCAGCGCCCCAAAGAAGCAGGGGACGGTATCTCTCGGATAGATACAAATGGCAGCGGAGCCAGTGCATCCGCGCCGGTAGCGAAATTGTTATCTGGAACCGATTAGCTCCGGATTTGACTTAAGAGCGTCTATCGCGGCAGCCAGGTAATCCAAAGCCAACGGTGCCGGATGCTTTTGCTGAGGATGCCGGATATATTGTGGAAGAGCTTTTGAGTTCGCCTTAGATCTTCAAGCCGATATGAGACTCCGACTTGTCGAGTGCTAGGCGAATGGCACCCATTAGTTGGGCGTCGGGTCCCAGTTTGCTTAGGGCGAGTTTTGGCACAGACGGTTCCTTGAAGCGAGCCAAGACGTTTTTGGTAGCGTTGAACAGCGGTTTGCTCATGCCGACTCCCCCGCCCAAGACGAAGAGCGAACAGTCGAGGACCAAGGAGATGTTGTACACAGCATAGGCTAGAAGGTGCGCCGAGGTCTCAAGCACACGCTTAGCTTGTCGGTCACCGGCGTGCGCCCGGTCGAAGATCTCGGTCGCGGCCAAGACTTGCGGCTGTCTAACGCGTTTCCCGTTGACGGAGCGCTGCCACTGAAGTTTGATTCCCTCGCCGCCGATTATGCTTTCCAACGAGCCAGGCATGCTGCGCTTGGCGGCTACTTGAGGCGTGCCGGGAACAAGCATATAGCCGACCTCACCCGCAGCCCAATCCGAGCCATGGAGCAGTTTGCCGTTGATGAAGATGCCCGCAGCAATGCCGGTGCCGATGGCAAGGAAGGCAAAGTTCTTGATGCCACGCGCGGCCCCCATCCAGTTTTCCCCAATGGCCGCCATTCTCACGTCGTTCTCGACAGCAGTCGGGATGTGCAGCGCCGACTCCAAGAGGCTCCGCAGAGGGACATCTCTCCATCCTTTCAAATAGGATGTGGCGAGCACTTCCCCTTTGGTGGCATTGGTGAGGCCTGGAGCGCCAACGGCAATTGCTTGCAGGGAACTGCGCGGCACGGAAGTAGCGCGCAATGTCTCGCTCACCCCATCGCGAATCTGGGCGATCACCATTCTTGGAGAAGAAGTTTGTTTTGTGGAGGCGGACCACTTGCCGAGTATTGTTCCGCTCATGTCGGCCAGGGCAATTCGCAAGTTGCTGCCGCCGATATCAACGCCGACAACATGCCCGTAGCCTGCGTTGGCGCGCGGAAAAACGGGCCGCTGTGCGGCGTCCTGTCCGTCCTGATGCGGCGCAACGAGAAGACCATTTCTAAGGAGGTGCGTTACTGCCGCCCGAAATCGGGAAGGGGAGAGATTGAAAAGCCGCTCAACTTCCGTGCGCGTGCCGAAGCTGCGATTACGGAGCAGCCGGAACACGTCGCGGGCATCATTGTTCTCCGTGAGATCGTTTTGTTGCGTTCTGCGGGAGCGCCGGCGGGTGGGCAGAGCAGCAGAGTTCTTGGTCATGAACGAGTCAGCCTGGGTACAAGACTAAGTTAACTCTATTTAGAAAGTCCGTCAATTGAACTCTTGGGCGAGGAAGCAGGCGGGGCCATTCGTGGACCCGCAAACGGTCAATCCGGTGAGCTGGTTGGTTGTATGAGGCCAATTACAGCAGACTCCAGCGCGGTATAAATGGCGCCCCACAGAACGGCGGAGTTACCAAGCGCTCCCAATTTCACTGGCGCCACGGCGACTTCGCTCCCCTCCAGCAAGGCTTTTACTTCTTGAAGCAAGCGTGGGTGGTTGCCCACATCTCCGCCGAGCAAAATGACGCTGGGGTTGAGAATGAGGGCGAGGTCTAACACAATGTCCGCGAGAATCGTGGCGCGCTGGTGCAAGATTCGCTTGGCTCGTGCATTGCCCGCGTTGGCAAGATCGAAAACGTCGGCGGCGGAATTCACCTTGGGATGCGCACGAGTTTGCTTGCCGCTGGCTCTCCAGCTTCGGAGGATTCCGTTAGAGCCCAAGACCTTTTCAAGTCTCCCGTACTGGTGGATGGTGGGATGTTCGCGGGAAATGTTGGGAACGCGGAGATAGCCAATTTCGCCAGCGGACCATTGAGCTCCCCGATAAATTTTCCCGTTCAGGAAAATACCGGCGCCGACGCCCTCGCCGATGATGATGAAAACGAAATTGTCTTCCCCTTGGGCAGCGCCGCGACTGAACTCTCCCTGGGCGGCAAGGTTCGTATCGTTCTCAATAATCACCCGGCATTTGAGTTCGTTGGCGAGCATGGGCCCCAAAGGGACGCCGCTCCATCCCTTCAGGGCAGTGATGGAAAGCACTGTTCCTTCCTCGACATTGGCAATGGCGGGAACCGCGGCGACGAGCCCCATCAGTTGCTTCTCGGATTGTTTCTGCTTGCGGAGTAGTTCCCGAACCTCCCTGGCGATTAAGGCACAAACTTCCGGAGGAGTTGAGGCGGACCACTGGAGTACGGTTCTTGCTCTTCCCAGTTCGTGACCATTTAGGTCCACCAGAAGGAATCGAAGAAAGTCCTGCCGTATTTCAACGCCGATGACGCAGCCACGTTCGGCCTTGAAACGAAGGATATCCGGTGGTCTGCCGCCGGTCGAGTCGCCTTCACCGATCGGTGCGATCAGTCCGGCAGAGGCAAGATGAGCCACCACATTTGTCACCGTGGGAGCACTCAAGCCGGATGCGCGGACCAGGTCGGCCTTGGAACATGGGCCAATCTGGCGGAGAAGCCTTAAAAGGATCTGAGCGTTCCTTTGACGAAGCAGAGGGGGTCTGCCGACCGAGAGGGGTTCCTTTGTCACAGGGGGTCACCTAACTGTTCTTTCGTGGCTTATGCACACTGTCCATCATGTTAAGTCATTTTCGGATTCGTTAGGAAGTACCTGCAGGAGAATGGGCGATTGCCGCCTCCAATCACCTAAGGAAGCCGCTGCGCTGGGGCTGTTCAAAGAGAGTCAGCAGAACAGGGAATAGCAAGGCGGCTGAATTGTCTTCGTACACTCAAATGCGAGCCTGGTTGGGTCGTCACCGGTTGCAGAACAATCTAATGAATCATAAGTATGTGCGTGTATACTGTGCGTAACGAACCCCGTGCCCAAAATGTGGCGCGCATGCCGGAAAAGAAATCAAAGTCAACGGGCAGGCCTGGCGTGGATTTCATTGCAAGGCGTCGCGAGCAAACTGCGGTTGAACGAAGGGCGAAAGATGAGGACTTCCGATGAAAAGACTTTTCATTCTGCTCATGCTCTTGTTTGCAGCCGTATTTTCTCCGAAGGCGGCGCTTGGCCAACAGTCACGTTTTCGAGTGCTTGTTTTTTATTCAACGAGTGTAGAACCGGATCACGTCCAATTCGCGAGCGACGCGCTGAAATATTTCACGGCCCTTGCCGCAAAAGGTAAATTTGCTTTTGACGCAACCACTGATTGGGGAAACATGAACGATGCGTATTTGAAACCGTACCAGGTGGTGGTTTGGCTCAACGATTCTCCCACCGATGCGGAGCAGCGGCGCGTGTTCCAACGCTACATGGAGGCCGGCGGAGCTTGGCTGGGATTTCATGCGGCCGGATACAACGATAAGGACACCAACTGGCCGTGGTTTGTCGATTTCCTTGGAGGCGCTGTATTTCACATCAATAGTTGGCCGCCACTGCCCGCGACTCTGGTTGTCGACCGGACGCACGCCGCCACAGTAAACCTCCCTGAAAAGTACGTGTCGCCAGCCAACGAATGGTACGTCTGGAAGCCGAGTCCCCGCTTGAATAAGGATGTGCGAGTCTTGGCGGCGGTGGACTCATCAAATTATCCATTGGGGCTGAAGGACGTGCTTGAGGGCGGAGATCTGCCAGTCGTGTGGACAAACACGGAATACAAGATGGTTTATATGAATATGGGACACGGGGATAAAGTCCTCACCAGCGCCACACAGAACAAACTCGTCGAAGACACGCTAGACTGGCTCGGCACAATCCCCTCGCGGACGGAAGCTCCGCCTGCGAGAGGCACGGAAATAAGCCCTCGGGCGGCCGTGGTGAATCCGAAAACTGGAAAACTCTATGCCGTGAACACGGACAACAACACTGTAACCGTCATTGACGGCGCCACCCGAACCGCCTCCATCGTGAAAGTCGGAGCGGCGCCCGAGGCAATCGACGTGAATCCGCTCACGAATAGAATCTATGTCGGGAATTCAGGCAGCGGCACTGTAAGCGTTATAGACGGCACCAACAACGCGGTGACCTCGACGGTGAATGTGGGCGATCTTCCCTACGTCGTGGCGGTGAATCCCACGACCAACAAGATTTATGTTTCGAGAACCTTCAGCAACACTATGACGGTGATCGATGGGGAAACGAATATGACCACCGCGCTGAAGGCAGGGGTGCAGGCGGACGCGATTGCGGTGAACCCGGTGAGCAATAAGCTGTACCTGATCAATTACCAGGGGAACGACGTGAAGGTGATGGACGGCGCCAGCGACCGCACAACGAGTGTGCCGGCGGGAAACCATTTGTGGGGTATTGCGGCGAATCCGACGACAAACAAGATCTACCTTACAAATATAGGCGGATCGAAAGTCACGGTACTCGATGGAGCGGCGAATACGGTCACCTCCGTCAACACCGGAAATATGCCTTGCGCGATCGCAGTCGATTCATTTTCGAACAGAGTCTATGCAGTCAACTATGAGAGCGACAGTGTGACGGTAATCGATGGGGCCAATAACTCGGTAATCGCGATCATAGGTGTGGGGGAACATCCTCAAGCGATTGCCGTGAATCCGGTGACCCACGCAATCTATGTAGCCAACACGCACAGCGACACTGTTTCTGTGATCGATGGAACAAGGAATACGGTGGCCGCGACAGTGAACACCGGGAAGGGCCCGTTTGCGATCGCGGTGGACAGTGTGGCGAATAAGGCCTACATAAAAAACATGGATGGAAACTCCGTAACGATCATTGATGGGAAAACTCTGCTTGCCACTCCCGCGGGCTTGCCGGAGAAGCAGTAGCGAACCACATCTGGAGTCATCCACGCCATCGAACCTCAGCACTTACTTTCTCGCCAGGGAATCGGGGTGAGCGAAGCGGCCTGGGTTGCCCGCGGTACAGGGCTGGGATACTTTTTGTATCGCAGGATTTCCGTTTCGCGCGGGGAGTCATCCTCACGCAGCGAGGATTACTTCTGCAACACTCCGAACAGTTTCTCCAAGTTCTCACAACTTGGCACGGGCCCGGAGACGGGCCCCGGCAAACTGTGCATGCCTACTCTTGGTTTGTTCTCATGACTAGTGCGGGACCGGACTTGTCATTTCCATCGCCCAGGCGGCGGCCGGACGCATATACATTGAAGCTCGAAAGTTGCCGGTGTCGTCCCAGGCTTCCGGTGTGCGGAACCAGTAGCCTTTGTTCACATAAATCACCTTATAAAGGCCCCTAACTGTCTGATAAGCTTCGTTCTTTAATCCTTCACTGAGCAAGAGCGCAGCTAAGGAAAAGCTCGTTCCCACCCACACCTCCTGCGCCTGTTCGTTGTCTCGAATAATACTTCCGTCCGCGGCCATGCCGTTTGCCGCACCCATTTCTCCCCCGCCGAATTTCATCACGTTGTTGGCGAATATTTTTTTCAACGCGGACCGTTGCATTTCGCGGGGCACCAAATCGCCCAATCCAGTCATATTTGCATACCATTGTCCAGCCAGTTGGTCGGCCTGAATGCTGTCCCGGTAGGGGCTCTCCATGTCGTAGCGGAAGTATTCGCCGTTCCACAGTTTCTCGATGTAAGTCTTCTGCGCTTTCTGGAATAGGCTATGGTATTCTTCGGCCGCATTGTTTTCGCCGAGTTCACGCGCCGTCTCTTCCGAAGCGCGCAAAGCTGCCAGCCACAGCCCGCCGCAATAGGCGCTCACGCCCCGCACCACCCACGAATCATAAGTCTGATCGGGGTAACCGCTGTTTTCGGGTATGCCGCCACCGTGGTCGAATTGCTTCAGGTAAGTCATCGCAGACTGCATCGCGGGCCACATTTCGCGCAGAAACGTCTTGTCCTGTTTTCCTGTCAGCACGTAATCACGATAAGCCATAAGAACGAACTTCGAATTCAAGTCTTTCCAATCGTTGGTATCCTGCCAGCCCGGCTCATTTACGGATACGAAGGGATCGCCTTCCGGAACTCCCAAATCGTGCGGCACAGCTCCTATCTTCTTCCGCTTGTGTATGACGGGGCTTCCGGTCTCCTGTGTCTTTGCTACCCAAAGCCCCATCTCGGGATACTCGCGCGGAACCGTTTCGGCAAACTCTCGCAGCACCTGCTTATCAATCGCCGGCCAGAACTTTAGAAGCGGCAGGGAGGCGTAGAATCGCACGTCCAATGTTCCGTAGTAGGCGTAGTCGTAGCATTCTAACAGGGCGAAAGTCGCCGGTGCTTTGCGATCCGATCCTGCCGGCCGCGCCCAGAACGATCCGCCATCCGTCAGGGTGTAGAGTTCGTTAAAAAGCATCCCCGTGTACCATGCTGGTTTGCTCTCGTCATGGATATAAGGCGCTTGCCAGGCATCGATTGCATGGCTCCATTCGTCGGCGTGAGCCAAACCGTCGCGCGCGATAGCCCAAGAATTCTTTCCGTCGACGCCGTAGAAATCCGTATAACGGCGATTCCATTTCCGGCCTTGGCCAAACTCTACAACTGGAAAATCCCACGCGATGACCATGGGAATGATTTTCTTTTCGCCGGGCTGCAGCGTGAAGCGAACCGCAATTGCGCCGCCGAGTTTCTCGCTCGCACTCACCCAGGAGATAGCGTTGTTCGCCAGCCTTCCATCTTTGGAGAACGGCGTCCAAACGGCTTTGCCATCGCCGTCCGCCAGGAATTCCGTTTCGTAGGTGACCTCGACACCGGGTGTTTCCAATGCGGCGATGGCGAACTCCCCGTCCCATTCGTTTTGCGTGTTGTTGGCTCGGTTGCGGCCAAACACTATGCCCTTCATCGAGCCGAGCGCACTCGTCGGTTCACTCTGGAAGTGATTCTGATTTCCCTGGTTGGGAGCCCCTTGGAAATCGTGCGTGTATGTCCGAAACCATCCCACCATGTTGGCCCACGAGAGAAGGACGGAAACGGTGACCGCCTGCTTTGTTGGGTTTTCCGCGTGCCATCTGTAAACCGCTACTGGGTAGCTCGACTCCCGGTAATTATCCGGCAAAACAGGGGAGAACTGTTCCAGCACCACGTGGGCAGGGAACTTGTCCCACTGGTAGTCATACCAGGACTTCGGATAGAGCGCCGCATATTCGCCGGCGCCAACCGGATAGTCCCACTGCCAACTCGAAAGTTCGCCGTTCTTGGGATGATCCGTCATCAGCACGCTTGCGGTTCCCGCTGACGCACCCGCCACTTGCTGGAACATGGCAAACTGATTCGCATACACCGGGGCGTATTTGTGCACACCGCTTTTGATATGCCAGCGAGCAAAATCACCCCGATAGGTCCTGGAAAAGGTCCCGGAGCCAAACCCTCCTACGGGCGCGCCCTGCCAGTAACCGTCGTCAATATCGCTAGCGTTTCTCCTGATGCCGGGATTCGTGAGCGGTTGGCCGATGGGCCTTTTCCAGGCGGCTTTCGGTATATCGTCGTCTGCGCGTGAGGTAGTCGCCAGCGAACAGAAAAACGCAATCACAGCCAGTAACAATAGTGAATACTTCTTCATCGGCCCTCCGAAGGTGACTTCTCGACTACCAAACCAATGTCCCTACCGCACCGCCCTGCGGTGGCGCAGGGAAAAGCTCGCCGTAGTAACTAACAGTAAAAGCTTGGAGCGACGAAGAGGTGTTTGCAACTTCCAATACGATCCAGTCACCCGGCGCTCTCAACGGCGAAGATACAGCGAGCGCCCAGATACAAACCAGGCAAAAGATCGCGAATCTTTGCTTCATAGGTCGCGCGCGGAGTCTTCTTATGATTTGTGTTTGTATCCGGCGGATTGCTCGAAACATCGTCCTTCGCCTTTTTTATCTGGTTTGCCCTGCCTGCCAGTATTGGTTGAAGCCGATATAGTCCGAAGGCACGTACTCCAGAATCGTTCGCCGCAAATCCAGGATGTCTACGCTGCCCGTCTTCGCGTAGAGGACTTTTCCGTTGGCGTCGAGCAGTACTGTGTATGGAACTTCCGACCCCCACACAGGATCGAACGCCTTCTGCAACGAAGCTGTATCCTCGGACGCAAAAAGCAGGTTTCGACTGACAGCCCGTTTTCTCTCGAGCATTTTCAGTACGCTGGGTTTCTCATCCGGCATGTTGACGGAAACAGTGATCAATTCCAGTTCGCGATCCTTGTACATCTGGTAGGTATCCTGTAAATCGGAGAACTCGTCGATGCATGAACCGCACCAGGTTGCCCAGAAGCTCACCAACAACATGTGTCCTGGGGGAGTGCTGCGAAGCTTCTTCAGGTCCGCTGCTGTTGCCATTTCCAGGTTCACCGGCTGCTCTTCGATCTTTCGCAGCGCCTCAATTCGCGAAGCTTCCTTCTCTAGCCACTTTGTCGAGCAGCCTAGGACACCCGTGTGTTTCACCGCCACTTCCTGGTTCGCCAGCAGCGCTTCAATGGCATTCCGCGCATCCTGGCTCTTCACTAGTTCCATGCGGTAGCTGTTGTCTATCCCGCCTTCGTACCGCAACTTGCGCTCCTTGTCGAAAATGAAGACATGCGGAGTGGCTTGCGGGCCGTATGCACGGGTCACCGATTGCGTTTCACCGTCGTATAAATAGGTATAGCGCAGATGCTTATAATCCGCGCGAATCTTCATCTCTTCTAAACTATCGCTGATATCGGAACAGTCCAGTTCGTCAATTCGAATCGCTCTCGGAGCGTTGGGCTGAATCGCAATAACCGCCACGCCGCGGCCGCGGTAATCGTCTTCCAGTTGTTGGATTCGCCGCTCATACATCTGCGCGATTGGGCAGTGATTGCAAGTAAAAACTACCACTAGAATCGGGCTGGCCCCGTAATCCGCCAGGCGGTGTATCTTTCCGTCCACGCCGGGCAATGCAAAATCGGGAGCGGGCGAGCCTAGCGCCAAAATTGGATGTGCCTCCTGTCCCCACACAGCGGAAGCTAGCAGCAATAGCAATGAGATTCGCCACATTTGCCTTGTTCCCCCATTCTCTCGTTTGCCAGAGACCAGCCTCTTGGCCAACGCTCTCGCGTAGCTCGTTTTCGCTCACATTGGGCTGCTGGCTTTCGCCATCCTCGCAACTACTTCGTTCCCTGTGTCGCCGTGCTGGCTCGCGCCATAGGTCTAGGAGTAGCGTCTGCATCGGTCAGCCGTAGAGCCCATTTGATGGCTTCGCTGTACATCTTCTGAATTCGGGGATCGTCCCAATTTTGATCCACATGGCCCAGCGTCGAGTAATAAACGCGGCCTTTTCCGTACATCTTGGCCCAAGTCACCGCAAAGTCGTGGTCTTTACGATGCACGCGTGGATTATTGAGATCTAGGTGAGTGGCATCCAGTCTCATCAATACGCGCACCTTGTCCCGCGAGAAATCTTTCATCTGGTAAATCTCGTCCCGCAGCACAAATGACTTTGGCCACTGCTGCATTCCCGGGAAATCGGAATCTTCCACGACGATGGGGGCGTCAAACGTGCCCCACGGATGTTCGTCGAAATATCCGCCAATCATCTCTCCGTATTCCGGCCAGTCCGTGAACGTGATCGTTGCGCTATGCACGCCGATAAAACCCTTTCCATCCTCGTGCACGAACGAGAGAAGCGCGGCCTTCTGTTCCGCGTTCATTTCCAGTTCGCCGCCCGTGTAGAAAAGCACGGCGTCAAAATCGCTCAGATTCTTGGCGTTGTATTCCAACTTCTTTTTGGTCAGCGCCTCGGTATCCGTGCGGATCGTCGTGTCCCAAAACCCGGTTTCCCGGCCCAGGCGTTCGATGGTAGCCATCGCGTGAGACACCGCATCGTGCCGGTATCCCTTCTCTTCGCCAACCACAAGCAGGTGTTTCTTTGGATGGGAATCGGTCTGCGCAGCCAAATGGCTGCCCATCGCGAAACAGCATACAAAAAGTGCCATGCGCAGCATCTTCATTTGCAATTGTCCTTTGCTCCGGCTCGCAGGCTGCTTCGTCCGTCTCCTGTCGCGGTCCGTTTCAGCTTGGCTCCGGTGGGGCCATCCATCACGGGGAGGCCGCACTTGGGAGCTCTCCTACTTGCCGGCGGCCCAAAATATCGCGTTTTCGAATATCTTCGCGAATGCAGGGTTTTCGAAAAGTTCCGGATGGTGTCCCATGAATATGTAGATGTTTCTCGCCTTGTAGTGCTCGTTGGTCCAAATCACCGGATGGTCGCCCATCTTGATGTCCGTGGAAGGCGTGTAGGTTTTCTCGTCCACGCTCGCCAGGACATGTACATTCGGCCGCGGCGAGTTGTCGTAGGTGTACCATTCTTCATTTTCGATCACGAAAGGCGACTTTACCTCTTTGAATGCCGGGTGATTCTTATCCTCTACCGTGACCGTCCCGGTGACAAACGTCGCGACGTAGTTCTTGAACCGTACTCCCCCCATGAACTTGTGGAACCACGGCCACATTTGGAATCCGTCGAACTCTCCGAGGAGCGTAGCGTGATGAAACCCGATCCACCCTCCTTTGCCCTCTTCGATGTACTTGATGAACGCTGTCTTGGCCTTCTCCGTCCAGCCGTAAGGAGGGTAGTTCAATTGAATGAATAAATTGTATTTCGCCAGAAACGCTTCATCGATCTTGTTCGTGTCTTCGATATAGTCCACGGTGAAATTGTTCTCGCTCGCCAATTTCTCCAGCCACGCCTTTGCGGCATCCACAAATGGTTTATGGATTCCGGCGTGCTCAGCCAGCGCAACAACCCGAAAGCGCGGAGCCTTGTCTTGAGCCGCGGCCGCCTGATTCAGCCACAAAAATGCCAGCGCAACCGTCAATAGGAGTGCCATGATCCTGCTTGTGAAACTCTGCTTAGGGAAGAGCACTCGGAACCCTCCAGAGCTTTGGCAGCAGAGCAACTGCTGGCAAAGCCGATCTCGGAAGCCCAGAGTGAAAACAGCTTGGTACTATCGTTAGTTCACTCCGGTTCAGTCTTTAATACTTACAAACTATTCATAAGAAAGATACCGGAAAATTAATCCTGGACGGGAATGGCATTCTCGTGAATTCCAAACTGCACGAGGAGGCGATGAAGGAGTACGAAGCGGACCTGGCGGTCAACTCTTTCGACGAAGAGTCCGAATGCAGGCTAGGTGACCATTGGGCTTGGGCTGCGTACGGAACGTGCCACAACAGATGTCATCCCCACAGCGGCAACGGTCGAAAACAACCAAGGTGCGGACTTGGGCAGCCAATTCGGGTTCGCCTGCTTCGATGAGGAGTTGCCGAAGCTCGTCGGCGAATGCGGGGAGCGTGTCGGTCCCTCGTTCAAGGTATTGTTCTTTGGATGGTTGTCGGCCTGACTTCCCTCTACTTCATTCGCATCGCATGGATTGCGCTCTGAAAGCTCAGAGGGCTGTTCAAGTACCCGTTGATGGTGGGCGCATCAAATAAGCAGGAAACGGTGCTCTTCCAGAACTGCGCCAAAATTATGGCCAGGCTCTCAGGCTGGAACGTCGCCGCAGATGCTCACTTCGAGCCCCATCTCGCGGAATGCCACTGCTTTCGCCATCAGCGCCAGATTTGCGGATTGCGCATCCCGCGCGTAAGCAACTTGCAAGTGGTTGGCCTTGTGCCGCGCCATGAACTGATCCCGGTTCACGCCATGAAGCACCGCATTCATCATCGGCCATTGCGGTGTGGTGCAGTTCCAGCGCCGCTCATTCTCCTGTTGCGGCAATGCGAGAGCCGTGGCGCGCCCCAAATCTGCTTTGAGCTTGCTCCCTTCAACGAACACGCGGCTCCAAACTACCTCTCCAGGCTTGCTGATACCTTTAATCGTTCCTCCCCCTGAAGGGAAATACATGGGAGGTTGGCGCTCGCTGATGGCATCGCGATAGCCGTTCTGAAAATGCGCGGGCGGAACGGCCCCGGAAATTTCAAACACCCAAACAAATTGCTTGTCGAACATCTCACCAAAACGCACATCGTGCAGCGTGGTCTCCGGTTCGAGACCCAGCTTGCGCCATACGCGGTTCGTCACCAGCGCGTCAACGCCGGCGCACTCGTCAACTTCATTGAAATGCGGAAGCGCGTTGCCTGCATACAGCACGCGACTCGTGCCCGCCTGGCAAACCGGCGGCCGGTCCACATTGTTCAGGAGTCCTTCCGCAAGATCGGAAGCTGCCGTGAGGTCCTTGAGTCCCTGCTGATACTGGATGCCGATGGCGGCACATCCAAAATCGTCGGCGATTCGCAACGCGGCGATGTACATGCGGCATTGATCGAGTATCTGATCATCGGTCAGTTGTGTGGCAGGATCAGCGCCGGTGTGAAACTTCATGCCCTTGTCATCCAGCCAACGGCGGACGCCCTGCGCCTCTTGCTGCGGCACTCGCTTCATCTCCGCATACAGCGCGGACTGGCTGAGTCGCTCCTTAAACAGTCCAACCGGGTGGAGAACCTCGTCGGGAATAATGGCGTTGTACATCCCCATGCAGCCTTCATCGAATATGCCCAGGATGGGGCCTTCCTCCAGGATCGCGGTTGCCACGTTGCGGCCAGATTGTTCTGCGGCCGGAGCAATCTTCAACGAGCTGAGTGGGTGCACGTGACTTTGATCGTGGCCGATGGGCTGCCCCTTCAGCCAGCGCTGAAGCCCGTTGAGGAAATACTCATCGCGAAAATCTTCGCTCCACAGAGTCTCATACGGAATGCCAGCCTTGGTCAGGGAACCATTGAGATTCAACATGCCGACCAGGCCGGGCCACTGCCCACTCCAATTGGCGACGGTCAAGATCGGGCCGCGATGATGCCAGAGGCCGGAGAGCACGTGATGGCTGTATTGCCAGACCGCTTCCGCAACGATGATCGGAGCATCCTTGGGGATCTGACGAAACACGTCGATGCCGTGCCGCTGGCTGTCAATGAAGCCATGACCCTTCGCCGGATCAAACGGATGAGCGCGCCGAAGCTGGCGTCCAAATCGCTCGATGGCGGGACACAATGCTTTCTCCAGCGCCTCTTGCGCCGGCCAGCACACGCGGTTCGCTGATAAACGAAGATCACCACTGGCAACCAGATAAATCGTGTCAGACGGCATGTCAATCACGTCCTTTCCTCTGTTCCCGTGAAGCTGTTTTTTGGCTTCAAAGCAGCCGCTCGATAGGTGGGCTGCACGCCTCAACGGGAGAAATCTTTACTCACGCCCGCGGCCGAAAACGTGCCACATAGCCCAGGCCGATCAGCAAAAGCCCGATGCCCCACCAGATTTGGACATGCATATTCGCCATGGCGATCTCGCGGCCGCTGCTCCCTCGATCGCTAAGCCCGGCAATAAGGATGAGCGCGCCATAGACTGTCAACAGGCAGCCCACGAAGAACCAGATGGAGATCATCTTGCCGTGGCGTGGTTGCGCCTGCTGGTCTGGCTGGTCGGCATTCGTGCTCTTGTCGAGGTTCGTTGTCACGCTTTTTGTGTTTTCCGCGGTCATAACGTCCTACCAGAAGATAATGTTCAAAGCGATGAAAGCTATCCCTACCGCAATGGCCCACGTGACAGGTCTCTTGAAAATGGGAAACGCATTCTGTGATGGCAGCTCCGTCAAGCCATAGACAAGCCCCTTGAGCTCCGCCTCCGGCTTTGGTTTGGTAAACAAACTCACAATCACGGTGACCAATACATTGGCGATCAAGGACCACATGGCCCGGTAGATATTCTCCGCCATGTCCTTCGCGTTCGCTGAAAACGCAACATAGTGCAGGGCAGAGGGGACAAGCTTGACCCACAGCCACAGCCCGCCTGAAACCAGAATCCCCGCGAGCAATCCCCAGAATCCCGCCGCAGGTGTGGTCCGTTTCCACAACATGCCCAGAAGGACGGTCCCGAACATGGGCACAATGAAGAAGACAAAGATGACTTGGGCGTACACGATGATGCTGGAAAAATTCATGACCAGATATGCGGTGCCGATGCTGACGATGACACCAAGCAATGAGCACCAGCGTCCCATGCTGAGGTAGTGTGCATCCTTGGCATTCTTGCGAAGCAATGGCTTGTAAATGTCATAGGTCCACACGGTCGCAAAAGCGCTGACGTTGCCCGCCATCCCGCTCATGAAACCCGCAATCAACGCCGTGACGCCCAGGCCAAGCAAACCAGGGCCGCAATAGCGCGCCAGCATCAACGGCAGTGCTTCGTTGTAGGTGTGCGCGCCCGGAATATTCGCCATCGTTTCCGGCACCAGCTTGTATGGGAGCACCGCAAGTGCCAACAATCCGGGCAAAATCACAATCAGCGGCACAAGCATTTTAAAGAACGCGCCGATGATCGTACCGGTTTGCGCCGAACGCAGGTCCTTAGCCGCCATCACGCGCTGCACCACAAGAAAATCTGTTGTCCAGTAGCCGAACGAAATCGCCAGCCCCCACCCGAACACGATGCCGGTCCAGTGTATTCCCATGGGATTGCTGGCGAACGACCCGGTCGTGCTCCACATGTGGGTGAAATCCTGCCCCGGAAATCTTTCGGCGATGCGATGCACCAGTCCTGTCCAGCCCCCGGTCTCCGCCAATCCGACGATGGGAATCACCAGGCAGCCCAGCCAGATCAGCATGAACTGCAAAACTTCGTTGAAGATGGCCGAGAGCAATCCTCCCGCCATCACATAGATCGCCACCGTAAGCGAAGAGACCCAAATGCTGAAGTGGATATTCCATCCAAGAATGACCTTCATGATGACGGCCATGGAATACATATTGATGCCGCTCATCAGGATTGTCATGACCGCAAACGAAATGGCGGAAAGCGAGCGTGCTCCCTTGCCATAACGAAGCTGCAGGTAGCCCGGAACGGAATGCGTTTTACAGATGTAGTAAAACGGCAGCATCACCAGCGCCAGAAACAAGATCGCGGGGATGGCGGCGATCCAGTAAGCATGGCAAACCAGAATTCCATACTGGTACGTGGCGGCGGCGTAGCCCATCATCTCGAGCGAGCCGAGATTCGCCGAGATGAAACTCAGCCCTGCGATCCAGGCGGTCATCTCCCGGCCGGCCATGAAGAATTCGTCGCTCGTCGTGGCAAAGCGCCGCAAATAGACGCCCAGTCCGAGCACCAGAACGAAATAGAGAAGGATGATGAGGAGGTCCGTCCGGCTGAGCGCCATCAAACGGGTATTTACGGCCAACAAGCACGCCAGGGCAGTTGGTGGCATCAGTTTGTTTTCCCCTGGGGTTGGAGAAGTGGCAGCAGCGCCTGGTCGATCGCCGCATCCGTGAACTCACTGAGCTTGACGTTGCGGTGCAGGCTCCAGTGCTCCACGTGCTCCACGCTTTTGCCCACAGGTACTTTTGTCAGGGGGCCCAGCGTTTCGATTTCCAGAAACTCGTTGTTCGTAAAAGTCTCGAACGAGCAGCCGAAATCCGGATAGGTCTTTGACGGATCAGCCTGCGTTCGTTTCACGAAGGCTTCGCCGTTCAGCAGGTACGCGGCCCAGGTATCGGGATTAAATGTGCCCAACTTCTCGGCTTCGCTGATGCTCGAATCCTGCCGCAGCAGCAAATACTTGCGGGTAAACGTCAAGCGCTTGTCGGCCAGGTTGGTGTACGCCCACATTACCAGCGGATTGGTGGCCTCCAGGTTTATCGGGTGCTTGCCGCGCGGCGGAAAGCCCGAAATGGCAACCCCGCCAGGCGCCATCATTGTCAGGGTCCACGGCGAAAACTCCAGCGTGTACAGCGAACGGTTTGTAATCCGATGCAGCACGGTGACGCCAGTGCCGCTCGGAGCCATGCTCACTTCGATCTCTTTCTGTAGCGACGACACCGGTTCGACCGGCGCGCGCGCGATCAAGCCGCTTGCCGTCGGAATAATCTCCACCGCAACATTGTCCGGCGCCCACGTGGCAATGGGATCTTCCGGGGCTTTCCAGACGCGGCTGCCGCCCCGCAATTGAAACTTCTCCTCGCCGCTCTTGCCTATCTGGTCGGCATATTCCTTAAAAAGGTTCTGGCCGCCAACGAATCCAAAACGAATCACTCGCGGTCCCACATCTCCGGTCACGATGAGTTCCACTTCACCGTTGCTCACGCGATAACAATTGTGCCAGCCCTTGTACTCCGTTTTTGTCACTCTCACTTGTGCGCTCATGTTCATCGCCATTAATGCAAGACACATTGTTAGCAGCAGGATTCGCATCATATAAGGTCCTCCGTGAATAATCCGTCTGTCACTCGTTTTCGCGGGAAGGGAGCGATGCTGCCGCGTGCCGATCGAACCGGGAGAAAAGCGCTCTCGCTGAATGCAACATGCCAAGTCTCTATGAACTCCCGGCCTGCGTCAATCACGTGGACCGCCGCGCCTCGGGTTCTCCCTCTCTGATCATTCATTGCCTTCTAAGGCTTCGAGTATTTGCTTTCCGTTAGGTTCGCCGGCAGGCTTCGCGCCGCCGATCCCCCAAAACCCTTCGATCTCTTCCAGCGGAGTGTTCTTTGTCTCGGGCACGAAATACCAGGTGAATATCGCCTGGCTCAGCGCCATAGCCGCAAGAAAACCAAAGGTGACCGCCTTTCCAATCCGGTTGAATGCGAACGGGAAGAACAGGACAACCAGGGCATTGGCCACCCACTGCGTCAGCACCGGAACCGTCATGGCTGTCCCCCGGATGTTATTCGGAAAGATCTCCGGCACCAGGGTCCAAAACACGGGCCCGATACACGAGCAGAAAAACGCCAGATAAGCCAGGATGAGTAACAGCACAATTACCCCGTGGAAGTGGCCCGTGACGACCACCACGATCATGCATAGAAGTGCTGCCGTCATGCCCAGCGATCCGGTGATATACAGCGGCCGCCGCCCGTAGCGATCGATAATCCAGAAGGAAACCAGGGTCAGGCTGAAATTCGTCAAACCGATGATGAACGTGGAAAAAAGCGCGGCGTCGATCTTCCAGCCGGCCGAGCGAAAAATCGCCGGGGCATAGTCGATGATCGTGTTGATTCCAGAAAAATGGATCAGAATGGCCAGACAAAAGCCCACCAGCACCGCGCGGCGAATGCCGGGCCGCAACAAATCGCGCCAGGCTCCGCGCTTTACCGCAAGGCTGGCTTTGATTTCGGCCATTTCAAACTCGGCACTCTCCGCCCCGGCGATGCGCTCCAGAATCACGTAGCCTTCCTTCGGCCTGCCTGCCATGAAGAGATACCGCGGCGTTTCTGGCGCCGATAACAGCAGGAGGAAGAAGACGACAGAGGGGATAACACCGGTGATAAACATCCAGCGCCAGTTATCCGCCCCCACGTTCCTCAGCAGATAGTTGATGCAGTAGGAGACCAGAATGCCCGTCACGATCGACAATTGATACAGCGTACCCATCCGCCCGCGCAGCGTCGGCGGCGACACCTCCGAAACATACATCGGCGATATCAGAGAGGCGGCTCCGACCGCCAATCCTCCCAGGAAACGAGCAGCCACAAAGCTCGTGAAACTCCCTGCCAGCCCCGTGGCGATGGACGTTACGGCGAACAGCGCGGCCACCCAGAGCAGCAGTTTTCTCCTGCCATAGAGGTCCGTGAAACGCCCTGCCACTGCCGAACCCAATATGCACCCGAACAATAACGAACTGAAGGCCCAACCCAGGCTTAGGTCATTCAAATTGAAATGCTGGATCAGGAATGGCCCCGCACCGGTAATGATGGCGATGTCGAAACCGAACAGCAGTCCGCCCAGTGCCGCGGTGGCCGCCAGAAATATCACATAGCGAATATCGATGTTGGCCTTCACGCCAGAGCCTCCCCGGGAAGCCCTGAATTTACTCTCTTTCCGGTGATTCTCTTCGTGTCCCTGGTCACACGAAATCCACCACCAAACGGAAAACGGAGGGCCTCCCGCCAACCACTTCGCGCTTCGTGTCTGACCACTGCTGACCCCAGTTCTTGCATTTCCCGCCCCGGCGGAGTCAGAACGCCAACAACCGAAGTACTACCCTGATTGGAACTTCCTCCAAACTCCCGATCATCGCTGGGCCGCCAGATTTTCCCCGCGACTCTCTCAGCAAAGGCCTTGGACGGCGCGCATTGCCTTGTAAAACAACTGGTTAGTCAACCTTCCGGCGATCCCCGGCCCCTCTTAGTTTGCTCTCATCTCCACAAACCTTAGTAACTGTCCTCCTAGGAAGTGCGGACGGGTGCAACCCCACTGCTCTGAACCAGTACTTTCGTCCAGTTGTTCGCTCACACTTGAATGAGTTACCACTAACGTAGGACTGAGTATCGGTGGAGCGTGTGTACCCGGTGCCGCGGGTCGGCAGATTGCCCTTTACCTGAACGACGGACGGGAAAAGGGCTCCGGGAACTGCACTGCGTTTCGCCGGTCTCGTCATTTAAGGTGCTTGCGAGGATGAAGGCGAGTTGCCAAATGAAACTTAAAAGAAATCACGAGCGGGGCTTCTCCTTACTGGAAACGCTCATCGTTATCGGCATCATCTTTATTCTCTCGGCTATCACGATGATGAAGAGCTTTGGAACCATGGATAGCTACCACGCGAATTCCGCCATGGACACGGTTGTCAGCCAGCTGCGCGTTGCCAGACAGATGGCCATCAGCCAACGGCGCAGGGTCATCGTTTCCTTTGACCAGTCCAATATGCAGATCAGCTACCAGGTCATGGCCCCGACGACCACCGGCACCACGGAACAGAACGGCACAGTCGTCACCATGCCTCTGCCTAAGTCGACTCAGTTCGTACTCGAAAGTGGGCCACCCGATACTCCCATGGGTTTCGGCAATAGCGCGGCGATTTACATCGGCAACCTCTCCGGTGGCCCGTCCATCATGCAGTTCAACTCCACCGGCACCTTTACCGACATCACCGGCTACAACGTCCTGAACGGAACCGTCTTTGTGGGCGTCCCGAATAAACCAACCACAGCACGGGCCATCACCATCATGGGTTCCACGGGCCGCGTTCGGCAATACAGCTACATTGGCGGCACCGGCACGGCGAGCCAGGTCTGGACCGAATAGGGAGTCACTCGATGAATATCAATCGCAAACTTCGCAAGCAAAAAGGTTTCACGCTCATCGAGACCATGGTTGCAATGGTCATCATGTCCGTGGGCATCCTCTCGATCGCGGCCGTCTACACGCAGGGTCTCCGGGCCGCCTACAAGTCCCAGATCCAGTTTATCGCCCAGCAGAAAGCCATGGCTGCCATGGAGACGATTTTCACTGCCCGCGACACCAGCATTCTTACCTGGGCTCAGATCAATAACGTCAGCCAGGGCGGCGTCTTTAAAGATGGCCCGCAGCCCTTGCTTGCATCTGGCCCCGACGGCCTCTATGGCACGGCCGACGATGACACCGCCAACCCCGATGTCATTGTGCTCGGGCCCGGCCCCGATCAGGTCCTGGGCACCAGCGACGATGTGGTCACCAATCTCAATCCTTGGATGACCCGAACGATCTTGATCACGCCCGCCAACAACACGCCCAACCTGAACCAGATCACGGTTACCGTTCAATACAATTTCCAGGGACAGGCCGGGCAATTTCAGGTGATTTGCTTTATCTCGAACTACGCGTGAGGCCTTCGATGAAAACTGCATCCAGTAACAAATTCGCGGGCTTTACGATGATCGAACTGCTGATCGCCATGGCGGTCACCATGATCATTCTCGGTGTCGCCGTGAACACCTTCCGGGACGCCCTGCAATCCAACACCGCCGTCTCCCAGTCCTCGGACATGACCGATAATCTGCGCGCGGGCCTTAACCTTCTGGAACTCGATCTCCAGCAGGCTGGCGAGGGCATTCCGCAGTCCGGCATTCCCATCCCCTACACCTCCAATGGCTCGTCCACAGCTCCTTGTGGCACCACCGCTGCCCCCAATCGCCCCGTTCTTACCGGCACGGCCACTTTCCCCCAGTGCAACGCCGTGTTGCCTGCCGTGGAACCCGGCGAGGCCCTGGGTCCACTCATCACCGCGCCGGATGCAGTGGCGGGCAATCCTTCCAACCCGCTCAGCTTTACCGATGAAATTACCGTTCTCTATGCGGACAACACCGCCGTCCTCGATGGCCAGCCCATCAACAAGCCGGCAACCACGACCCCGGTGGCCAGTCCCGCCTGCAATGGCACTCTTACCGTGACCGGCAACAGCCTTACCGTGGTCTTTGACACCACCTGCATCAACCTCTCGACTGTCGGCACGCCCCTCTTTGCTGGCGACCTCGTCATGTTCACCAATACGCTCGGCAGCGCCATCATGACCGTCACTTCCGTCTCCGGTCAGGCCCTCACTTTTGCCTCGGGCGATGCTTTCAACCTGAACGGCCGCCCCGATAACAGCGGCACCATCAAGCAATTGGAGACCACCAGCACCTGCGGCGGCGGACCTGCCTGCTTTCCCCCGACGACGGCCACGCGCATCATGATGATTTCCTACTATCTCGACAATATCAGCAGTCCTCCCTATATTCGCCTCATTCGCCGCGTCAACTTTAATGCCCCGACCCCCGTTGGCGAGACCCTCGAAAACTTGCAGTTCACCTACAACTTCGTCGATGGGGTCACCAACCCCTCCAACCAGCCCGGCATTCCCAGCGGCAACAGTGAATCGCAAATCCGCTCCGTCAATGTCTTCCTGGGCGCCCGCTCCAGTTACAACCAGCATCAGGGCAACCGCTTGCAATACGCGCGCAACAATTTGACCACTCAGATCAGTCTTCGCAGTATGGCGTACGTCAACAAGTATCAATAAAAGGGGAGTCAGCAATGAGCATATTTCACTTCGTTAAATCCAAGCGTTTTCGTCAGGACGCAGGTATTGCCCTCCTCACCTCGCTGCTGCTCCTGTTTCTGATGGCCAGCCTGCTGGTGGGTTTCTCGCTCCTGTTGATCTCAAACCAGCAGCTCGCCGGCTCGAACAATGATCAGGTCGAGGCTTTCTACGGCGCGGAAGCGGGCATGGAACAACTCACCGCGAACCTGGGCAACCTCTTTACCCTGACCTATGCGCCGACCATCTCTCAAATCAACGCACTGGAGACTACGCCGCCCACCATCCCGGGCATTCAGTACATCAATGGCAATGGTCAGCCGGCCTACACCATCACCCCTCAGGTCACGGACGGCAACGGCAACCCTGCGCCCAGCATCACCAACATCAAGTCCGGCACCTATAAGGGCATGTACGCTCTGGCCACCGAATATAATTTGATCGTCAACGCGCGAACCGTTGCGGGCAGGGAAGTCACCCTGAAGCGCACCACGCAGACCGTGGGCATCCCGATGTATCAGTTCGGTATCTATTCCGATGCCGACCTCAGCTTTTTCCCGGGCCCCAACTTCAGTTTTGGCGGGCGCACCCACACCAACGGCAACCTGTTCCTTGCCGTAGGTGATGGCAGCACTTTGACCCTCTCCGACCGCGTGGACGCCTGGAAAGACATTATCCGCACCAATCTTTCCAACGGTTGGCCCACCAGCTCGAGCTATAACGGCACCGTAAACGTCACCATCTCGCCGGGCGGCAGCAGTTACCGCGCCTTGGCCAAGACCGAAGGCAGCCTTGTGGGTACGCTCGGCTCCGCTGGCAACTCCAATTGGCCCACGATTTCGCTGGGTTCGACGAACTACAACGGCAACATTCAGAACGGCAAAGGCAGCTCTGCTCCTCAGTACGCGGGGGGCGCCCAGCAACTCAACCTCGGTGTTGTCACCATCGGCCAAGGCGCCACGCAGGCCATCGACCTGCTTCGCCGCCCCTACAGCGGAGAATCTACTTCTGTCACGGGCGAGCGCTACTTTGCGCAAGCCAGCTTGCGTGTGCTCCTCTCCGACGACCCCAACGACATCATGAACTTGCCCTGCATTGACGGCAGCACGCAACCCTTCGATCTCAGCAAAATCGCCGTCGCGCCGGGCGGTACCGGTTCGGGGTGGGTCGGTGCACCCGCCACCGCACTCTGGAACAAGCTAAACGCGAACGGCATCACGCCTCTCCCACTCGCCGCTTCCGGCTCCGCTACCCCTCTCACTTCCGCCGGAACTGCCTGGACGTCTTCCGATGGTTATCTGCAACCGTATGGTTACCCGGTCATAGATGGCTTCATCAAGATCGAAGAACAACTGGCCTACGGAAGTCCCTGCGGCACATGGAAGGATGTCACCGTTGAAATCCTTGGCTATGGTTACGTGGGCCGCAACATTGACCCTGTTCCTCAGTCCCTTGATAACTCGACCCTGAATCCTCAGTGGAATGGCACAAACGCCGCCATGGATGCGGGACAAGCTCCCGCCTGGCCCGATGTGCCCATAGATTTTACTCAGACTCCCAACGTACCACTACAGATGGACGATCAGTACGGTACCTCCTATGCGAGTGGGGCGACAGTCATCTCAGCTCTGGACACGTCCGCAAATCCTACCGGCACCTGCACGGATCCTCATCCTCTCGCGGTCATTCGACTTGAGCGCATTCGAGACAATCCAAGTTCGCTTCAGCAACTCGGCTATGTTGCCACCGGTGCTCGGAAAACGACTAACCCCGTCAATTATCCAAGGAAGGCCACGGTCGCGGCGGTTTGTGGAGTTGACCCGGCCACCGTGGGCAACGGCAAGATCGTTGCCGGCTGGACCCCATTGCCCTACGATTTCTGGCCCAACAGTTTGTTTGACACGCGCGAAGGCACTCTTCGCGATAACCCGATGGACACCAATTTTCCTGCTCGTCCGACGATCAACGGTGTCATGCAGTACATCGAAATCGACGGCAAGAACCTCGCCAAATGGTTTGGCGGCAAGCTGGGCACTATCACCACTTCGGGCCAGAGCACACTGGACCCGGTTGTGGCTCCCAACGACTTCGTCGTCTATGTCTCCGACCGCCGCGGTAACTATGCCGCACCTGCTTCTTTCTCGGGAACCTGGCCCCCGCTTTCCTATACCACGCACGAAACCGGCGAGTACGGCTGGAATGACATCGTCAACAGCCCCGGCAATCCCGCAAGCGGCTGCCCCAACAACCAACTGGACACCGGCGAAGACGCCGATGGAAACAACACTTTGTTCACCTACGGCGCCAATCAATCCTATATCCACAAGATTGGAGTGACGGGGGCGACGCTGCAGACATCACTGGCCAACGGCCAGTTAGGCCTTTTTGCCGGCCTTGTCGGCAACGCAGTTTTCAACAACGTTTCTTGCGCTGCGGTTCCAAGCTACGCCACTGACGGCATCTACCCCATGATGACTTTCTTCTCGGCTGCCATCGCCCGCGAAAATCCTCCGCTCTTCTTCCGCCGCGCCGTCAAAATCGTCAACGGTAGCCTCTTGACGGCCGTTGGCACCTGCCCCGGCGGCGCGAGTTGCGGTTTGACCATCGCCTCCGAAAACCCCATGTACATCCACGGCGATTTCAACGCCAATTCCGGCGGCAACGGTTTCGGTGACCCCTCCATCGCTAGTTCGGTCGCCGCTGACGCCGTAACACTTCTTTCGCATCAATGGAATGACATTAACTCCTACTCCAGTCCGTACGATCAGACGTACCGCAACGGCAACACCACCTGGTACCGCACGGCCATCGCCGCCGGTAAAACTCCAGCATTCCCTCAACCCACCGGAACTGCTCAAGACTACGGCACGGACGGCGGGGTTCACAACTTCCTGCGCTACATCGAGAACTGGGGCGGCACGCTCGAGTACGAAGGCTCCATCGTCAACCTGTTCTACAGCCGCCAGGCCAATTCCACCTTCAAGTGCTGCAATACCGTTTATAGCCCGCCAACCCGCGGTTATAACTTCGACATCAACTTCTTGAACCCGACCCTGTTGCCGCCGCGCACCCCGCTGTTCCGCGCCATCAACACCACCGGGTGGTCGCGCCTCCTTATGGCGGGCGACTACAACTAAATCTTCATCCAACTTCCTTTCCAAACGTCCCGGTCTCTGGCCGGGACGTTTGCTTTCTACGCCGCTCGCTCGCCGTCGGCGCGCACCCTCGCCCTTTCGTGGTACTTTCAAATGGTCGCCTAGACTTGCTCCGGACGTTTCTGCGCGAATATGAACCCACTCGAAACCCTTAGCCTTGTCCTCGGCGCCGGCTTCGCCTCCGGCCTCAATCTCTATGCTACCGTCGCTACCTTGGGGTTACTCCAGCGCTTTGGCGTGATTCAACTGCCCGAACACCTCCGCGTCCTTTCCCATCCCGCAGTCCTGGGGATCGCGGTTGTTCTCTATTTGCTGGAGTTTCTGGCGGACAAGGTCCCTTATATCGATTCCATCTGGCAGGCGCTCCATACCTTCATCCGCCCGCCCGCTGCTGCGCTTCTGGCGTTTGGCGCCACCGCGGCGGCTCCTGACGTCTGGCGCTGGGGAGCCGCACTCCTCGCTGGCGGCATCGCGCTCACGTCCCACGGCACCAAGGCCAGCGCGCGTGCGGCCGTAAACCTGAGCCCGGAACCACTCAGCAATTGGGCCCTGAGTTTTGGGGAAGATGTGCTATCGGTCTGGGTCGTGTGGTTCGCCACCGCGCATCCCAAAGCCGCCATCATCGTGGTGACAATCCTTGTCGGCATCTCGCTCTTCCTGCTCTATCACCTGTTTCGTTTTCTCCGCCGCACCTTCCAGAAACTCGCCGAAAGCTAGCCGCGCTTTTGGAGTGCGGCGGCTTGCCGCCGCTTTTACGCCGTAAGCAACTCCGCGAGAGTGTTTTTCTCCGCGGGACGTAGCGGCCGCCTTCTGCCCGCCCGCCGAAGGAGGGAGGCGGGCGCTTTCGCTGCCTTGCGGCCGCTACCTCATTTGGGCAACACATCAACTACCGTCATTCCGAACGGAGTCTGCGGAGTGAGGAATCTCTCTTCCTGCTGTGAAGGATAGCGGGTACTCTCGGCAACCTCATCTTCCGCGCGCCACTACTTCACGTACGTCGCCAGCCAATCCAGAAACGTCTTGTACCACAACTGGCTGTTCTGCGGCTTCAGCACCCAGTGCCCTTCATCCGGGAAAACCAGCAGCTTGGATGGCACGCCCTGCCGCTGCAACGCGCTGAACAATTCCAGCGACTGCGTATACGGCACGCGGTAATCCCGCTCTCCCGCCACCACCAGCATTGGCGTCTTGTATTTCCCAAGTTCCCCCGCATAGCTGGACGGCGACCACTTCTTGTAATTTTCCGCCGCCGTCCACGGCGTCCCTTGCATGTCGTGCTCTTCAAACCACAACTCCTCGGTCGCGTACATGGAAAACTCGTCATACGTACTGGCGTGGCTGACGATGGCCTTGAAGCGGTCCGTGTGCGTTGCCAGCCAGTCTGCCATGTACCCGCCGTAGGAGCCGCCCGCTGCCGCCAGCCGCGTCTTATCAATGAAGGGGTATTTCGCGATGGCCGCGTCGATGCCCTTCATCACGTCCACATACGCTTTTCCGCCCCAATCGTTCGTGATCTCATCCGTGAATTTCTGCCCGAAGCCGGTTGAGCCACGCCGGTTGATCATCAGCGTCACATAACCCGCAGCCGAGAAAACTTCCTCATTCCACCGGTACCCCCACGCGTTATCCCACATTGTCTGCGGGCCGCCGTGCAGCAGCACCAGCATCGGATATTTTTTCGTGGCTGTGAAATTCGGCGGCCGCACCACCATCGCCTCTACCTTTGTCCCCTCAGCTCCTTCAAACCAGAAGCTCTCCGCCGCGTTCATTTCCAATTGCGCGAGCATGGCATCGTTGTGATGCGTCAATTGTTTCAGGCCGCTGCCATCCCCCGCGGCAACAAACAATTCCGTGGGTGAAGTCAGGCTGTTTCGCTCCGTCACCAGCACGCTGCCGTCGCCGCTGAACGAAAATGCGCCATTGAAGCCATCGAGCAATTTCTTTGGCGTCGCTCCTGCTCGCGCCTCCATCGCATAAACCGGCTGGAGCGTCTCATTCTCCGCGGTGAAGTAAATGGTTTTGCTGTCTGGAGACCACGCCAGGCTATTCGCGCTGCGGTCGAATCCGGCCGTCAGATCCGTGCTCTTCCCCGTCTGCCGGTTGTACAGCATGACCCGCCACCGGTCGGCTTCGTATCCCGCTGTGAGTTGCGCGTGGTAGGCGATCGAGTTTCCATCCGGCGAATATACGGGATTGCCATCGAACCCGGGATTGGAAGTAATCCGCTTCGCTTCGCCGCCGGATACGGGAACGATGAAAAGATCGGCGTTCGTGCTGATTGCTTCCACTTTGTCCGTCACCGCCGTGTAGCAGATCTCCTTGCTGTCTGGCGAAAAATTGATGTCGTCGAGGCTGCCGCGGTCTCCGTCCGGCGGAATATCGTAATCGGCTCCGGGCGTAAGGTCGCGCGCCGGAGCACCGCCGTCGACAGGCACAACGAACAGATGGCTGCGCTTGCCCTCCGACCAGTGATCCCAATGGCGGTAGAGCAGGTGATCGTAAATGCGCGCTTTCACTTTACTCTTCTCTTTTTCTTCATCGCGCTTGGCGTTGCACGCGTCATCCTTGCAGTCCACATACACATACGACGTGAACGCAATGTTTTTCCCATCCGGTGCCCACTTCAGCACATCTGCTCCCGTGGAAAGCTGCGTCAGCTTCTTCGCCTCGCCACCCTCCATCGAGAGCAGATAGACCTGTGAATTGCCGTCGCGCGCGGATAGAAACGCCAGCGTCTTGCCATCGGGAGACCATGCCGGGGAAGAATCGCGCCCGCCCTGGCTTACCTGAAGCGCTTCGCCGCCCGCCGCTGGAATAATCCAGATATTACTGACGCCGCGGTTCAACTCCATGTCTGGCGTCGACACCGCATAGGCCACCCACTTCCCGTCGCGCGAGACTTGCGATTCGGAGATGCGGTGCATTTTGATCAGGTCGTCAAATGTGATGGGATGCTTTGCCGGGGCTTGCGCCTGCGTTTGCGCGGTCCATGCCACACACAGGGCGAGAGCCAGTATTCCCTTGCGCGCTGAAATGCGATTTCTCATGCTTCCTCCACCCGTACTGTAATTTCTCCCGCAATCTCCAAAACAGTGCATGATGGCACGATTGCGCGGCGATTCCAAGGTGAGCAGTCCGAGGTCCAGGTCAGGCTGTGCTGACACTCTGTCATGGATTTACCTCCGCACCACCAGCCAGTTTACGAGCGCCACCACGCACGTCGTTCCCACAATTGCGAACTCACCTCGGCCCATTTGCGTGAGCAGCACCAGCGAAAAAATCACGCTTAGTCCCGCGAAAAGATACGGCACTGGAAGAGTAAATTGCGCCTGGCGATCGCTGCGCCGCCGCAGGAGGGGCACTGCAAGAGCCATCGCGCCATAGACGGCCAGGCGCGATACCGCGGAGAGAACCGCGTTCCACTCGAAATTTCCCAACGCCGCGAATACGAAAACCAGCACAGCGTAGAGAACAATCGAAACGTACGGCGTCCGGTACTTGGGATGAACTGCGCCCAGCAGCGCGGGGAAGTCGCCCTGTTCAGCGAGCGCAAAGGTGACGCGTGGCGCGTGCAACAGGTTCGCGCTCAGGTAGCCATACGCGGAAACCAGCGCCGCCAGCGCGATGGCGATTCCCCCGGCGGATCCCAGAAACCGCTGTGCGGCATCGGCCAGCGGGCGCGCGGAAGCTCCTGCGTCCGGCAAGATGGCCACGACGGCAAATTGCACCGCGGTGTAGATCACGCAGACCACTCCAAGCGCCGTCAGCAGGGCGATGGGCGTGTCGCGCTTGGGATTGATCGTTTCGCCTCCAACAAACAGCGCGCCCTCAAATCCGCCGTACGCGTAGACAAGCAGCAGCATCGCCTGAAACCAACTCTTCGCGGAAACAGCAGGCAAAGGCGCGGTCACGCGGAGTTCCGGCTTGAGCAGTAGCGCAAGCAGCGCCGCCACCACAAAGAAAAGCAGGAACCCCACTTTAATCGCGGTGAAGAAGTTGCTGACGTTTTTCCCGGTTTTCACACCGATATAATTCAGCAGCGCCAGGTGGCCGATCAGCACCCCCAGAAGGAGTAACTCGCCCCGCCGCGTTCCCAACACCGGATAAAACTGCGCCGCATACGTGCAGAAGAGATTCGCCGCCGCGGCGGGAGCGGCAACGCGCGTCAGCCACGTCAGCCACGCGACCAGCAGTCCCGCGAAGCGCCCCAGCGCGTCCCGTGCATACAAGTACAGTCCGCCTGTTTCTTCGTAGTAGGAAGAAACTTCCGCGATACATCCCGCGATAATCAGGATTCCAACACCCGCGCCAAGGCAACTGACCGGGCTGAGCCCGCCCAACCGCGCCGCCAGGTCGGCCGGCAATTTGAAGATGCTGACGCCGACAATCGAATTCACCATCAGAGCCGTCAGGCTCCAACGGCCGATGGTGCGCACCAGCGCGTGCGAACTTTGCTTCAACCGTGGCAATCCTTCCCGCCAGGCGATTTCTTAGTAGACCTTCGGCACGCTGACTGGGGCCGCCTTCATCCGCGCAATCTCTCCCAGCACATCGCTCTTTCCTTTGATCGCTTCGAGATGCGGGTAGCGCTCCCCGCCGTGATAAGCGATGCGGCAGGTCTTGAAGTAATCCGCGTTTTCAACCAGCAACTCGATCGGTTCCTTGCTGTCTTTCGCCAACTCGATGGCGTTATGCAGGAGTTCCGGCGACCACTTCCGGCCGTTCACTCCCACCAAATGCATTCCGGGTGCCAGCCCCGCCAGGTCCGCCGGCGAACCCGGAATCACGTCCAGGATGCGGTCGCTCTGATCGCCGCCGGACGCATGCACGTCAAACCCCAGCGAGAAGCCGAAGTTGGCGACTTGGTTGACGATTTCGTCCGCCTTGTCATGCTCGTTCGGAATTTCCGTGAACACGATTTTCCAGCCCGCATTCTCCAGCCCGCCCAGCGGCGCGCCCGGCCCATGTGACCGCAGCCGCTCCGCGAAAAATCCCTTCCAATCAAAGGGCGCAACTTCGTTCATTCCCGCCACCACATCCTCGAACGTGTAGGGCACGACTCTTGGCCCGCTATTCTCGCCGCCATGGAATTTCCGGCAAAAATCGTCCAGCGATTTCTTTCCCCGCGTTTCGCGGCGGATAATCGTGTCGGCTTCCAGCCAGATGAGCGTGCTTTCATCGTAGTAGTCAATGCTGCGGCGCCGCGCGGCGCCCGCCCCTGACGCCCCATAGAGGATTTGCGAGGAAATCGCGGTGTCTTGCAGGTCCCGCCAGGTGCGTCCCGGCCAGTCATTTAAATAGGCAGCGGTGGTCGCGAGATATTCGCGCAGTTGTTCCTGCGTCCAGAAGCCGCTGCGCGCCGCCAGCATCACGCCGAGATACTGCGTGAGTCCTTCATAAACCCACAGCAGATCACCCTTCAGAGGCGTCTGATAATCGGAGGAGACCAAGCCGATTGGACGACGATATTTTCCGTTCCACGAATGCGTAAACTCGTGCGCCAGCAGATCCATCTGCGTTTCACGGACCTCCGGGTCAAGGAACAGCGCTTCGGGCGTGCGGTTATCGCTGGATTCGTGATGCTCCACGCCGTCGGGAGGCATGGCGTCGCTCAGGGAAAGAAGAAAATCATAGCGGCGATAGTGCCGTGCACCAAAGAGCGCTCCCGTTTCCGCCACTAACTGGCGCATGTGCTGGACTTCCGCGGGGCTCGCGGCAAGTGCCGCGGGTCCATCCGCCGCGATGTGAATGAAATGTTCGGGCTTCTGTCCGGGCGCCAGATCGATGGTGCGGAAATAGGCGCCGCTGATCACCGGAGAATCGATCAGCGTGGTCAGCGAAGCCGGGGCAAACTCCACCGTATCCGCATTTCCCCTGGCTACCGGCAATGCGGTGCCGTACTTCCATCCGGCTGGCAGACGCAAACTTGCCAGATAGGTCAGATCGTCCGTCTTCGCTCCCTGGGGATAGAGCGTGACAAGAAACCAGTCCAACACCGCAATTTGCGCCGTCGCCGCGGGCGTTTCGCGCGCCCCGTTGGCATCCGCCGGAGACAAATAGTCCAGCTCGACCTGCAACGTATCGGCCCCGTTCGGAACCTCCAGGTGAAACGCGTACATGTCCACATCATCGCGCCGCCACGCCACTTCTTTTCCCATTGCGCGCATTTTCAACCCGGTCAGATCGACGATCGGTCCGGTCGGCGCGTGCTCTCCCTGGATCCATTTCGGATAGACCAGTGTGAGCGGTCCGGGCTTCACGGGGAAATCGAGTTTCGCATGGAAAATATGCTTCGCGGCGTCGCGCAAATCCACGGCAATCTTTACCGTATCTGGCGCGGACTGCGCCTGGATGCTGCCCATCGCAAAGAGCATTGCGGCTATGCAAAGAAGAAATGAACGAGTGCAGGAACGCGTCAACAAGTGGAATCCTCCAAACCCGCGAACGAGTATCGCATGAGAGGCCCGCCGAGAGCACCTTCAGGTGTTGCTCCGCGTTTTGCTACAATCACAATATGAGCACGATCACGCACACCTCCCCGCTTTTCTCCCGCAACCTCCGCAAAAACTATCCCGTTGCCGTGCGCGGCGAGGGCAGTTGGATCATCGCCGCCGACGGCCGCCGCTATCTGGACGCTTCCGGCCAAGCCGCGGTTGTCAGCATCGGCCACGGCGTTCCGGAGATCGGCCGCGCTATGGCCGAGCAGTCCAACAACATCGCCTTCGCGCACACTTCGCAGTTTCATTCTGTGCCTGCCGAAAAACTCGCCGCCCGCGTACTTGCTATTGCGCCGAGGAATTTCCACGATGGCGGGCGGGTGTATTTCACTTCGGGCGGCTCGGAAGCCACCGAAACGGCGATCAAACTGGTGCGGCAGTATTTTCTGGAACGCAAGCAAGACTCGCGCTTTCGCATCGTTTCACGCAAGCAGAGCTATCACGGGAGCACGCTTGGCGCGATGTCCGTTAGCGGCAACATAGCTCGCCGAGCGCCTTATGCGCCGATGATCCCGGAATGGGGCCATGTCGCGCCCTGCTTCTGCTACCACTGCCCGTTCGACAAGACGTTCCCGGATTGCAACCTTGCGTGCGCCGATGATCTCGATGCATTTCTGAAGGCGAATGACGCTTCCAGTGTCGCTGCGTTTATTTTTGAGCCCGTTGTCGGCGCAACCCTGGGCGCCGTGGCCGCTGTGGATGGCTATACCGCGCGCATCGCCGAAATCTGCCGCAAGCATGGCATTCTGCTCATCGCCGACGAGGTCATGAGCGGCATGGGCCGCACGGGCAAGCCTTTTGCGAGCCAGCATTGGGGCCTCGAGCCGGACATTATTCTTACCGGCAAGGGCATCGCCAGCGGCTACGCGCCGCTCGGCGCGGTTTTGGCGGCTCCGCACGTTGTCGAAGCCTATGAAAAAGGCACCGCCGCGTTCATGCACGGTTTCACCTACCAGTCGCATCCCGTGGCCACGGCTGCGGGCAACGCCGTGTTCGACTATTTGGAAGCGCACAAGTTGTTTGAGCGCGTGACGCCTGCGGGCGAAACGCTTCGCAAGGCGCTTTCCGTGCTGGAAAGCCATGCGCACGTTGGACAGGTGCGCGGTTTGGGCCTGCTGCAAGGCGTCGAATTTGTGAACAATAAGTCCACACACGAGCCCTTTGCGAAAGAAGAAGGCATTGCTGAAAAGATTCGCCAGGCCGCGCTGGAAAAGAGTGTGCTCACTTATCCCTCGCAGGGTTGCGTGGACGGCTCGCGCGGCGACCACATCCTGCTTGCGCCGCCTTTCATCATTACGCCGGAAGAGTGCCGCCTGATTGCCGACGCATTGCAACACGCGCTGGCAAAGGTCTTTCCCGCCTGAGCGGCTCACGCTACTCTTCTTGTTTGTAATTCATCCTTAGTTCGCTTGCTTATTGGGGAGAAGCCTTTCATGCGCCGACTTCCGCCGTTCCTTGCTTTGCTTCTGGCCTTCGTTCTGATTTCGATTCCTTGCATCGCGCAGGAAAAAACCGCAGCCAAACCGCGCGCCCGCGATCTTGGCGTGCCCTTCGATGGCACGCCCGGCCCTTTCAACGCCATCACCGACGTGCCCGGGGTAACCGTCGGCCACACGACCCTGATTTCGGGTGAAGGGAAACTTGTGATCGGCAAAGGGCCAGTGCGCACGGGTGTCACCGCGATCCTGCCGCGCGGAAAAGATTCGTTTGACGACGCCGTGTTTGCGGGCTGGTTCGCACAGAATGGCAATGGCGAAATGACCGGCACGACCTGGGTGGAAGAATCCGGATTTCTAGTGGGGCCGGTGATGATCACAAACACACACAGCGTCGGAGTGGTGCGCGACGCGGTCATACAATGGATCGTCGCGCACCACAAGGCGGGGCCCGACGATGATTGGTGGTCGCTCCCGGTGGTTGCGGAAACCTGGGACGGCTGGCTGAACGACATCAACGGCTTTCACGTGAAACCGGAGCACGCGTTTCACGCCATAGATTCCGCGCATGGCGGGCCGGTCGAAGAAGGGAATGTCGGCGGCGGCACGGGCATGATTTGCGGCGGCTACAAGGGCGGGATCGGCACCTCTTCGCGAAAGTTAACGGCGCAGGATGGCGGTTACACCGTTGGCGTGCTCGTGCAATGCAATTACGGTTCGCGGCAGAATTTTCGCGTGGCCGGTGTTCCGGTGGGCCGCGAGATCTGGTCGGAAGATCCTTACGCTTATCAGCCGTCGCCCATTTCCGAACGCGGCTCAGTCATTGTCGTCGTTGCTACGGATGCGCCGCTGGTGGCGCATCAGCTTAAACGCCTGGCGCGCCGTGTTTCCCTCGGACTCGGCCGGAATGGCAGCATTTCCGACAACGGCTCGGGCGACATTTTCATCGCCTTTTCGACGGCGAACCCCGGGGCGGCTGCGACAGACCACGTGGTCGACGTGAAGATGTTGCCGAACGATCAGCTTGCACCAGTATTCGAGGCCACGGTGGAAGCAACGGAAGAGTCGATCGTCAACGCCGTAGTCGGCGCCGAGTCCATGACCGGGATCGAGAACCATCACGTCACCGCGCTGCCGCACGATCAACTGCGCGCGGTCTTGAAAAAGTACAACCGGCTGAACCCGTAAGCTGCTCGTGCAGGGGGCGCGACGCTTCGGCGAACGGTGGTGCGCTCAGCGCGTCTATAGTGCTAGGGGCGCGGTTTTTCTCGGCGGGTTGAAGAACGGCAACGGCACAATTTTCGCGGAAACACTCTTGCGCGAAGCTTCCACGGTCAATTCCATGCTGAGCGTTTGGCCCAGGGTTGCGCTTTCCCGGCTGACGGAAGCCAGCGCGATCATGCGCTTCAGCGTCGGCGACCACGTCGTTGACGTCGCCTTACCCACTTGACGTCCCCCGCGATACACGGGCACCGCCACGCGCGACGCCGTTCCCGGCACTTGCGGCGCCATCCCGATTTTTTCGTACAGCGCCTCCACTTCGCTCCAATTAATTTCCAGGCCGATCAGCGAACGCGCCGGACCGCCCTTTTTTGCTTCCAGCGCCAGGGCTTCGCGCCCCACGAAGTTTTCCTTCTTCAAATCCACCAGTTTGCCCAATCCGATTTCGCCCGGCGAGTATTTCTGATCCTCGATCAAGGCGCGTTTGCTGGAGATATAGTCCACTTCAATCATAATCAGCCCCGCTTCGATGCGCGCGATATCCAGGGCCACCATGCCTGCGGGATGAATATCGAACGGCTTGCCCTTGGCCATCAATTCGTCAAAGACTTTCACGGCATTTTCCCAGTTGACCCAGATTTCGTAGCCCAGGTCGCCGGTGTAGCCGGTGCGCGAAATGTCCACGGGAACGCCGGCGATTTTGCCGTGGGTCACGCGGAAATACTTCAGCTTGGCGATGTCCGCATCCGCGATGGCATGCAGCAGTTTGCCGGAAGTCGGCCCTTGCAGCGCGAGTGCCGCAACCTTCTCCGAAATATCTTCAAGCTGCACATCCAGGCCCAGGGCGTTCTGCTGCAACCAGCGCAGGCTGGGATCGGCGGCCGTCCAGCGGTAGTCGTTTTCGCCGAGGCGCGTGATCGTGCCGTCGTCAATGACCTTGCCATGCGAATCGCACCAGCAGCAGTAGATCACCTGATCGATGGCGACCTTGTTGATGTCGCGCGCGATGACGCGATTCACGAGCTTGGTGGCGTCGCGGCCGCTGAGCCGGTATTTGAACAACGGCGTGACGTCGATCAAAGCCGCGGTGCTGCGAATGGCGTTGTACTCGTGGTCGTGCGTCATTTCATAGGCGCCGACAGTGTAATAGCCGGACCACTCCTTGAAATTGAGGCTTTCGCAGAGCGCCAGGGTTCTTTCGTGAAATGCGGTTCCGACGGGCACGTTCCCTCCGATGTTGATGCGCGAAAACGGTTGGAGAATCTGGCAAAGGCGCCAGGCTAACTTCGGATTATAGTTTCGAGTTCATCCCGCCCGCAAGCGCCGCATCGCTTGAAATGCCGGTTGATGCGCTTGTAAGCCGCACAGCCTCTCAGTAGAATACTTTGTTCTGCGATTCATTCCGGTCCTTTCTATAAAGCGGAGTCCTACGCATGCCCCAGTCTTATGATGTGGTCGTCATTGGCGGCGGTCACAACGGTCTGGTGAACGCCGCATACCTGGCCAAAGCAGGGAAGAAGGTTCTGGTTCTCGAGCGCCGCGGAGTTCTCGGCGGCGCCGCGGTTACCGAAGAGATCATTCCCGGCTTTCTATTCTCCGAGCTTTCCTACGTGGTTTCCCTGCTGCGCCCTGAAATCATCCGTGAACTCGATCTTCCTCGGCACGGCCTGGAGATCCTTCCCCTCGACGGCACATTCTCGCCCATGCTCAACGGCGACTATCTGTGGCGCGTCAACGATCACGCCAAAACGCAGCGCGAAATACGCCGCCACTCGCGGCTGGATGCCGAAGCCTACGACGAATTCTCGAAGTTGATGACGCCGATGTGCCGCTTCGTGAAGCCGCTGCTTTCCATGATTCCGCCGGACCCGACGACCCTGAATCCCAGGGATCTGAAGCAGTTGAATTTCCTGCTGCAGCGTTTTCGCGAACTTTCTTCCGACGAGCGCTACACCCTGGTGCAGTTGATGACCATGAGCGCGGCGGATTTCCTGGACCAGTGGTTTGAAACTGACGTGCTGAAGGCCACGATGTCCGCTTCCGGCATCATCGGTACTTTCCTGGGCATTCGTTCGCCGGGCACTGCCTACGTTCTTCTGCACCACTACATGGGCGAGATTGACGGCGCGTTCCGTTCCTGGGGCTTCAGCCGCGGCGGCACCGGCGGCATCTCGCTGGCGATCGCTTCGGCGGCGCGCGAAGCGGGCGTGGAAATCCGCACGCAGGCCGCGGTAAGCAAGATTCTCGTGAAGAACGGCCGCGCAACCGGCGTGGTGCTGAAATCCGGCGAAGAGATCAATTGCAACGTGGTTTCCTCGAGCGTGGACCCGCACCTGACCTTTGAAGTTTTCCTCGAGCCCAAAGACCTGCCTTCGGATTTCCTGGACAGCGTGCGCCGTTACAAATTTCGCGGCTCCTCCGGCAAAGTCAATCTCGCGCTGGACGGTCTTCCGAATTTCAGGGCGCTGCCCGGCGTTGGCGCGCACTTGCGCGGCGCGATGTCCATTTCACCGAAGATGGAATACATGGAACGCGCGTACGACGACGCGAAGTACGGCCATTTCTCGCGCCGGCCTTATGTGGACATGGTGATTCCAAGTCTCACCGATCCTTCCGTGGCGCCCCCGGGCAAACACGTGCTTTCCTGTTTCGTGCAATACGCGCCCTACAAACTGGCCGAAGGCACTTGGGACGACCAGAAGGAAGCCTTTGGTGAGAACGTGATTGACACGATCGCCGAGCATGCGCCCAACATCCGGGACATCATCATCGGCAAACAGTTCGTGACGCCGCTGGATATGGAGCGCGAATTCGGCCTGACAGAAGGCAACATTTTCCAGGGTGAGCTTTCGCTCGAGCAACTCTTCTTCCTGCGGCCGGCGCCGGGTTGGGCGTACTACCGCACGCCGGTCAGCAACCTTTATATGTGCGGTTCCGCGACGCATCCGGGCGGCGGCATCATGGCCGCGAACGGGCGCATCGCCAGCCAGGTCATCCTGAAAGAATGGAAGAAGGCGGCGAACTGACCATGCCCATCGGACAGAAGGTAGTTCTTGTTGGCGGAGGCCACAACGCGCTGATCACCGCGTATTATCTGGCGAAGGGCGGGTTCAAGCCGGTGGTGCTGGAGCGCCGTGAAATCGTCGGTGGCGGCGCGGTCACCGAAGAGTTTCATCCGGGATTTAAAGCTTCGACGCTGGCGCACACACTGGGACCGTTGCGCGCGGACATCGCTCGCGATCTTCGGCTTGAAAGTTTCAAGTTCGGCATCTTCCATCCCGATCCGCGGCTGATTGCGCTGGGGCTGGATGGCAAAGCCATCGTGTTTTTTAACGATGCGGCCAAAACTGCCGGTGGCATCACACGCATTTCGGCTAAGGATGGTTCGCGCTACACGGAATTTGCCGAAGCTCTGGATGAGCTTTCCGGCGTTTTCCTGCAACTCACATCCATCACGCCGCCGGCCATTGATAAACCCACGCCGCTGGACTATTGGAACCTGCTGCAAACCGGCCGCGGCATCCGCAGCTTGGGAAAGACCGGCATTTTCGATCTGTTCCGCTGGGGACCGATGTGTGTTGCGGATTTCGTTGCGGAGTTTTTTGAGACGGAGTTGCTTCGCGCGGCGGTCGCGGCGCGCGGAATATTCGGCAACAATTTGGGGCCGTGGTCGGCGGGCTCGACGGCCGTGCTGCTGCTGCGCGCGGCGGCGGATGCGCATCCCATCGGCTCCGCGGCATTCCCGCGCGGCGGGCTGGGCGAATTCACGCGCGCGCTTGGCGACGCAGCGAAGAAAGCCGGCGCGGAAATTCGCACCGGCGCGGAAGTAAAACTGATTCGCACCAAGGACGGGCGCGTGTGCGGCGTGGTGCTGGCGGACGGAGAAGAGATCGCCACGGAAGCCGTCGTCTCCGGCGTGGATCCGAAGCGGACGTTCTTTAACCTGCTGGATCCGGCGAATCTGGATCCCGTCTTTGCCACGCGCATCAAGAATTACCGCTCGCTGGGCAAAGTGGCCAAAGTGCACCTGGCGCTCAGCGGCTTGCCGAATTTTCCGGCGCTCGCCGATGCCATGGGGCCCGATGGTTTGCGCCAGGCGCTTTCCGGGCGCATTCACATCGGCCCGACCATCGATTACCTGGAGAAGGCGTTTGACGCGTCGAAGTATGGCGAGATCTCCGCGGCGCCGCACCTGGATGTGACGATTCCCTCGCTGCTCGATTCCACGCTGGCGCCGGAAGGGAAGCACGTGCTTTCTGCATATTTCCAGTACGCGCCGTACAAGTTGCGGGAAGGGAATTGGAGCCAGCGGCGCGGCGAACTGGCCAACATCACGATCAAGACGCTGGCGAACTATTCGCCGAATCTGGCCAACCTGGTGGAAGCGGCGCACGTGATCACGCCGCAGGATTTGGAGACGACTTACGGCTTCACCGGCGGCCACATCTATCACGGCGAATTGGCCCTTGACCAGATCTTTACCATGAGGCCGGTGATTGACTGGGCGCGCTACCAGACGCCGGTCAAAGGCCTGTTCCTGTGCAGCAACGGCACGCATCCCGGAAATGGTTTGACGGGCGCTTCCGGGGCGAACGCGGCGAAAGAAATCATCCACGAACTGCGGTAGCCAACTTCTAGAGAGTAGTCTCTCTTCGCCGGAACCCCACGAAAAGAGGGATTCATCGCACAAAATGCGTGCGATGCAAAACCGTCCCTCACTCCGCAGACTCCGTTCGGAATGACGGGATGGAGGGTTTTCCGCGAGCTGTCCGGTCGTGCTCTGTTTGGCTCCGGGGATTGGTCCGCTCCCCGTTTCAATTTGGGAAGGAAGTGTTGGCGAGGAAGCTACTATACCCCCCGGGTGTTTTTGTGAAGAGTGTGAAAACAAAGGTGATAGAGGCGTGTAAGTGCGCAAGAGTGTGAAAACAAAGGGAGTTATAAAGTGTTTGTTTTGATATTGATGCGGGAGTGTGAGACTGAGAAGAGGTAGATTGGGGATCTGCGGAGCGCGGGCGGGCTTGTGCCGAGTATTCACAAGTCATCTTATCACAGTAATAACTACTTGTCAATAGATATGGATGAGGTACTAGTTTCGAAGCTGGTGCGAGGAGGAAGGAGAGGGAGAAAGGGCACCTCAAGAGCCGCCACGTAAAACCCACGACGGGGCACTCAACTACGTCTTGATGCTCAGGTCTGGGCCACTGGCGCTGCGCCAGCGGGCTCAGGTTGTTCCTCTTGGTATTTGTCGGCCCTATTGTCGAACGCTGGCCTGGTCCCTTCCAACACGTCTAGGACCTTCTTGTTTACAGCCGGGTTCTCCAATGCTCCTGAGGTGTACGCCATCCTATTTCCGTTAACTTTGTCCAGAAACGAGTGGATTATTTGTTCGGCGTCGGCCACAACAGCTAAGTTTGGGTTATGTGTCACGATGATAACCTGTCGCTTCTTCTTCGCGTCTTTGAGGCACGGCACCAGGAGCCTGAACATGGTTTGGTTATCCAGATTCTCCTCAGGTTGATCGATGATTAAGGGAATCTGGCCCCGGTCTACCAACAGATAAAAGATAAGGAGTAGGGCTCCCTTTTCTCCCGGCGAGAGCTGCGACAACTCCTTGTCCGCTAGCTTGAGCGTATAGCGCGGCTCAAGATAAGAAAGGGAGAATACGTAATCATAAAGCGATGAGACGCTATAGCCCTTGCGCATGACGTCATGCACGCTCACCGGCAAGTTTTCCGCAGAGCGCTTGTCATACTGAAGGCAATCGACAATTTCATTGCTGAAATTACTCACGTCGGGCCAGTTATTAAAATTGAATCTCTTAATCACGTTGCGGAGCATCTTTTGGCCTTCCTCAATCCCGCAAAAAGAGCCAGATACACCACGGCTGATCTGATCGAAAAAACGATTTTCAAATCCGGCGTCCACGACTGAAACCTCGAAATTCAGTTGCAACGTTTCCTTAGCGACGGGATGTTCTTGGATAAATTCCTTAACGGCACGATACAATTCCCGGTATGTGTCCGCCAATCCGCTAATCTTTTGAAAGATTTCGCCAGACTTCTCCCTCCTATCCTCCAGAAGTGTATCCAGTCGGGTCGGGACCGAATTAATTTCATCTAACAGGTTCTTAAAGTAGATAACCGTATCGGGAGTCTGCTCGTCTCCCGAAATTGCCTGTTGCTTCCCAGTCCATACTTCGAGCTCTCGCAGATAAGCTTGATGTTTCTGGCTCGGCTCGTCGAGCTTAGACTGAAGGTTGGCGAGTGCAGTATCCAGACTAGCCAGTTTGTCCGGTAAACTGTCCCTTGTGGACGGGTCTAGGAGAGTGTCGAGGCTGGCCTTTGAAGTGACGAGGGTTTTCCGTTTTTCCGTGACCGGGCTGGTATCAATGGTGAGCCGCACAATGGAATCAAATTCGAGTCCCACTGAACTGAGATCCGCCGACGTTTCTTTCCGGAATGATTCGTATGACTTCCGAAAGTTCTCGATGCGAGCCAACACCCTATCAGCGACGCTTATGAGCCGGTTGTTTTCTGTCCGCTGTATTCCCGCCTGCTGTATCTCATCGGAAATTGCCTTGCGTAGCTCCTGCATTACGGTGATATCCGCTAGGAGCGCAGCGGTGTTCGCCAAAGCCGCGTCGTCTGCGGTAGGTGACTCTACCGGGATGGGTTTGATTTCTTCGTGCGCTTTGAGGTCGGCTAGTCGAGTCTCGAAGCTGTTTTGAATGTGCTGGCGATAACCGGGGGTGAGTTTTTCCTCGCAGTTCACGATTTCATTATTGATCTTTTCAAGCTCATTTCTTAGGGATTTGATCAGTTCGTATGTCTCGCTTGTCTTGTAGGAAAGCAGGGAATCGAGAGAATCCTGACCCAGGCGCTCCTCGTCCGGCACGTGTGAAAAAATAACCTTCTTTAGTTCCTTGTCAAAATCTGTCTCTTCCTTATTTTCTGACTCATTACAGATTCGCTCCAGAAAATTCTGGGGTATGTACTTAACTAGTTCAATGTCCTGGGCACCGACGGCCATGTCTAGTGTCTTCATCTTGCCAGGCCCGCTCTCCCAGTTAATACGTGCTTCAAAATGCTTAGCCTTATTGTGCTTTGGGTCGCGGAAGCGCGTTTCATGTAGGAACGAAAAAAATCTGTCTTGATGAGAGTTGCCGAGCAGCCCTAAAGTGTCGGCCAAAGCGCTCTTGCCGCTCCCCTTATTGCCAATAATAGCTACCAATCCGCTGTTTAGTGGGACTTCGCCATCGAACCAGAATTCGTCCAGTGACGAGCCAGCCACCTTGCGATAGGTGACCGACTTCATGTAATGCGTCCTGTTCTGCCGCACCTCTTTAAGTTTTTGAGGTTCGTTGCCAACGAAGACGCGATCGTCAAACTCAAGCAGCGCGTGCCTAAGACCCGCAAAGGTGACGTCAGCTCTTATCCAAGTAAAACAATTACCAACCCTGTCTTTCTCCGAGGCCGTCGACAATGAGTGTGCGTCGCTGCAATCCAGCAGGTGATGATTTACACCCTGATCTCTAAGGCTTGTTCGAGCCTTTTCGCACGCCTCGACACTCTCAGCCGCAGTGAAAACAAGATCGACGCTATTGATTACGTTCTTCTTGTCCGCGATTGAGTTGTCGTTCCATTCCGTGCCCGCCCATTCAGCTTTACCCACTCCGAACAAATGCTTTCCTTCGAAATAAGGCTTGTTGAGAGCCTCGACAATTTGGTCCTGCCTGAACGTTAAATTGCCGAACCCCTCCTTCAAGGGATGGCCAAATTGGGACTGCTTGGTTGGCGGTACGGTAGCGATTATGAGTTTACCGAGTTCAAAAATGCTGTCGCGTGTGGGATGGGCTTTCCAAGTTTTGCGCAGGTCGATGTAGGACGGCGTTAAGTCGTAATGTGTCCACAGCCCCCTGAGGAATTGGTCCTCGATGAGACTTGCGTCTACTTCCTCGGAAAAAATGATGTGAAAGTTTACCTTGCTAAGGTGAGAGCGGCTACCCCCGAACCTATCTAGCCTGAGCTCTATGACCGGCAGGAGAAGTGAAATGTTCTTTAGTCGACCATTATTTGACTGCTCTTCCTTGAGTTTCTTATAACCATCCAGAAAAATATAATCATTAACGCCAATCACTTTAAACTCGGGAGGTAGAGACTCTAAGTCTCTCAGAAAAGCTTCCCAGCCGGCCTGTTCGTCTCCCGGGTAATTGTGGAAGAGAGAAGCCGGCGTATGAACATGCAGGTCCCATTTTCGCCATTGAGAGCCAGAGGGGTCATACATACGTATAGTATATCATTCCTAAACACCGTCCCTTGATAGCCTGTTTTCTTTCCGCAATGGTGGCGCAGCCTCGGCCCTCCGAAACGAGTCTGGGCGGCGTGCGGATTCTGGTTTGCCGGGGAGCGGGGTACCCAGCTTCCGAAATCAGCGAGGATGATAGAGGCGATGAGCGAGGAAGGCCAAGAGGAGAATCGCCAGGAAGATCGCCAGCAAGGTCTGTTGGGCAATTTTCTTTATGCGTTTGGTGTTCACGGGTAAGTCCAATCATTCTCACACATACGCGCTGGTTTCGCGTAAGTCCAATTATTTCCACACATACGCAAAAACACGCATTTTTTATGTCGGCGCGCCGACATTTTGGAGTGCGGCGGCTCGCCGCCGCTTTTACGGTTGACGCAGCGCCTCCCTACGAGTCGTTTGGAAGATGGGGCAAGCGCCGTGAAAGCGCGAGCAAGCTCCCGCACTCCAACAAACGGCGGACGCAACGGCCCGCCTCAGAAGACGGCCGCTACAAAGGCAAGAGAAAGACCCAAGAGCAAAGCCGCAGGGCTCCCGCCAGCAAACGGCGGACAAGCGCGGACTCTCCCTGCGCTACATGCGGCAAACCTAGGAACGGGATGCGCGAATCACGGAAGCGGCTTCTTCAACGCCTCTGCGATTCCCGCTTCGGCAAGCGGCGCCATGAGATCGTACCCCGCCTTGTTGGGGTGCACGCCATCCGGACTCAGTTCAGCCTTCAGGCCGCCTTCATCATTGGCCATACTCGCGTAGTAGTCCACATAGACGAGGCCATTTTTCGCGGCGTACTCTTTAATCCATGCGTTCAGCGCCTTGATTTTCGGAGCAGGTTCCAGCCCCATGTGCCAATGAAATTCGCTGGCCGGCAACACCGAACACAACACAACTCGGATCCCATTCGCCCGTGCAAGATCGCTCATGGAGGCAATGTTGTTTCCGATCTCCTCCAACGTCTCCTTCCCCGTATTTTCGGCGATATCGTTTGTGCCCGCCAGCAGAACGACCACCTTCGGTTTCAGCGCGATCACATCCTGACGAAAACGCACCAGCATCTGCGGCGTAGTCTGCCCGGAGATGCCGCGGTTGATGTACGGCTTGCCCGGGAAAAACTCGCCGCGACCCGGTTCCGTTGCGGTAGCCTTCATTCCCCAGCCTTCCGTGATCGAATCTCCCATGAACACCACGCGCACATCCCCCGGCGCCGACGGCGGCAACTCCTTGTCGGCATCGCGATATTTTGCAAGCCAGGGCCAGTCGTTGAATGCCCGCTCCAACTGGGACTTCTGGTAAGGCGTCAACTGTTCCGCTGCAGCGGGCTGATCCGCTGGCTTCGGAGCTTGAGCGGGAGTGCTGGGTGCCGTCGCCTGCGCAAACGCCAATCCACAACACAGAAAAGCTGCCACGATCAGGCCAAAGCCACGGAGCGCATATGAGAACTTCCTTTTTCCAGACACTGTGAACCCCCTATGTCGCTATTCAGCGAATCCCTGACAAGCGATCGTCAATGGAAATCTGTGGTTCAGAGTACCTCAGTTGCCCCTGCCACTCCATCAAGGGTGACGGGCATCACAGCAAACAATCTCCTTTTGTGGCGAAATCTGGACTCATTGTCCAGTGGTCGCGCGGCAGCCGTGCCCACGCAACAGGGGAAGCGGCCATCAATTGAGACTGAGTTGAGAACCTCGTGTGGCGTCTTTGCAGACGCTCCCGTCCAGTTCTAGATGGAAGTGTGAATCCATGAAATATTTGCTGATTTGCGTGCTTACCCTGTACGTTTGTCTGCCTGCGGCGGCGCAGCAGACGGACATCAACCGGTACACCCTCTACACCGGCTTCGACTCGATGATCAGCCCGGCGCGCAGCCTCACCGAGTACGGCTTCGACGTGGACTTCGGTGTCACCGTGAGGCCCTGGCTGGCCTTGGGTGGCGATTTCGGCGCCCTTGGCAACAGCATCATCCACGGTTCGGGAACGATCAAAGGGACGGAAACCATCTACGCCCCGACGCTGACCGCTGCCCATCAGGCAAATCCCGCGGTGCCACTTCCAAGCCAGGTGAACGTGCCCTTCAAGTCGACCACGTACACCTTTGCCGCGGGCCCGCAATTTTATCTGCGCAAGTGGAACAAAATCACCTTATTTGCCCGCCCCGGCTTCGGAGGGATTCACGAGTCCGCTGACCTGACTTTCCCTGCGGGATTGCCGCAATTGCTCGGTGAACTGCAACTCCCCGTCCCGAATACCCATCAGACCGACACCACCTGGTTCATCGGCGTGGGCGGCGGCTGCGATTTCAACTTGTCACGGCGCGTGGGAATGCGCGTCACCGTGGACTGGATCAATACGCATCTGTTTTCCAGTTTGCTGACGGACCGGCAAAACTACGCCCGTTTCACGATTGGCCCCACGTTTCGCTGGGGACAGTTGAAGTAGCGCCGCAGCCGCCAGGCTAAGGTTCTAAGTATTCAGTTTTGAGTGGTCAGTTTAGAACGAAGAATAACCCAAGACCCCACCCTTGCATAAACCAAACCGGCAAGGATGGGCCACCCGAAATCGTCCTCGTGCTTTAGGTGTGCGCCACCCCTGGCGCGCTGCGATTCTTGCTGGCGCAACGGGCTGGCGCAAAGTGGTATCCTCAGGCGAGTTCGCGATGGCCACAATTTCCCTGGCATTCCGATTGGGCTGATTGCCTGACCTTCAAGAGTGCCGCCGATGAAACTCGCTCCGCGATGTTGCGAACGGAAGAGAAGCGCGCAGGATCGCGCCGAGTGCAAGACAAAAAGAAAAATACATTTAGATTCACGTGAGGCGTTCATGCGCAAAGTTGCATTGCTATTTCTTCTACTGCTTGCCTGTGGTTCCGCACTTGAGGCCAAGACCGTGGTTTTCTGGCAGGACGGCTTCCCCACAGTTGGCAGCCAGCCTGTTTCGCGCGACGTGCTGCTGAAGGCGCTGGATGACCGCGATGTTGTTTTCGCCGGCATCGCCGAATTGAAAGACGCGGCCGTGTGGAAGGATGTGGATTTGTTCGTGCTGCCGTACGGCTCCGCGGTGCCTGCCGAGGCTTGGGCCAGCATCAAGAGTTATCTTCGCGACGGCGGCAACCTGCTGGTGCTGGGGGGCGAGGCGCTGCGCGTTCCGATCGCGTCCGCCAACGGCAAATTCGTGCCGAGTCCGCCGCAAGACACCTACGCGCGCGAACTGGGCTTTGATCACTCCTACGAAGTGCCCGTGTCTTCCGGCAGCCATTTCATGTGGAGAGACGGCTACTCGTTTTTGCAGGCGCCGCAAATCCGCGCGCGGCGTTTCTTCACCACGGAAGGCAGCCTGGACGGATTCGGCTACATGATGGATGCGGAGGGCGAGCGCGTGGCGGCGCCGGTTGTGGTGAAGGACCACACGAGTGTTGCTCTGCCGCCGGAAGCCATGCTGGGCTCGCGGATCGTGCTTTTGGATTTCGAGCCCGAGCCCGGCTACTGGGAGTCGCCTGACGGCCTGTTGCTGATTCGCGAGTCCGCGGCTTATGCGCGGCAGGGCGCCACCTCGTTCTGGGTGGAAGCGCCTTTCTCGACCGTCAAGCCTGACGAACCGATCAACGTTGTCGTGCACCTGCGCAACGCGCGCCGGGAACGCCTGGGCCAGTCGCTATCGGGCGAAGTGAAACTGGAACTACGCTCAGGCGAAAAGGTGTTGCAAACCGAGCGCGTGTCCGTCACGGGCACCGAAGTAGACGCGGAAGTCAGCTTTCACACCACGCTTCCGCTGGGCTTCTACACGATTCGCGGCCTGTATGAAGACGCCGGGCAACCGCGCGAGTTTTACCAGAATGCGCTGTGGGTCGAGGACGGGAAACTGCTCACGTCCGGCCCAACGCTTGGCGTGCAAGGCGATTTCCTGGCGCGCGATGGCAAACCGTTTTTCCCCGTGGGCTCCAACTATTTCGGCACCGAGGCAAACGGATGGGATTTTTCGGGCCCGCGCAACGCGTGGATCTGGGAGCGGGATTTCACGGAGATGGAAAAACATGGCGTCAACTTTGTGCGCACGGGCGTGTGGATGACCCATCTGCACTTCGTCGAGCCGCTGACGGACATGGTGACGCAGCGTTTCGAGCGCAACCTGGAGGCGTATCTGCTTTGCGCGCGCCGCCACAACATCTTCGTCAACTTCACGTTTTTTGCGTTCGTACCGCACACGGGCATGCGCAGCTTTTTCGAAGCGGATGATTCCGGGCGCAATCCTTACACCGATCCGGTATCGATTCGCGGCGAGCAGGACTACGTCCTTTCCGTCGTTAACCGCTTTCGGAATGTGCCGGGGCTGAGCTGGGACCTGATCAACGAGCCCAGCTTCTCCAATCCCAACCGGCTGTGGAAGGGCAATACGCCGAACAACGATCCCACGGAAATCGCAGCGTGGCACAAGTGGCTGGAGAGCAAATATCACGACGTGGCCGCGCTGGCGAGCGCGTGGCGGGTGACGCCGGAAGAAATCGGCAGCTTCGATCAGGTTCCCCTGCCCAAGATAGAAGACCTCACGCAGGAGCGCTACGGGAACGCCAACCAGATTCGCGCGTTGGACTACAACCATTTCGCGCAAGACGCCTTCTCTGGTTGGGCGCACACAATGGTTTCCACCATTCGCTCCACCGGCAGCACCCAGCTTATTGATGTGGGCCAGGATGAAGGCGGCGTTACCGATCGCGTGCTCAACCAGTTTTACGCCACCAGCGGCGTTTCCTTTACCACCAATCACACCTACTGGCGCGACGATGGCCTGCTGTGGGATTCCGTCGCCGCGAAGTCCTCGGGCATTCCCAACATCGTCGGAGAAACCGGCTACCAGCCCGCATGGAATCCCGATGGCACCTGGCGCCTGGACGAATTCACGGGCGCGCCGCTTCTGGAGCGCAAGTGGGCGCTGGGCTTCGCGGCCGGAAACAGCGGCGTCCTGACGTGGGATTGGGATCGCGAACCGGATTTCGGCATATTGCGCAGCGACGGCTCCGCGAAAATCTGGGAAGGCATGTTGAGCGGCATGGCGCAATTTGCTGCAAAAGCCGCGCCCTACGCCACAACATTAGTTCCGCCACAGGTGGCGATCGTGTTGCCGCAATCGCTGCAACTGTCGGTGTTCAATGCCATGGGGCTGGACGCGCAGAAAGCTTCCGTGCGCGCGCTGTATCACTTTGCGCGCAGCGAAGCCTACGCCGTCGGAGAATATCAGACCGCGCGCCTTGGGAATCCCAAACTGATCATTCTTCCTTCGCCGCTCGCTCTGGATTCCGCCGCCTGGGAAGACATCCTCGCAAAGGTGCGCAATGGCAGCGTGCTGCTCGTCAGCGGCCCGTTCGACCGCGACGCGCATTTCCATTCCGCCGGCCGCCGCGAGGAGATCGCATTGCCTTATGAAGACGCCATGCTAACCATTCGCGAATCTGTCCTGCAGTGGCCCGAGGGCGAGGCACGCTTAACATTTGGCGGAGACAGGACGACTTACCTGGACCGCGCTGTTCTACCCGGCAACGCCACTTGGGCGGAGAAATCCATCGGCAAGGGCAAAATCCTGCTGGCGGCATTTCCGCTGGAATTGAACGACAACCTGGAAGCCATTGGCAGCGTGTATCGCTACGCCATGAAGGTTGCCGGCGTCACGCCAACGTATTCCGCGGCCGTCAACGATCCCGGCATGCTCATCTGCCCCACGCAATTCCCGCACGCGACTCTTTACGTGCTCACGTCGGAATCCACGGGGCGCGAAGTTTCGTTCCGCGACCAGAAGAGCAACAAGGAATTCAGCGCGCACCTGGAACCCGGGCGCGCCGCACTTCTCCTGGTTGGCGAAGGCGGCGCCATCATCGCTTCGTACAACTGGCCTGCGCGCTAGCGGCCGGGATTAGGCAACCGCTGCCCCACGCGAAGGCAGCGGTTTTGTCAAATGCTCAGGCCGAAGCGCCAATCGCGCGCGCGCCTTCCACCTCGATCAGTTTTCCAGAACGCACGTCGTACAAGTAACCGTGAACCGGAATGGACTTGGGCACGAGCGCGTGCGTGCGGATGCGCTCGACATCGTCCAGCACGGCTTGCTTCTGGTCGCTGATGGTGAGCCATTCGATGTATTCACCGGCGCGCGAACCGGGTCCACGGCCCACATCGCGGAAGCCATTGGAAGTCAGTTCGGCAGTCTCCATGCTGGACGCAAGAAGGCCGCGCATCACCCCGTTGGTGAAAAACTCCATGCCGCAATCGGTGTGATGAATGACGAAGAATTCCTGCGTGCCCAGCAATTTGTAGCTGATGACCAGGGAACGGATGGCGTCGTCGCTGGCGCGTCCACCGGCATTGCGTATGACGTGGGCGTCGCCTTCGGCCAAGCCGGCAAATTTCGCGGGATCGAGCCGCGCGTCCATGCAGGTAAGGATGGCGAACCGCCGGGCAGGCGGAAGAGCAAGTTTGCCCTTCTCGTCGAAATTGGCCGAATACTTTGCGTTGGCTTCCAATACTTCCGAAAGAATCTTGCTCATAGTGCACTCCTTTTTTTTCTTGTTGGGTTAGTTCAACCGTTTTCAACTTCCCCAGGAATCGCCCGGAAAAACAAAAAAGCCCGCGAAGTGAATCGTGGGCTGGGGTGATCCGGGTCTAGGAATGGAAAACTAGCCGCTGGAAACCTCTCGCCCACGGTACAGACAACAAGTACACGGACAGTTCGTGCAGGTGCAGGGCGTGGAAACGGCGAGCACGGGAGAGTGAAGGCGGTTGAACATGGAGGGACAGAGTACGCTCGGGCAGCAGCCAAGTCAATGGGGACGATTGCGGGCCAGTTTGCGCTGGTAGAAGAAGGAGACGGCCAGAAGCGCGGAGCCGAGAATGAAGAAGGAGAGGATGCGATAGGCGCGGGCAAGGAACGAGAGATCGAAGAGAAAGACTTTGGCGACGACGATACCGAGAAGGAAGAGGGCTTGCCAGCGGAGGATGGGAGATTGCCGTTGGATGCCGAGTGCAAGCAAGAGCGCGGCGTAGCAGGTCCAGAAGATGGAAATGGAGAGATGCTGCGCGAGGTAATGATCCCGGCCGGCGGCAACGCGTCCGAACAGATCCCAGAATTCCAGGCTGAGCGCGAAGAGGGTGAAGAAACTGGTGGCAATGGCGAGGCATGCCAATTCCGTGCGGCGGCCGGTTTGCTTTGCGTTGGATGAACCGCGCGCGGACCAAAGAGAGAAACCGAGGCAAGCGATGAAGAGAAAGTAGCTGCCGAAGCGCGGGTTGAAAAGAAACGTGCCCGCGGCGGGTGGCTCTTCGAGCAGACGGAAAGCAGTGATGACGAAGAGAAGATAGCCAACGGGACGAAGCAGCGCGCCCAGCGAGCGGAAACCGATCCAAACGAGCGCGGTACCCTCGACCGCGAAAGCCAGCGTGATGGCGTTGTGCTCCAGGCGAATGGGGACGGCGAAGGTGAAAAAACTGACAGCGAGAAAAGTGTAGAGCAGGCGTGGCAATGCGGAGGCGGACGAACCTGATTCCGGCAGCAGACTGGTGACGAGCAGGTGGGCGCCGGCAAGCGCAAGGAAAAGTAGCGTAAGCGGCCAGCGGTCATCGGGCCACAGGAGAACGTAGAGACTCACGCCATAAACCAGGGCATTGAAGAAGGCGAGGAGGAGGTCCATGCTGCGAAGTTCGAGTTGGCGAAGAGCCCGGACGATGGGAAGTACGGCGTAAAGAAAGTAGAACAGAGTGGCGAAGATTAGCGTGCGATCGAGGAAGCCCGCGCGGGAGTAGAAGGTGTCGTACCACTGCCAGAAATAAAGCTGCGTGCCGACAAAAGCGAGTGGCACGAGGAGTTGCCAGTTTTTGCGCCAGATGATGAACAGCGCGGCGGCGCCGAGGCAAAGCAGATAACTGAAGAGGACGAGTTGCTCGTTTTTGCCGCTGCTGACCAGCGCGGGGGTGAGCAATCCGCCGAGAAGAGAGAGGAAGGCGACACGCGGGGAATCTCGCCACAAGGCCAGGGCCGCCATGACGATGGTGACGAGAACAAGAGCAGCGAACCCAGTGCCACGGCTGAACAACGTGTAGTACTGGCAACCTGCCCACACGGAAACGAAAAGCGTGGCTTCGCCAAGGCCCGCGATGCCCTCGGCAAAGTAGGAGTAGCCGCGCGAGAGCAGCCACTGGCTCCAGGGCAGCATGAGCGCGCCAAGCAGGATGCCGATGGTGACGCGGCCGGCGGGGCCGATCCAATGGTTGTCAAAGGCGAGTTTCAGGAAGTAAGAAACTGCAAAGAGCAGGGCGATGATGCCGATGCGGTTGAACCAGCGGCCGCCGATCAGGGCTTCGAGGTCGACGTGTGAGGGTTCTGCCGGAACGCTGAGGGAAGGGCGCGGCACGGGGCCAGGAATTATGCGCGGCGCGGCGGGAGCGGCTGACGTAGTGAAAGCTTCCTTCGCAGGCTGAGGAGGAGGGCCCGGCGGCACGGGCGCGGCGAGTGGAGGAGGCGCGGGCTGCGTCGGAGTTGCCCAGGGAGGAGAAGGCTCGGAGGGCGGGGCGTTGACGATTTTCTGGAGTTGCGCGAGTTTCTGCTCGAGTTGCTGGAGACGGAACGCCAGTTCGTTGGGAGGAAACGATTTGAGCAACGATTCCAGGCGGTTGAGGGCGCCGTAGGCGATGAAAGCGATAATCGAGCCGGCAAGGAAGAGCGGAATGAGAATGAAGTACAACTGATACATGGTGGTAGGGCTCGTGCGGATTAAAACACAGAACACAGAGGAGAACAACGAATTCCGGGGGAGACTTTCCGCGGGAAGAGGATTCAGTGTTGGAGGAAGTTGCGCTATTGTTTTGGAAGGCCACGCAAACCTCGACTGATGTGGTGGCGCTGGTGTCCTGAGTCAATCATTGCTGCTAATTGTCGCAGCCCTTCCTGTCATTCCGAAGGCCACGCGCCGCGCGGGGGCCGAGGAATCTGCTTTTGTTTTAGATATGCCAGCGGAAAGCAGATTCCTCGTTTCGCTCGGAATGACACGTTCATTTGTTCGATGAATTTGCAACTCAGGACACTAGAGGTAGAATTTTGCCAACGGCCAAACTTCGGGCAGGGGTTTTTTGATTCCGCGGCAGACCATGATGGGAATGCCGTCTTCAAAAGGCTGAATCCACGGCTCGGAAAAAGTGGAAGAAATCGCGCAAGATTGAAACTGCCGGGCGACGGAGTCGCAGTTGCCCCCCACACAAATCAGTACGTTTCCACTGTAGCCATGCGTTCCCCAGAGGTAGTACTGGTTGTGGCCGCTGATCACGGCGGGCAGTCCGTACTGGCGTCCAAAGAAATCGATCGCCGCTGCTTCTCCGTAATTTTGCGCGTAGATGGCCGCCTGCGCGCGGTCGGCGGGCGGCAGAGACTGGTAAACGCCCGCGACTTGCGCCGCCAACTCTGGCCAGCCGTGCATATCGGCAAAATCGCTGGGAAGTGCGGGGCGGCGCTGGTGTTCGGTGGCAATGGTGTCGCGTGAGATGTGCAGCGTGCGGAAGAAGCGCTCCTGGTAACTCGCCAATTGTGCTTCCGGAAGGACGGGCAGTACGAGCGGCACGGTAATGAGACCGAGAAGGACCACGGCCGTAGTCACGGCGAGGCGAGCGAGTCGCGATCCCCTCGTCCATCGCTCGATCACAACGCCTCCTGCAGCGATGAGAAGAGGATAAGCGTTCGAGGGGTAGTAGCTTTTTCCGTGGAGCACGATCATCATGGCGATCAGAATGACGAACGCATAGGCCAGGAAACGCATGCGAGCACGCATGAAAAGCCAGATCAGACCGATGACCCACACAAAGGCGAGAAGGCCAGTAAGAAGCATTTGCTGGAGCAGGTACGCCAGGGGACCCACGATGACATTCTTTCCATGCTGAGTGTTGCGGAGGGTCTCCAGCATCGGGTAGCCATAGTGCGCTTGCCATAAAAAGTTTGGCAACGCAATGATCCCTGCGAGCAGACATCCAAGGGGAAACCATTGCGTGAATAGGATGCGCCGCTCGGGAGTGAGCAGCAATCCGGCGAGCAACGCTACAGCAAAGAACAGGACGCTGTACTTGCTCTGCAGGCAGATGCCGAGGATCGCGCCAACGGCAAGCCACCAGCGGGGATCGGCGCCTTTCGTCAGGCGAAGCACATACAGAGCCAGGAGCGGCCAAAGCCACAGACCCACCATGTCCGGAGAAACTTTCATGCCGAAGTCCATCAACACCGGGGCGAAGAAAACGACAAGGGCGGTGATGATCTGGCCGAAGACTGTGGCGCCAAGCTCCACGGCGATCAGGCAGCTCACGTACACGCCGGCAGCCGCAAAAAAAGCGGGCAGCGCGCGCAAAAGAATCAGGGAAATACCAAACATCTGCGAAGCAGCCGCAAGAAGTGGCGCGATCGGCGGTTGATCGACATTGCCCCATTCCAGATGACGTCCACAGATAATGAAATAGAGTTCGTCGCGGAAGAACCCGTAGTGGGGATTACCGGCCAGATGGAGTGCGAATACGGTGAGCGCGGCAACCAGGGGAACGAGCGGGCGTGGAGCCAGAGAAGCGGGCGGGTCTTGCTGCATGGGATAGATTTCTCCGTTTCGCGTGTCGCTGGTGCGAATCATACCACCGTCAAGCGCGGCGGGCCGGAACAGTGGCGGGAAACGCTTCCGTTAAAACACGCCGGGGACGAGGCGTTTCGTGGCTCTACTGTACGCCGCGTAATCGTCGCCAAAGGCCTGGGCCAGGGCAGCTTCCTCGACGTGGATGCGGTAGAGAAGCGCCGCGGTCGTAGGCACCAGCACAATCGCGAAGCTGATCCAATTGCGCGAATGCAGGCCGACCGCCAGAAACGCCAGCAGCAAGCCGAGATAAGAAGGATGGCGGACGAAACGATAGAGTCCGGTGCGAATCATTTGCTGCGAATCTTGTATCGCCACGTTTGCGCTGAAAGATTTGCCAAGGGTGAAGATTGCGGTCCAGCGGATGGCCAGGGCTGCCAGCATCACAATCACGCCTGCCGTCTTCAGCGCGTGCGCGCCGCCGAACATATTGGGGCGGGTGGCTTCGCTGATCCACTGGCAGGCCGTAATGGAAGCGGCAATGACGATCCACAGAATTATCAGAGAGCCGCGGTCCTGCACTTTTCCGCCGCTGCGCTTGGTGCGCGTTACGACGGCGACGAGAATCTCTGAAGCAAACCAGCCGTAGAAAAGCAGTTGCCAAACGAGCGATAGCGTCATCGCGATTCCAAGGGCAAGCGCTGAGGAGTGTTTGGGTCGTTCGGCTGCAGGAGATCCCACTTGTTGCCGCAAAGGTCCTCGAACACGGCGACGATGCCGTAGGATTCGTGGCGGGGAGCTTCCAAGAACTTAACGTCAGATGCCTGCATGAGGCGGTAATCCCGCCAGAAATCATCGGTATGCAGAAAAAGGAAGACGCGGCCGCAGCCTTGCTTGCCGATTTGTTGGAATTGCTCGGGGGAATCCGCTTGGGCGAGGAGCAGGCTGGTGCCGCCGGAGCCGGGCGGAGCGACGACGAGCCAGCGTTTGCCAGCGGGGAGAGGCGTATCTTCGATGGCGCGGAAACCGAGGGCTTCGGTAAAGAAGGCCAGCGCCTCCTCGTAATTGCGAACCAGCAATGTGACGTGAGCCAGCGATTGTGGCATGACTGGCAATTATCCCACGGTTGCGGGGGTGCCGCCAAAAGCAGGATAGCGGTTCAGCTTCGGGTGAACGTGCCAATAATCCACACCAACCCTTCGTTTCGGGTTAATCTGTCGAACGGCAACGCTACAAATCAGGATGGGGACATCGCTTCACATCGCGGCCGCCGCACAGGACGACTATGAATGGTGCGCCCGTGTGATGGCTTCGACCGAGCCTTGGATCACGCTACGCCGAGGTCTCGAGGGCTGCCGCGCAGCGTTGGTGCGGCCGGGCACTGAGCTTTTTGTTGCTCGGGATGAGGAGCGCCCGGCCGGTTTCATTCTGCTCGCCTCCTACGGTCTGGCGGGATCGCCGTACATCGCTTCTGTGGCGGTTGCAGAGGATGCGCGCGGGCATGGCGTCGGATCACAACTACTGCGCTTTGCAGAAGAGCACTTTGCCGGCCGCGGAAACATCTTTCTGCTCGTGTCGTCGTTCAACCAAGGCGCGCAGCAGCTTTATCGGCGTCATGGATACGAGCTCGTTGGCGAGCTTAAGGATTACGTCGTGCCTGGCCACTCGGAACTCATCCTGCACAAAAGGCTCTCATGAACACGGTCCCTGCGACAGCACCCGCAGTAGCGTCCACAAGTAAACGCCTGGTGCTGCTACTGATGGCCGTGACTTCCGCGGGATATGTATGCCGCGTGGCCGTCACCGTAGTGGCTCCCAACATGATGAAGGACTTCGGGCTGACCCAGGCGCAAATGGGGACGGTGTTCAGCGCGTTCCTGGTTGGTTACACCTTATTTCAAGTGCCTTCGGGCTGGCTGGCGGACCGCGTCAGTGCCCGCAGGATATTTCTGGTCCTTTGCACCGGATGGACGCTGCTGACCCTTCTAACGGGATTGGTCGGATGGCATGGATTCGGGCTGGCCATGGCAATTCCGCAGTTGTGGCTGATCCGCGCCATGTTTGGCGTAATTGCCGCGCCCACTTACCCCACTTCGGGCAGAACCATCGCCATCACGATGCCGCCGCGCTTGCAAGCGAGGGCTAACAGCCTGGTGCTGGCGAGCGTGGGTGTGGGATCGGCCATCACACCGCTGCTGCTGGCGCCCATCACCAGCCACTACGGATGGCGCACGGCGTTAGGCGTGGCGGCTTTACTCAGCGCCGCTGCTGGGTTGTTGTGGTGGAAGTTCGCGCCACGGCAGCACCATTCACACAGTAGTTCAGATGGACACGAGGCAACCGCGACGCCCGCCGGTGCCGGATCATCGAACACGACCGCTCAACCATTGCGCTCGCGAAGTTTCTGGTTCCTCTCCGCCAGCTACTTGCTGCAGGGCTATCTGGGATACATCTTCATCTTCTGGTTCTACCTGTATCTGGTCCAGGTGCGTCACTTTGCGGTGCTCAAGGCTGCCAGCTTCACCGCGCTGCCATGGATTGCGACGGTGTTCGCCATTCCGCTAGGCGGTGTTTGCTCGGATGCGGCGGTGATTCGATGGAGCGCTAGTTGGGGACGCCGCATCGTCCCGCTTGTGGCGCTCTGCGTCGCGGCCGTCTGCCTGGTGATTGGCGCACGTACTCCCATTCCCCTGGTGGCCGTGGCGGCGCTCACGGCATGCACCGTGCTGGTGATGTGCACTGAGGGCCCCTTCTGGGCAACGATGACGCAACTCTCCGGTGAGCGCAGCGGCATCGCAGGTGGCACGATGAACTTTGGCAGCAACCTTGGCGGCATGGTTTCGCCCGCGCTCACGCCATGGCTGGCGGAGCGTATTGGCTGGGAGACTGCGTTGACACTCACCGCAGGACTGGCGGTGGTGGCGGGATTGTTGTGGCTGGGCGTGCGCGTCGACAACAAAGTGGAGTGAAGTCGCGTGCCTCCGTCAACTCCCGATAAATCGGAAACCACCCCAGCGCCAAGAGCGTAGTAGTGCTTCTGTCTCAGATGGAAGCGTTAATCAAGTACAACGCTGCAAGCTCGGACATTCTGCAATCTGGGTTCTACGAGCGCTTTGCCTATTGCACTTTGCTGCAGGTTTAGATAAATGAAGGTCATGCAGATCAACAAGCTGTTGAGACTCATTTTTGTTCTGTTAGCCGTTTCGCTGTGCATCCCCGCCCCAGTTAGCCCACAGGCAAACTCGGCTTCCTCCCCGACCCCCGCGGTGGCCGCCACCAGATATTCGGACACGACCGGCGGCTTGCAGCGACTTCTTCAAGATATACTCGCGGCGGCCAAGAGCGGTGACAGAGAAAGGGTGGCGGCCTTTGTGAGAGACACGGAGATTCCTAATTGCGATGCGTGGCTCCACAAATTGTACGAGTCCGACAAAGCAGATAGTTGGATGTATCTGTGTGACCCGAAATTTCTTGCTTCAAAAGAACAATGGATGCAAGACCTGTTCATGCGCCTTGCAAAGGAGGAGGGGGAGATCCTCACGCGCAAAGTAAATGACAATCCCGAACCCGGGCATGGCATGGAATGGGGCTGGCTGAGCGCGATCCGACAACCGCTCGATATTTATTTCGCAAACTGGAAGCTATCAAATGCCCTCAAAGACTCCGAGCGCGACCCGATTGGTTATTTCATGTTCATCGAGGGCGGTTTTCGATGGGATAGTGGAATTACAATCGTAAAGCGGTCAGAGACCAAGCACGCCAAGATAGTCCTGCAGAAACTCATCAAGAAAGTCGCTCCTGTCTATCCGCCGGAAGCAGCCTCAAAAGGCATCAGTGGAATAGTTCGAGTCCATTTTGTGATTGGCGCAGACGGACTCGTTTATAACGCCCATGCGATCTCTGACGAGGGTCTCTCGCAGGACCCCCTGCTCAGAAAAGCTGCCGAAGAAGCTGTACTTCAATGGCGCTATCAGCCAGCTACACTCGACGGCAAACCCATCCAAATCGATGCGACAGCCGATGTCACCTTTTCTCAGCAGAATTGATTCACCAGATCCCGATAAATCGCTTGGTCGGAATTCACGCCACCGCCAAAAGCGGGGCTTGCTTGTTCGGGCTGTGGGAGCGGTCCTATAATTGACTGTTCCAAACGAGGAGGCAGAGACGCCATGGCAACTGCAAAAGCGAAATTGAAGGTGAAGGAATTCACGAACGAGCGATTTATCGATTTTTCCACTGCAGCGAATCGAAAAAAGATGGAACAGGCGCTGGCGAAGGTGAAGGCGGAGTTTGGGCGCGAGTACCCCATGTGGATCGGCGGGAAAAAGGTGATCACGGCGGGGAAGCGGAAGTCCACGAACCCTTCGCGGCCATCGGAAGTGATTGGCGTGTTCCAGGATGCTTCGAAGGAACAGGCGATCGAGGCGATTGAGGCGGCGAACAAATATTTCGACGTGTGGAAGAAGGTGCCGGCGCAGCAACGCGCAAAGTATCTATTCAAGGTGGCGTCCATCGTCCGCTCGCGGAAATTCGAACTGGACGCGCTGGTCTGCTACGAGGTGGGGAAGACGTGGTTTGAAGCCGAAGCGGACATCGCCGAGACCATCGACTTTTGTGAATTTTATGCGCGCGAGATGCTGCGCCTGGGCCAGCCGCAGAAACTGACGCCCATGAAGGGCGAGCGCAACTACATGGTGTACATCCCGCTGGGCGTGGGCGCGGTGATTCCGCCGTGGAACTTCCCGTGCGCCATCATGGCGGGATTGGTGGTGGCGTCGCTCGTCACCGGGAACACCGTGGTGCTGAAGCCCGCTTCGGATGCGCCCACGATTGCGGCGAAGTTTGTGGACATCTTGTTTGAAGCGGGAATTCCCAGGGAAGCGGTGCAGTTTGTGAGCGGGTCTGGCGCGGCGGTCGGCGACACGATCGTGCAACATCCCAAGACGCGGTACGTCGGATTCACCGGGTCGAAAGAAGTGGGCTTGCGGATCGCGGAACTGGCGGCGAAGCCTTCGCCGGGGCAGATCTGGATCAAGCGCACCGTGCTGGAAATGGGTGGCAAAGACGGCATGATTGTGGACGAAGAGGCCGACATTGACGCGGCGGTGGAAGGCACCGCGCAGGCCGCGTTTGGCTATCAGGGACAGAAGTGCTCGGCGTGCTCGCGCGTGATTGTCAGCGAGAAGGTTTACGACACCTTCCTGAACAAACTGGTGGAGCGCACCAAGAAGATCAAGGTGGGACCGAGCGACAACCCGGACAATTACATGGGCCCGGTGATCAACGAATCGGCGATGAAGGGAATACTGGACTACATCGAGGTCGGCAAGAAGGAAGGGCGCTTGTTGACGGGCGGCAAACGCGCGGCGGGCGAGGGCTACTTCATCGAGCCGACGATTATCGCGGACGTGGACCCGAAGGCGCGGTTGGCGCAGGAAGAAGTCTTCGGACCGGTGCTGACGGTGATCAAGGCGAAGAACTTCGATCATGCGATGGAGATTGCGAATAACACCGAGTTTGGATTGACCGGCTCGCTGTACTCGAAAAATCCGAAGAAGATTCGCCGCGCGGAGGAGGAGTTCCACGTGGGGAATCTGTACCTCAACCGGAAATGCACGGGAGCGATGGTGGGCGCGCATCCGTTCGGCGGATTCAACATGAGCGGAACGGACTCGAAGACCGGCGGCAAGGATTATTTGCTGCTGTTCCTGCAGGCCAAGGCCGTGGCGGAAAAGGTGAAGTAGGAATCGAAGAAGGAACCGTAACACAGAGGGCACAGAGGTAGGAACACAGAGTTCACAGAGAAGAGCGAAGAGGGCGGATGAAGAATCCGCCCTTTTTTTATTCTGCGGATGCGGGAGCTTCGTTACTAGAAACCATTTTTAGCACGCGATAGACGGGATAGCTGCAGGCGAGGGCGACGAGCGTGAAGACGCTGTTGGCGCGGTCTTCGCGGACGGCTTCGATGAGGAAGCCCACGGAGCCGAGGAGCGCAAGGGCGGTGGTCCAAGGGTAGCCCCAGGCTCGATAAGGGCGCGGCATATCGGGATCGCGAAGACGGAGCAGGAACAGAGAGATGAAAGAGAGGAGATAGTTGGTGACGAAGAGGAAGGCGAGCATGGCGATGACGCGATCGAAACTGAAAACGGCGAACGCGACGCCGACCAGGGCGCTGAGGAGAAGGCCGAGCGTGGGTGTGCCGCCCTTATTGATGCGCGAAACACCACGGAAGAACAGGCCGTCGCGGCTCATGGCGTAGATGACGCGAGCGCCCATGAGGTGGAGGGCGTTGATGGTGCTGAACAGGGCGAGAACCATGATGGAGCGGAAGACGATGTCGCCATGCGGGCCAAAGACGCGCTGTGCGGCCAGGCCGAGAGAAAAATTGTTGCCTGCAATTTCGCTCATGGGCAGAACGTAAAGGACGGCGGCGTTGATAAGGAGATAGATGACAACAACGGAAAAGAGGCTAGCGAAGATGGCACGCGGCACGAGGTAGCCGGGATTCTTGATTTCGTCGCCAAAGTAGATGACGCCGTCCCAGCCGTCGTAAGTGTAGATGGTGGCCTGAATACCAAAAAGGACAGCAGTAATGAGAGCGGCGCCGACGGGGATGACGAGAGGAGCGGCGGCCCCGGCGAGCGGGGCGGCTTCGGTGGCGTGACGCACGTGGCCACCCAGGGTGAAGCAGGCGATGACCATGACGAAGAAGACCAGGCCCTTGAGGAGGGTGGTGAAGTTCTGCACCTTGCTGCCCATGCTGATGCTTTTCCATTGCAACAGGGCGAAGAGAACGATCACGGAAACGGCGGTGACTTTGATGCGCATGGCGCCGTCCAGGAAAGGGAAGATGTGCGCCATATACTCACCGACAACAATACCGATAGCGCCGGTGGAGCCGCAGGTGGACAGCCAGTCGCTCCAGCCGACGATGAAACCCGCGTAGTCGCCGAGGGCGCGGCGAGAGAAGTTGTACTGGCCGCCGCTTTTGGGGATGGCACAGCCAAGCTCGGCGAGTTGAAAGGCGCTGACGAGGGCGTAGAAGGCGCCGCCAAACCAGACGCAGAAGAAGAGCCAGTGATTGGGGAGTCGCGCGGCGATGTCGCCGGGAGTGCGCACAATGCCAGCACCGATGGAATTGCCCACGGCCACGGCAATGCCAAAGCCGACGCCGAGAATTTGCAGGAGCTTGCCGTGGTCCTTGCGCCTGCGGTTGGACGGCGCGGGTTCCGCGGTGGATGAGGTGTCAGCAGTCGGCGGCAAAGTGAAGTCTCAAGATTCTTGAGGAGCAGGCGCCATCATACGTTCGCGGGGGAAAAAAGCAAACTGGAAATGGAAGAGCGGGGAATGCTTATGGATGAGCAGGCAAGAGGTCAGAAAAGTGGTCAGCTCATTTGAGGAATACGGGGATTGCGGGAATCGTCGGCGAGATCGAGAGCGAGTTGGCCGGGCGAGGCCGGAGCGGTGAGACGGATGGAGGCGCAATCGTTGACGATCCAATCGGCGCCCTCGGCAAGGAGTTCAGCATCGTGAGTGGTGGTGCGTATCGCCAGGACGCGACAGCCGGCGACTTTGCCGGAGCGGACGCCAGAGGGGGCGTCTTCGATGACGATGCACTGGGCAGGAGAAAGGCCGAGCACGGCAGCGCCCTTCAGGTACGGCTCGGGATCGGGCTTGCTGCGCTGGATGTCGCTGGCGGAAACAATATGGCGAGTGAGTTCGAGGAGGCCGGCAGCGCGGAGACGTACTTCGGCGAGTTCGCGAATGGCGGAAGTGACCACGGCGAACTGGCCGGGGGGAATGGCGGCGAGGAGTTCGCGCGCGCCGGGCAGCGCGACGATGTCGGCGACGTCGGCGAGTTCAACCTCTTCAAGCAAGGCGTTTTCCCGGCGATGAAAGGCGTCGGAGGCTTGCGGAAGAATGGCCTGAACGGAGGCAAAACTGGTGCGGCCGTGAGCGGCCTTGATGACGAATTCGGGGTCCATGCCCTGCTGAATGGCCCACTTCGTCCAGGCGCGTGCAACGGCCGCGGTGGAATCCACCAGGACGCCGTCCATATCGAAGAGCAGGGCAGAGCAAACGATACGAGTCATTGGGCACCAGGAGAGCGGAACAAATATTGTGGCGTGAATGGGAGCAGAAGGGAAGGCAGAGAAGTGGAGCTCAGTTCAGACGAGAAAAATAAATGGAACGAGCTCGAACACGCCCCTACTGACCGCACATCTTTTGTGGTTATTGGGAGAGCTATTTTGCTGTTGCTGCCGCGATCTTCTCGATAACGATAGCCTTGGAGCCGCCGCGTTGGTACACCTTACCGGTGACCGTCACTTTTTCTCCCGCGAAGGGAAGCAGCTTCGGATTCTGGCCGGTGGAGGGCATGGAATCCGCGATAGGCCAATAGATCGTGCCATCTTCGGCAAGGATGACGAGAGGCGACCCCGCCTTGGCGCAGGAGATGGCGCACTCGCTGCTGATGGGTTTGTCGAGGCCTTTGGTAAACGCGCAAGCTGAATCCAAAACGTAGCCCTTCACCGTTGTCGCCGGCGTATCCGCGAAGCAGACCATGGCCAGCGCTGCAATCGAGAAAAGCAGCGCAGCGTAAAACGCGATTCGTGTGGTTCTCATTTCTTTGCCTCCTGCATGCATTACGCGTTCGGGAATGTAGACACTATCGGTGCTGGCCGCGCGTGTCTCTAGTGTTTTTGTAGTATTGCCGCTGTTGCGCTTCGCGTTCACAGTGCTCCGTCACGATCCGGCGAACCCCTTCCCGCCACGGGTGGCACTTTGAACGAAACAACTCCTTCTATTTTAGAGGCGCAGCGCGAATCGGAAGTGCAGCGCGAGTCGGGCCTGCGGCGGAAACTCAGCCCGCGCCAGGTGGCCATGATCGGCCTGGGCTGCACGCTTGGCACTGGGCTCTTCCTCGGCAGCGCTATTTCCGTGAAGCTGGCAGGGCCCGCGGTATTCCTGAGTTTTCTGGCGGGAGCGTTCATCTCGCTCACGGTGATGTGGGCGCTGGCGGAAATGTCCGTCGAGCATCCGGCTGCAGGCGCCTTCGGCCTGCACGCGGAAATGTACCTGCATCCGTGGGTGGGCTTCGCGGTGCGCTACACCTACTGGATTTGCATGGTGGTGATCATCGGCAGCGAAGTGGTGGCGGCGGCAATCTACTGCCAATACTGGTTCCCGCACGTGCCCGCGTGGGTGTGGATTGCGGGCTTTTCGCTGGCCATGATTTACATCAATACCATCAGCATCGAAAGCTTTGGCACGTTTGAGTTTTGGTTCGCCATGATCAAGGTGGTTACGGTCGTCATGTTTCTGGCGCTCGGCGCCGCGCTTCTTTTTGGCATTGGATTTCCGCGCATCGGGACGGCCAACTACATGGCACATGGCGGATTTTTGCCGAATGGATGGTCCGGCGTGGCACTAGGCGTGACCATGGCCGTCTTTAGCTATATGGGCTTGGAGATTGTAGGGACGACCGCGGGGGAAGCGGCGGACCCGAAAATTGCCGTGCCGCGGGCGCTGCGGGAAACGGTGCTGATCCTGCTCTTATTTTATGTCGGCGGCCTGGCCGTGGTGGTGGGCATCGTGCCTTGGACGCAGATTGGGCTCGGCGAAAGCCCGTTTGTTCGCGTGTTCGAGATCGTGGGCATTCCGGCGGCGGGGCACGTGATGAATTTCGTGGTCTTGACCGCGGCGCTTTCTTCCGCTACCTGCAATCTCTATTTCGCTTCGCGGATGTTGTTTTCTCTTTCGCGGGGAAGCTACGCTCCCGCGGCGCTGGGCCGCCTCAGCAAGCGGGATATGCCAGTGTACGCGGTCCTTGCTTCGAGCGTGGGCATGGTTGCCGCGTTGATTCTTTCCCAGGTTTCTCGAAATTCCGCCTTTGTGTTCATGATTGGCGTGGCATTTTTCGCCGCCCCATTCGTCTGGATCACGATTTTGACCACGCATATTGCATTTCGCCGGGCCACTGCGCGCGCAGGCAAGAAGATTCTCCATTTTGCCCCGCCGGGACCTTGGAGTTCGCTGGTGGGAATCGTGGCGCTGCTCGGCGTCCTGGTTTCCACGTGGTGGGTGCCCAGCTTCCACATCACGATGCTCGCCGGCGGCCCGTGGCTGCTGTTTATCACGCTGTGCTATCTGGTATGGGGAAGAGCGCGTCACATGACGCACGAAACGCTCGCCGGTCGCACGGTTCTCAAACCAACCGATTGCACCGAGCTTGGTTCAGAGGAATGAAGCTTGTTGGGGTGCAGCGGCAAGTTCCTCATTCATGTTGCGTTCAGGAATTGGGGGCTCTTTGCCACAGGCGGAAGCCGCCGAGAAAGGCATTGCCATTGCTGCCGAGCTGCGCGCCGGGGGGAATGCGTTCCAGCTTTTTGCTGTTGCCGCCGCCGAGGACGACATAATCGGCTTCCAGGGCGGTCTTCAATTTCTTGACGACCTTCGCAACCTGCCTGCGCCATTTCTTTTTGCCAAGACGTTCGATGCCGCGCAGGCCGAGGTAGTCTTCGTAGGTTTTGCCCTTCCGGTAAGGCACGTGAGCCAGTTCCATGGGCTCCAGAACGCCGTCCACAATCATCGCCGAGCCCAGACCCGTGCCCAGGCCGAGAAACAACATGGAACCGCCCTGATAACTCCCGAGGGCCTGCATCGCGGCATCGTTGATGACTTTGACGGGGTGCCCAAAAGCTTTCGAGAAATTGAAACCCATCCAGCCGCCGCCGAGGTTATGAGGCTCGCGCAGCGGGTGGCCATTGACGATGGGGCCGGGAAGGCCGACGGTGACGCGGTCGTAGTGCCAGTCGCGAGTGGCCGCTTTGACCAGTTTGACCATCTTGCCAGCGGTCAGGCTGGGGCCGGAGTCGAATTTTCGCGGCGTGGATTCTCCCGAAGCCAGCATCTTCACGTGCGTGCCGCCAACATCAACGACCAGAATCTTGTGAGACTTTGTTTTTCCGGCTGCCGTCATTGCCGATCCTTTGGAGGGGAGGAGCGTGCCCGCAAAACTCAGAGCGAATCACAATTTCGCCTCAGACTGCGCCTTTCCTGCAGCCGAAGTCAATAGGTTCGAGGGAAGACTGAGGAAAACGCGAAGCTGCGGCCAACTGTTTTTGGAAGTGAAGATAGTGAAGCTGGAAAAATGATGGAAAGAGGTTGGTGCAAATCAATTTGGGGTGGGAGATGGGATT
>Ga0209039_10000046_pt1 | contig 100963 bp, 80 predicted proteins | sample BogFormECP12_OM1_FD_188238 | JGI IMG/M metagenome (GOLD analysis project Ga0209039, IMG submission 188238) | Bog forest soil microbial communities from Calvert Island, British Columbia, Canada - ECP12_OM1 (SPAdes) (version 2) | ecosystem: Environmental > Aquatic > Freshwater > Wetlands > Bog ... | reverse complement strand
CGCCGGGTGCCCCACCTTCGCGGCGTTTTTGTATTTGCCGTTAAGGTGGGATACCCACAACTACAGTTTTTTATGGTTCTTTACAGCCTTCCCTCCAACGTCCCAAAAGCTCCGTGCCCCATCCTTTCCGCGTTTTGTGCGGAAAGGGTGGGAAACCACGAACCCTAACCGCGCTTGGACCGGGCTTTACAATCCTGAGGGACGACGGGGCTTTCAACCCCCGCATAAAGCCAACAAAATCAACGCGGGCTGGTAGGGATGGGTTTTAACCCATCCATTCGTCCCCGGAGGGACGCTTTCCGCCCATTTCACCCCAAATCCCGAGTCTTTCCGCAACCTGTCTAACCCCGGCAGAATCCGCGTTCAGGCCCCCGCCACCAGCCGAACCCTTCCGATAGGACGACTTTGCGTTACTAATCCGTCTCGGTGAGTGCATTGGCGATTTGGCACTCGCCGATAGAGGGTTTCGGGGCAATCTCCGGATTTACACTGGCCGGAGCAGTTCAAACGCTTGAGCCGGTCTGTGGCCTCCCAGTGATCGTGATGGCCGTACAGTCTCGGCGAGTGACTCCTGTTTCTTTGATCCTCATTGTTTCGCTGACTATAGGGTCGCCGGGGGTGCTTCCCACATATCGGTGACGACCTTCATCTGCGCGACGTGGTAAATTGATTGCAAAGTTCCAGCAGCAAAGGAAGTGTTCTCAATGATGCGTGTCCTGCGTTTCTTGGGGTCGTCCTCCCTCGTTTGTATTCTGTCTCTTTCGTTCGCTTCAAGAATGACTGCTCAGGGCGCGCCGGCTCCAGAATCGCCGTTTGCGGGGGCGCCGTTCGCCTTGTCTGTAGACGCGTTGAAAAGCGCCTCGGCGGCGGTACCGGTCACGAAGGAGTATCCCGTCGAGATTCTTTATGAAGAAGGAATCTATCGTATTGCCGCTGATGAAACGCTCAAGTACCAGTACCGGCTCATCTACCGTGTGGATGCCGAAAGCGCCGTGAAGGGGTGGTCGGAGGTGTCATCGACGTGGGATCCGTGGTACGAGAATCCGGCGCAGCTTCATGCGCGGGTGCTGCAGCCGAATGGGGTTTTCATTGAGCTAGACCAGAAAACGATTACGGACGCCCCGGTGAAGGCCGAGGACAGCGAGACGTTTTCGTCGAGGCATGTGCGGCGAGCCCCGCTCCCCGGCATGGCGGTCGGCTCCATCGTCGAAGAATTGGACACCGTGGAAGAGAAGATACCTTACTTCTCGGGCGGAGCTCTTCACCGGTTTGTGTTCCGCGAGAACATGCCCGTAGGACGGATACGACTGATCGTCGAGCTGCCGTCGTCCATGCCGTACAAGGAATTGATTCATGAACTTCCTGGGCTTTCGATCGCCAGGAGCGAGGCGGATGGAACCCGGCGGATCGTTTACGAGGCAACCGGGCTGGCGGCAGGGCACGATTCCGATATCGATCTTGCGACCAATACCCCGACGACGCCGATGGTGGAGTTCGCTACGGGCACGTCGTGGGGCGCAATTGCCAGCGGATATGCGGCGCTCGCCGACCCGCAGACGGTGACGGCAGAGGCGCAGGCGATTCTGCCCAAGGACCTGCCTGCGGCGCGAATGGCCAAGATACGGGCCATTGTGAAGCAGCTGCACCACGAAGTGCGGTACACGGGAGTGGAATTTGGTGCGGCACGGCTCACTCCACAGCGCCCCTCCGAGGTGATTCAGCGCCACTACGGAGACTGCAAGGACAAGGCGACGCTGCTGGTTGCGATGCTGCGCGCGGCGGGGATCAAAGCGAATCTGGCGTTGCTTACGACCGGTCCTGGGCGCGATGTGGATGCGAGCCTGCCGGGGATCAACCAGTTCGACCATGCGATTGTGTACCTGCCCGCCGCAGGGCAAGACGAAGAAGCGATGTGGATCGATGCGACCGCGGAGTACTTTGCCGTGGGGACCTTGCCGAATGACGATCAGGGAAGGAATGCGCTCATCATCTCGCCTGAGACTACCGCGTTGACCAAGACGCCGGACCCGCGGCCGGAAGATTCGGTGTTGGTGGAGACGAGAACCTTCAAGCTGGCGGAATTCGGCCCATCGCAGGTGGAGGAGGTTTCGGAGACCCATGGGTACATTGACGCGCAATATCGCAGCGATTATGGCGGGGAAGAGACGCCGAAGATTCGCGAGAATATGGAGAAGTACGTCAAAGATGCATATCTGGCGAAGAAGCTGACCAAGCTGGAGCACGGTAACCGTGCTGACTTCGACCACCCGTTCAACCTCACCTTGGCCGCGGACGGGGCAAAGCGCGGGCAAACGTCGCTCAACGACGCAGCGGTAGCCATCTTTCCCACGGCCACGGCCTACAACCTGCCCAAGTGGTTTTCCAACACCCCCCCGGCGCAGGGGCCGGATATGTCTGCGGATGCGAAACACGAGTTGGAACTTGCCCAGAAGAGCCGTCCGGCCAGCTTTGTCTTCCGGCCGTTTATCTCCGAACAGCGGGTGAGGATTCTGATTCCGGCCGGGTTCACCTTGCGTGCGCTGCCCGCTGACAAGACGACGCAATTGGGGACCGCGAGCCTGACCGAGAACTACAGCGCGGCCGAACCGGGCGTGGTGACGGTGACGTTCCGCTTCAACAGCGGCCCGCCCAGGCTGACGGTGGAGCAGGCGTTAGCGATGCGTACGGCAGTGCTCGAACTGCATAAGCGCGATTATGTCGGGATTATTTTCGACCAATCCGGCGCGAAGGCGCTGACCGCGGGCCATATCCGCGAGGCGCTGGAGATCGATCGCAACTTGATTGCGGGGGCGCCGTCGGATGCTCTCCATCATCTGCATTTGGCGAGTGCCCTTCTGGACGCGGGGGTTGGAAGCGAAGCGCAGGCGGAGGCGAAGCGAGCTACCGAACTGGATCCCACTTTGTCGGCGGCGTTTCAGACCTTAGCGTGGACGCTCGAACATGATGCGCTCGGTGAGAGGTTCGGTAAAGGGTTCGATCGGCCAGGGGCGATTGCGGCTTACAAGCGTGCGATCGATCTCGATAAGGAGGACAATGACTCTCGCTTCTCGCTTGCGATTCTCTATGAGTTCGACTCGCGCGGAATTCGATATGCAGCGGATTCTGACATGCCGGCGGCGATTAAGGGCTATAAGGACCTGATCGAGTTGAATAAGGACAAAGGAGAAGATGCCTTCGCCCAGTATCGCGAGAACCTGTTGTATGCGCTGTTGTATGCGAAGCAGTTTGCGGAACTGGACAAGATGCTTGCGACGCTGTCTTCGACCAATTCCCACCGGGCGCTAGCCATCAGTTCCGCGGCGGCGCAGCGGGGTGCGGCGGCCGGAATTGCAGAGGCGGACCGGGGAAACAATGCGTCGACCGACCGGAATAAGAATCTTCGGTTGTCGGCAGCGCAACTGGCGAATCTTCACCTGTACAGCGTAGCCGCCGAAGTGCTGGGCGCCGGCATGCAGGGAGACGACGACGCGGCCCACGCGGCGCGTCAGATTGAGCTCTATAAGGGACTGCAGACGGCATCGCTTGCGCCTTTGCCTGCAACCGATCCCGCAGCCCCGGTGCAGGCCGCCTTTCTTGGGTTAATGGATGGCAGCATGACCCACGATAAGTCGATGAACATGCTCAGCAAGCACGCTTACAGCTCGGCGGAATCGATGGAACGAGATGTCAGCAAGGGGCTGGCAGGTGTTGGGTTCATGAGGCGGCTTGCCGAGAAGTCGGATATGACCGAGAGCGTGCTGCTGGATCTGATTGCAGGGAATACGACGTTTTCGTCCAAGGGCGACGACGACAATGGGTGGGCCGTGCTGGCGCAGATTCCAGGGGCGGAACCCGACCATACCTTCGTGGTGAAGGAAGATGGGGCGTACCGTGTCGTGGCTGGCGATAAAGACAATATTGGTAACAACGTGCCGGTGGGCAATGAGGTGCTTTGGGCGCTCGACCACGGCAAGGCGGGTATGGCAAAGTCGCTGCTGGACTGGAAGCGCGATCTGACTCACAAGCAAGGAACCGACGATCCGTATGCAGGGCCCCTGCTTCCGCGCTTCTGGACGATTGGAAGTTCGAAGCCGGGAGCGGATTCGCCTGACGCGATGAGGCTGGCGGGGATCTCTCTGCTGGCGGGCTCGATGGATGCGAAACCGTATTTGGCGGAGATTGCGGCGGACCGGGAGAAGGCGAGCGGACAACGGCAGACTGACCTGGATCTGCTGCTGGCCGTCAGCGCAATGAACGCCGAGCAGCCGGCGATCGGGATGCCGGCGGCAAAGCGGCTGCTTGAGCAGGAGCCGGATTCTGTGGTTGCCCTCGGCCTTGCAGGACACGGATTTGCGTTGCAGAACGATCCCGCGGGCTGGCAGGCAATGCTGGCGCCGCGGTTGGCAAAGAAGCCAGGCGACCGGGACCTGCTCGCCCTCCAGGCAAGAGCGTACGAGCTTGCCCATGACTTCAACTCTGCGCAAGCGGCTGAGAAGAAGGTTCTGGATTCGGGTAAGGCAACTCTTGACGACTATAACAGCTATGCATGGCTAGGGCTCTTCCACAACGATCTGGGCGATGACATCACCAAAGCGGCGCAACAGTCTGTGCAGATGGGGAAGAATTCCGGCTTTGCCGAAATACACACCTTGGCCTGCATCTATGCCGCACAGGGTAAGACGACCGAGGCGAGACAGGTACTCCAGGATGCAATGTCTGCCGGGAACATGGCGGAGCCGGATTCTGCGATCTGGTACGCGCTGGGACTTATCTATGAACAGTACGGAGCAAAGACGGCGGCGCTCGATGCCTACCGTCGCGTGCAGCCGCATGAATTCGACGATCACACGTACGTCGATCCTGTTTCAACTTACGTGTTGGCGCAAGGACGAATCCGTGACTTGACCAACTAGAGCGCTGGACAGCAAAGGTAGAACGCAGCCGTTCTTGAGACCTCATCTCTCCCTCGGCGGTGAGGGTTCCTTCGCCAGATTGACTCCAACGATGTTCTGCGAAAACGCAAAGCGGCGGAAACATGGTGCACGCAACGCCAAATGGGATACGTCTTGGCGACGATTGGGTGACGCAGGAAATACCGTCGTCCTGCAGCTTTCTGTTTCCTGTTCCCTGCCCCCTTTTCCCTAGTCCCTAGTCCTTAGTCCTTAGTCCTTAGTCCTTAGTCCCCGCCCCCGCCTCCTGATCTCTACTCGCCCTCTCAGCGCCTCTCCCAGCGTCGAAAATGCATGCAAAAAAGCGCGCAAAAAGGGCGCAAAAAGGCATCAAAAATGGCCTAAAAACGCCTTATTTCTCCTTGTTTCGCTCAAATCGGAAGACCCCCAGGCGTCCGTTTTTCATTCTTCTGTCCATCCCCAGGCCGACTTTCTCTCGAATTGGTAGGCAATCGGGGTCTTTGTCGTACTCCATGCCGACAAATGTGTGGGCCCACAGGCCGACTTTCCAACTTCCACTGTCCACTGTCCACTGTTCACTGTCCACTGTCCCCTGTCCCTAACCCCTGTCCCATGACCACTATCGAGTGTCATTTTGGTATCCCCTTGCCCTGCCCAGCGCGACACCCCCCGTGACATGCTGCATCGAATCGCGATACCCTATAAACTACCCGTGCAAGTCGCGGATCAAGGAGTATTTGTACCCCTATGCCCATACAAACCACCTCGAAGATCTGGCACAACGGCAACCTCATTCCCTGGGAAAACGCCACCCTCCACGTGATGAGCCACGTAATCCATTACGGCTCAAGTGTTTTCGAGGGAATCCGCTGCTACGGCCAGCCCCACGGCTCGGCCGTCTTCCGGCTACCGGAGCACATGCAGCGGCTGCTGGACTCGGCCAAGATCTACCGCATGGAGCTGCCCTTCACCCTGGAAGAGCTCTGCGCCGGCGTGGTTGATGTGATTGAAGCCAATGGTGTTTCGCCCTGTTACATTCGCCCCATCGCGCTGCGCGGCTACGGCGAAATCGGCGTCAGCCCAAAGGGTTCGCCCGTCGAGGTCTACATTGCCAACTTCCCCTGGGGCAAGTACATCCCCGGCCACGGCGGCGCGGATATCTGCATCTCCAGTTGGAACCGCCTGGCCCCCAACACCATGCCTTCCCTCGCCAAGGCTGGCGCCAACTATATGAATTCACAGCTCATGCACATGGAAGCCGAGATCAACGGTTACCAGGAAAGCATCGCCCTGGACGTGAACGGCCTGGTCAGTGAAGGCTCCGGCGAGAACGTGTTCATCGTTCGCAACGGCGTGCTCTACACCCCGCCCCTAGCCAACTCCGCCCTCTCCGGCATCACCCGCGACAGCGTGCTCACCATCGCCCGCCATCTGGGCCTTGCGGTAACCGAGCAGTCGCTCCCCCGCGAGCTCCTCTACATCGCCGACGAAGTCTTCTTCACCGGCACCGCCGCCGAGGTCTCCCCTATCCGCTCTATTGACCGGATAGTAATCGGCGACGGCAAGCCCGGCGAAATCACGAAAAAAATCGCCGACGAATTCTTCGGCATCGCCAACGGCCTCAAACCCGACCGCTTCGGCTGGCTAACCCCTGTAAAAGTAAACGCCAGCGAGCCGGTGACCGTGTAGCCCACCTCGCTGCAGCCACACAGCCTGCAAGCACAGAACTTCGGGCATTCCGCGCAAGTGGAATGTCCGATGTGTTCCACGAGGCCAGCCTTGTGTCCCGGCACGGTTTCGTTGGCTGCGAAAAGAATCATTTCGGAGAGGCGTATGGGCTTTGCCCTGGCGGGTTACAACCGATATCTGCCATGCCATTTTGAAACACGCTCTACTCGGAACGAAGCACAGAAACCAAATCCGTTCGCGCCGCATTCACCGCTGGTATCGTGCATGCGATCAGCGCTACCGCCGTCATCAGCGCCCACGCGAGCGAGAAAGAAAGCGGATCGTGGGGTGTCACGCCAACCAGCAAACTCGACAGCAGCCTGCTCAGAGCAAGCGCGGCGCCAACTCCGAGAATCCCACCTATTGCGATCAGCCGCGCTGCCTCCGTCACGACCAGCCGCAGCAAGCCTCTTCGTGAAGCGCCGAGAGCCAGACGGATGCCCATCTCTTGCATGCGTTGCGCAACCGAATACGAGAAAACTCCGTAAACGCCGACCGCGCAAAGAATCGCGGCAAGCATTGCAAAGCAGGTGATCAACAACATGGTCATCCGCCGCTGCGCAACAGCCTCCGACACCCGCTGATCCATGGTTTCGATATCGAAGACAGGCTGCTCGGGGTCAACTGCCGTCACAGCCTCGCGCAGGGCATTGGCAAGCGCTGCCGGAGTGCCTGCGGTGCGCACCGCTATGCTGACTGAAGGTTGCGGCACCTGCGCCATGGGTACGATCATCTCGGGTTGCACGTCCTGCTCCAGGCCGCCGTGTCTGACGTCCTCGGCGACTCCGACGATCGTTATAGCTGGTTGCTCGGAACCCCGTGCCATCGAGTGGAATCGTTTGCCTATGGCGTCACCCGCGAAAAAGCGATTCGCGAAGGCGCGATTTACCACAGCCACTGGAGCAGACTGGGTCGTGTCTGAAAGATTGAATGGGCGCCCTTGGAAGATTGGCGTGCCCACGGCGCGGAAGTAATCCGTTGTGACGCTGACAACGGATACCACGGGCCGCATTCCCACGGGCGGAGCTGGAACGCCTTCAAACGTGATGGCGCTACCCAGATCGTACGGTTGAATGGGGAGTGCGCTGGCTGCGGCCACAACAGTGACGCCCGGGAGCGCGGAGAGTCTTGGCAATAACCGGTCGACAAAGGCTTCCCTGCGTTCGGCCGTCGAATAGCGGGATGAGTTCAGAAGCGTAACTGCGGTGAGCGTGTTGTGCGGGTCGAAGCCGGAATCATAATGGAGAACGTTGACAAAGCTGCGGACCAGAAGGCCGGCGGATGCCAAGAGTACAACCGCCAGTGCGACTTCCGCCAGCAGCAACGAATGCCGCAGAAACCTCTGCTCGCGTCCTGATGTAACGCGAAGGGCGGCTGACTGCAACGTACTCCTCAGATCGGTGCGAGTTCCGCCGAGTGCCAGCACGAGTCCAGACAGTACAGTCGTCAGGAACGCAACACCCGCCGTAAAGGCAAGAACCCAGCCATCGACTTCAATTGCAGAGGTGAGTTTGCCAAAGGGCAAGCGCAGCATCTGAGCAACCTCGGAGTAAAGGGCGGCCTGGGGCGTTTCAGGTATCTGGAGGCGCCGGATCAGGGACGTGAGCACACAGGCTATCAGGAGCCCCAAAGCCGCGGAGAAGAGCGAGAGGATCAGGCTCTCGATAAGGAACTGCCTAACCAGACGCATATGGGAGGCGCCAAGTGCGCCTCGCACCGCGGTCTCGTGCTGCCTTTGCGCCGCGCGCGCCAGCTGCAGATTTGCGACATTGGCACAGGCGATCAGGAGCACCAGCCCTACCGAGGCAAGCAGGATGAAGAGCGGCTTGCGATTATCGCCTACAATATGACGCTGCAGCGGCTCGACAGCCGCCTCTTGCCCTTGGGCCATATGCGCAAAGCCCGCGGGATAGTTCTGTGTGCGAGCCAGAAAAAACGTGAGCATCTCCGCCTGCGCCTGTTGCGCGCTCACTCCAGGCTGCAGCTGGCCAATCACAGACAAAAGAAAAACCCGTCTGTCCGTCACGCTCGCCGTAGATTCCAGTCCGAGGGACGTATAAACATCGGGTTCCAGTTGCACGTCGGGAAAGCGGAAGCGCGGAGGCAGCACGCCAATCACCGTCTCTTCCACGCCATCCAGAACGATCGCTCTGCCGGCAATACGGGGATCTGCGTGAAATTGGCCGCGCCACAGCCGGTCGCTCAATACCACTACATTCGATCCACCCGCCTTGTCCTCGCCGTCGGAAAACGTCCGGCCAATATGCGCCGCCGCGCCCAGCATAGGCAGAAAGTTGGCCGTCACGTTCGCACGGATAATCCGTGCAGGCTCCCCAGCGCCGGTCAGGTTGCCGTCGAGGTAGGTGAACGCGGCGAGTTGCGCAAAGGATTTGCTCTCGGCGCGCGCGGCAACAAAGTTAGGGGACATCACTCGGTCCATATGAATCTTGGGCCAATTATTCGACACCCACACCAGGGTGTTTGCATCCGAATATGGCAGCGGCCTGAGCAGTAGCGAGTTCACCGCGGAGAAGATGGTCGAGGTCGCCCCGATGCCCAGCGCCAGCGTGGCAATCGCCGTGACGGTGAAGACCGGATTGCGCCGGAAGCCGCGCACCGCATAGCGCACGTCCTGCATCACGGTCCCCAGCCACCACCCGGGCCGCTGCTCGTGGCATTGCTCGCGTGTGCGTTCGATGCCGCCGAACTCGATCAGCGCCTGCCTTCGCGCTTCGTCAGCTGCCATCCCTCCAGCAATCTTCTCCTTCGTCGCCCGCTCCAGGTGAAAGCGCAGTTCCTCGTCCAGCTCGGCCCTGGGCTGGCGCGGCCACAACGCATGGCGGACGAAAAAGCGCAATCGGCTCAGCAGTTCCCTCATCATGACGCTGCCTCCGGAATCCGTCCCAAGACAAGCCCGATGGCCGCCGACAGCCGATCCCAGCTCTCCAACTCCGTCTCCAACCGCCTCCGGCCCGTCGCGGTCAGCGAGTAGAACTTTGCCCGCCGGTTGTTCTCGCTGATTCCCCAATCGGAGCGAATCCATCCCTTGTACTCCAGCCGGTAGAGCGCCGGGTAAAGCGATCCCTGGCCGATCTGCAACGCATTCTTAGACACTTGCTGGATGCGCTGCGCCACGCCCCAGCCGTGCATCGGTCCCAGAGCCAGCGTCCGCAAAATCAGCAAATCCAGAGTTCCCTGCAACAGGTCTGTCGATGGCGGCATTTCGTTCCCCTCGATATTCGACAATAGATTGACCCAGGCTCCTGTCGGATGTCAAGGGAAAAACGCTGTGCAAAACGGCAATTCGGAGATAAGCGGTCTATGGTTTGGCTTCGCAGGCGTCGCGGCCTCCGGCAACACAAGGACACGATTAACACTGTATTGACACGTACCCCAATCCCGCCGTTGCATCATCCGATCATGAATCCACGGCCGCGCTTTCCGATTGCCCTGCTGACTTTCTTCGCCGCTGTCCTTCTCACGGTTTCTTTGCCAGTCCAGGCGTATGCCCAGGCGTACGTAGGTAAACCCAAGCTGATCGTCATCATGGTCATCGATCAGTTCCGCGGCGACTACCTGAACCGCGATCGCGACGAGTTCAAGGGCCGTGGCTTCCGTTTGTTCATGGATGAGGGCGCATGGTTCACCGATTGCTACTTCGACTACGCCAACACCAAGACCGCGCCCGGACACGCTACCATCGGTACCGGCGCTTACACGGATGGCCACGGCATCGAGGCCAACGATTTTTGGGACGCCTCGCGCTCCTGGGACCACAAGGTGAGTTCGGTTGAGGACGAGCGCTATCAACTTGTCGATCTGCCGCCCAGCTCGATTCCCGCCAATCAGCCTGGCGCCCCTCCGACGGCGCTCAAGTACGTCATCGGGGCCTCGCCGCGCAATCTGCGCGCCACTACGCTGGGCGATGAGCTGCGGCTGGCCACCAACGGCCGCTCGCGCGTCTACGGCATCTCACTGAAGGACCGCGCGGCGATTCTGCCTGCCGGCCAGTCCGCCAACGGAGCCTTCTGGATCGACAACTCCAGCGGCCAGTTCACCACCTCCACTTATTACATGGAACACCTGCCGGAGTGGGCGCGGGCCTTTAACGCGGGCGACCGTCCTGCCCAGGCCGCCCGCGGCGCCATGGTCGAGGGCACCACGCAGTTCTACGATCTGGTGGGTAGAATGCCGGCAGCCAACCGCTACGAGTTGGACTTTGCCAAGGCCCTCATCAACGGCGAAAGACTCGGGGCAAATGGCGTCACCGATCTGGTAGTCGTCTCGCTATCAGCCAACGATATTCAGGGCCATCAGTTTGGGCCCGACTCGGACTCCGAGGAGCAGATGATTCTGAGCCTGGACCGCGACCTAGACGGCTTCTTTTCCTGGCTCGACCAGACCGTGGGCCTCCAGAACGTCTGGCTGGCGCTCTCGGCCGACCATGGCATTGCGCCGATTCCCGCCGAAGCCGCCAAGCTGGGCATCGACTCGGCAGTCGTCAACATGGATGCAGTCTACGCAAGACTGAACGCGGCGCTGAACACACGCTACTCGCCCGGTAAGCAGTTGCAGTACATCTTGCCCGGTCCCGACCTGCCCTATATCGTTCTCGACCGTAGAGCATTTGAGAAGGCCGGAGTCGACGAAAAAACTGCCGAAGACATGGTGGCCGCACTTATGCCCGAGGCCGTAGCCAGCCAGACCCCGCAATCGCCCCAGAATAACGAACCCGCCCCGCCGCCCGCGCAGCATCGTCTCTCGCCCGCGCCCCAGGTGGCCGGGGTCTACACGCGGCTGGAGTTGGCCCATGGTTCGTTGCCGCCCTCCGAATGGGACCGCTTGCTGGCCCACAGCTACGCAGACCACGGCAACTGGTACGTGATGCTGGTGTTGGGCGCCTATCAGATGGAGGACCTGCACGGCTCGATCGGGACTACGCACTTCAGCCCCTGGTCTTATGACCGCCATGTGCCGCTGGCCTTTTACGGCGCGCCCTTTGCGCCCGGCGAGTATCATGAACGTGTAGCCCCGGTGGATATGGCGGCGACCTTCGCCTCGCTGGCGGGTATCAATCAACCGTCGGCGTCTGTAGGCCGCGTACTCATTGAGGCGCTCAAGCCGATCAAGCAGGTTGCCGGACAGTAGGGATCTTATCGTCGAGATGGTCAGGCCGCTACGAGTAAACCGGCAGCAGGGCAACCAAGCGGCCTGAAAACTGACGACTGATAACTGACCGCTGACAAGAAGGAAGTTTGCCGCGCGTGAAACCCGATATGAAAGTCTGTTTGGCCGGCCTGGAACTGGTCAACCCGGTCATCGCCGCCAGCGGCACCTTTGGCTATGGTATCGAATTTGAAGAAATCGTCTCGCTGGAACGAATCGGCGGATTCGTCACCAAAGGCATCTCGCTGGAGCCGATGGCCGGCCACGCTGCGCCACGCATTGTGCAGACTGCGGCGGGCATGCTCAACGCCATCGGATTGCAGAATGTGGGCGTTGAGGACTACCTCGCGCGCAAGTTGCCGCCGCTCCGGCGTTATCCCCTCTGCAAGGTCATCGTCAACGTCTTCGGCTACACGGTGGGCGAGTATATCGGCGTTATCGAGAGGCTCAACCAGGCCGAGGGCATCGCGGCCTATGAACTGAACGTCTCCTGCCCCAATGTCCACGCCGGCGGAATGGCCTTCGGCGCCGATCCGGGCTCGCTTGAATACCTGGTCAGCCGGGCCAAGTCCGCCTCCAGGCGGCCGCTCATCGTCAAGCTCTCGCCTAACGTGACATCCATCGCCAACATGGCCAGGATCGCCGCCGACGCCGGAGCTGACGCGGTAAGCCTGACCAACACCTTCCTGGCCATGTCCATCGACGCGGCGACACGCCGGCCGCGCCTGAGCAATGTCACCGGCGGCCTCTCCGGCCCGGCTATCAAACCCATCGCTCTGCGCATGGTCTATGAAACCGCCCGCGCTGTCACCATTCCCATCCTCGGCATGGGCGGCATTGTCACTCCGGAAGATGCCGTCGAATTCCTGCTGGCCGGCGCCACCGCCGTCCAAGTGGGCACGGCAAGCTACGCGGACCCCCGAGCCACCGAGCGGCTGGCGCATGGCCTCGAAGCATGGTGCCGCAGCCACCAGGTGGAGCGGGTGGCCAGCCTGACCGGCGCGCTAGAGATTCCGCACGACTGAGCCGGCCCGCAAACGACGGGAGTCTTTTTAGCACGGAACCCTCTCCGCCCATCGTCTACACGGTGATCCTGGGCTACCTGCTCTGCCGCGCCACAGCGCCGATCATGCTGACCATTCTGCCGCCAGACAAATACACCGCATACGCCGACCGCTTCGGCGCCAACAAGGTCAGGAGCGAAAAGTTCACCAGCCTCTTGCCACAGTTTTTATCCGACCGCTTCGGCTGGCCGCAGATGGTCGAGGGCTTTGCCGCGCGTTACAACGCTCTTCCACCTGATGTCCGTGCCAAAACCGCCATCTTCTGCGGCAACTACGGCGAAGCCAGCGCCGTCAACATTCTGGGCCCCAAATACGGCCTGCCCACCGCCATCAGCGGCCATCAGAACTACTTCTACTGGGGCTGGAACGGCTATACCGGCGAATCCGTCCTCACCCTCGGCGATGATCCCAAATCCTACACGGAATACGACTCCGAAGTCATCGATCTGGGCCCTTTTGATGACCCCTGGATCATGGATCACGAGCATCACCACTACTTCTGGCTGCGCCACCGCAAGCGCCCCTACGCCGCCGACTGGCCGGAGTTCAAGTACTGGTACTGAGCAAGCCCCACGCCAGCTCGTGTTGCCCTCACATCAACGCATGAGCCAGCCACTCACCGCGCCGTCACAAAACACACCCGCCATCCTCGGGCAATGCTATAGCGGCCGATAGCTCCCCTGGCCCCACGGCACCTCGACCGACACCGAACACCCCGGAATGCCCACGGAAATCTTGACTACGCCCGCGTTCTTTCCTGCGACGGTTGGAATCACAATCGCTACGGCGTGTCCCCGTGCGTCCACCGTCTCCATGGGGGCATGCGTCTCTCCCTCAGACACCGATTGCAGAGGGAAAATGTCGCCCGGCGGCAGGCCATCGCCATACACCAGCAGTCCCTCCCCTTCAGGGAACCCGAGCCTGGCCTCAAGCCGGCAGTTTCCGTCCGCGCTCTCAATCGGATACGGAACGATCGTGCCCGGAAAGAAGAACTTCCCATCCGGGCTTTCCAGCATGTAGCGAATCGGCTCGCCGCGAGCGGCCTTCAAGTCAACTTCAATCTCGTCCGCTGGCTCCAGCGAATCCTTCTTTTCCTGGTCCGGTGTGGGTAAATGCCACATCACCAGGCCCTTGGCATTGGTATAGACCTGACCGGGGGTATACTGCACCGGCGCGCCGATCCTCCACACCGCCAGCGCATAGCTCTGCTTTTCAGGCGCGCCAGGGATCAGCAGCCGGTAACGAACGGAATGACCCTCCGGCAGTTGCACGTCTGCGATCTTTTGAAACTGGATGCGCAGCCCTTTCGGATTCCTCTCATTCGGAGCGGCATTGTCCAGTCCGATTTGCTGCCGCAAAAGTGTGATAGCTTGCTTTTCCGCTATCTGCTCGGGGCTTTGCGCGTAACAAACCCGCGCCAACAAAGCCAGGAACGCAAACACAAGAAGCTGGATAAGTCTCTTCTGGATAGGATTCATGAACGCAGTTTGCGCCTTCAACAGGAGCCTCCTTTTTCCCGCATGGATTGGCCAGAATTCTACTTGCTCGCGACCGGCAGGTAAAGGCCAAAACCATCTCCTCATGCCCTTCGCCGCGCCACTTCCTCATACACCTCGGCATATTCCTTTGCCGGCCGCTCCCACCCATAATCCCGCGCCATCCCATTCCGCATCAACTTCTTCCAGCCTTCTTTATCCTCGAACGCCTTGAGCGCCCGGTCGATCGCCTCCAGCAGCCCCGATGCCTTCAATCCCTCAAACTTGAACCCCGTCCCCGTCCCCAGCTCCGCATTCCACTCCTCGATCGTGTCGTCCAGCCCGCCCGTGGCGCGCACCACCGGCGCCGTCCCGTATTTGAGCGAGTAGATCTGGTTCAGTCCGCAAGGCTCGTACCGCGATGGCATCAGAAACATATCGGAGCCGGCCTCGATCTTGTGCGCCAGCGCGTCGTCGTAGCGAATCTGCACGGCCACGTTGGCCTGGTTCCGGAACGCCCAATCGCGAAAGAACCTCTCGTATACCGGCTCGCCCGTCCCCAGCGCCACCACAGCCACATTCCGCTCCGCCAACTCGTCCGCAATCTCCATCACCAAGTCGAAGCCCTTCATCCTGGCTAACCGCGACACGATGCCGATGACCGGCATCGACTCCGGCACCTTCTCCAGTCCAAACGCATGAAGCAAATCCGCGCGGCACTCCTGCTTGCCCGCCAAATCTTCCGGGGTGTAGTGCGCCGCCAGATTCCCGTCCGTGGCCGGGTCCCAATGCGCATAGTCCACGCCGTTCAAAATCCCGCGCAAATCCGCCGCGCGCTCCCGCAGCACGCCCTCCAGTTTTTCTCCGAACTCCGCCGTCTGAATCTCCTCGGCATATTTCCGGCTCACCGTGGTCAGCATGTCGGAGTAGACCACTCCGCCCTTGAGGAAATTGAAGGTGTCGAAATGCTCTACCTTGTCCATGGTGAAGATCTCCCACGGGAACAGCAGCCGCTCCGTCGTAGCCGGGGGAAACCATCCCTGGTAGCCGGCGTTGTGAATCGTCAGCACCACTCCCGCCCCGCGCAGCACCGGGTCCATGGAGTACACCGTCCGCAGGTACACCGGAATCAGCGCCGCCTGCCAGTCGTGCACATGAAACACCTGTGGCGCGCCCAGCAGCTTCGCCGCCTCCAGCACCGCCCGGCAAAACAGCCCAAAACGCTCCCAATTGTTCGGATAGTCGCCCGTCCTGGTTCCATAAAGCCCCGGCCGGTCGAACAGCTCCGGACAATCCACAAAGTAATATTGCACCCCGTTCCGCCTGCCCCCGTCCACAATCCCCACAAACCGGTTGTAGTGCTCGAAGGGAATCGTGATCGACCGCACTGCGTACTTCCACTTGCCTTTGATGTGCGCCCGCACCCCCGCATACAGCGGCAGGTACACCGTAACCTTGTGCCCCAGCTTGACCAGCTCCGGCGGCAACGCCCCCACCACGTCGGCCAGCCCGCCGGTCTTGGCAAACGGAGCGCACTCCGAGGAGGCAAACACAATATGCATCGAGCAATCTCCCTGGCCCAACAAAAAGCTGTCATTCTGAGCGGAGTTTGGCGCGTTTTCTGCGACAAACAGAGTCGAAGGACCCGCGGTTGCTCTTCTCCGTAACAACCCCATCGGCCATTACGCGCAACCAAAGGGCCAGTCTACTACGCCCACGTTCAGGAATGGGACAGGCAGGCCGGGGCTCCTCGTCCGCAGCGGCGGATAAGAACCGGGAACCCACGCTGTGTCCCGGTAGTAGTATTCCGGGACGTTCCAGGATATATAGAACCGTTCGCGCTTTTAGGGCGAATAGTGCGAGCGAGTTGCTCATGAGGAGGGATCCCGCGAGAAATTTCCGTTTCAGTTGTCCTGTCCTTGTCCTCGCTTGTTGCTTGGGCGTGAGTGGTTGCAATGGCGGTTCTGGTGGTGGCGGTCAGTCCGACCCACGAAGACCTCTGGGCAGGTACCGGCGCGGTGGCGAAACCTCTCCAGTTCCGGTTCACGAGAAAATCAGCGGAATTGCGGCGAAAAGGACGCAGCGTTCGACTTATTCTGTTAAGATATTGAAAACATACGACTTAGTGGCAAGGGTGGATTCACATCGACGCATAAACCATTGCAAATGAAGTGGATATAAAGGCATAAATATACTTGCAACACCAACCGGCGCGTCGAGAAATTGCGGAAGATGAAGGCGGAGTTGGGGTTGAACGACTAGCGGCGCCCGAAGACTCCCAGCGCGTTGAGCAATCCGAGCAGGATCACGGCAAGGACAGACCAGCAAACCACCGCAGTAAAGAATCCAGAACGACCGCCGAAAATCCAGTGCCACACCACGACAACGGCCAGAACTGCCAGCACGGAATAATAGATGGATATGATTGCCGCGTCTCGCCTATCTCGCTTCGTTTTCATGCTGATTCTCCTTGCCTTGCTGCCGCTCCACCTCTTTCTCCTGACGATACTCCTCGTTGCGCTGGCGAAGGACCTCCTCGATCCCCTCCAGCCCCCCGCTCTTGTACGCCTTCCACATCTCCACAACTTTCTCTTCCTCGGTCGGTTTGTTGTCTTCCATGCGCGAACTCCTGACCGGCAGTATAATCCAAGCAATAGAAAACCCGCCTGCCAAGGCTGGGTCCGGGTGTGGCGAACTTCCGTAGCGACATCATCACATACTGTCCTCAATCCTGAATCGGGTTGTATCCTGTTTCCATGCGGAAATTCGTGTCGGCACAGCTAAAGATCGAGCGGGCCAAATGCCACATCGCAGATCTCGAAGCGAGACGAGAAACCTTTTTGGGGACAAATCCCTGCAAAGTCCGCCCCGAATACAATCCTCAAACCGGATTCACCGACTACATCGTCGAGGATTTTGTTGAGGTTGATCCCGTCATCAGTTTGGTGATTGGCGATATTGTCCACAATCTCCGCTCCGCTTTGGACCATCTCGTTGCGGCTCTCGTTATGGACAACGGAGGGACCGTAGGCCCCGATACCTGTTTCCCAATATCGAAGAGTGCTCAAAGCTATGCGTCCGCCGCTCCGGGAAAAATAAATGGTGCGAGCATCGCTGACCAGCAGCTTATCGATAGTTTCAAGCCGTACCTGGGTGGGAACGATGCCCTTTGGGGTCTTCACCGGATGGATATTACGGACAAGCATGTCCTGATCCTTACACAGGTACACTGTGCCAGCGGCATAAGTTACCGGCTCGATCCTGCAACAGCCGACGAATTGTTCGGGAACGATTTCTCCTCTACCTTCGCTGTTCCCGAAGACGAGTCCATAACGATTCCATTCATCGATCCCATCGGCGTTCCGAAAAAGGGCGACGTACTTGTGAGGTTCCCCGGTAACACGGAGAAAGACGAGAACAAGCAACCGGCCTTCGATATAGCGTTCGGCGACGTTGAAGTATTTAAGGGCAGGCTCGTGGTCAGATCGGTCTACGAATTGGCCAATCTTGTTCTGAGGATCGTCAAGGCGTTCGTCTGATGTGCTGGAGATGGAAGGCATTTTGCCCTTTCCGCAGGTGTGCTACACTCCTGCTAGAAAGGGTTTTTGTAGCGTCCAGAGCGCCAACTCTGGCGGCTATCGGCCCAGCGGATATTTAGAAATGCGCTCTCGCCTGCCAGGGCGGGAGTAGGTTCGATGCACCCAAGCGAATCATCGCATGGAGTGTGCCCGAATGCAAGTTAAACAATCTCCCCGTTCTCTACTCGCTGAATCATCTCGTCGTATCGATCAAGGTTGGCGTGAACTATTGGATCGCTTGTTTGGTCCACCTCCAAGCGTTTCTGCTCAAGAACGTCGGCAAAAGTTGGGTCCAGTCCCTTCACCGCGTCCGTTACGGCAGCAAGTTCAGCAGAAATCCTCGCCGACATCTCAGCGTTCGATTTGAGCATAGTAATCAGGTAAACAAGGACTGCCCGTAGATTTTCAGTTGACTCTTCCATCGGTCCTCCCCAAGCAGTATGCTAAACCCATGAAGAAACCGCCAGATACGCCCGAGTTCGCCCGTTTCACCCATGCCATGCGGCACATCATGGGGGTGTCCAAAGTCGAACTTCAGCGCCGCATGGAGGCTGAAAAGGCGGGGAAGCGGCTCAAGGCTTCCGCTTCCCACGGCCCTGCCGCTGCATCCAAGCCGGCCAATTAGATGCTACTGGCCCCCACCGTCTTTCCAGTCAATTCGGCATAGGTGAGCCGCTTGCCCGTGATCTGCGAGACGGCCAGCATGAACCTGTCGGCATCGTTCAACGGATTATCTTTGGTGGCGCGATTGTTGTACCGAAACACCTGCTCGTCTACATAGCGGTCCAGGTGGAACGGCTCCACGGCAACATAGGTTCCGGTCAGGCCCCGTTTCAAGAGGCTCCAGAAATTTTCCAGCCCTTGAGTGTGAATCTGCCCGCGCACATACTCATCCATGTGATTCACGGTCTCATGCACGAAGTCCTGTTCCGCCAGCCGGTCGTATCCGATTGCCTGGTCCGTGTAGACGGTGGACTTCCGTTCGATCCCGTCCAGAATCTCCGCCTGTAGGGTCTCCCGCTGAACGTTTGGGATCACCTTGGCCCGGACCTGTCGGGCGTCGCGGTCCAACATCCCCATGACAATCGCCTTGCCGTGGCAGCCGCGTTTCTCGCCAAAGGACATTCTGCGATCCCGGTGCATCTTGCGCAGATCGCCGCCGATGAAGGTTTCGTCTACCTCCACGGGTCCGCCGTCTTCGCCGCCCAGCTTGCTCCAGTTGCAGTCCCGCAGCGCCAGCCGTATCCGGTGCAGCAGGAACCATGCGGTTTTCTGCGTCAGCTTGAGACTGCGGGCAATCTCATACGAACTGATGCCGTTCTTGCAGCTCACCACCAGCCAAGTGGCAATCAGCCATTTATCGAGCGGCACGGGCGAGTCCTCAAAGATGCTGCCCGTCTTGACGCTGTACTGCTTCAGGCACTCTCCGTTCATGCACTTGAAGATGCGCCGGGTTCTGAGGTATGAAACCCGCTTGCTTTCGCAATGCGGGCATACCGGGCCATCCGGCCAGCGCATCGACGCGACGAAATCGACGCACACGTCCGGGTTGGAGAAATAGCGGGTTGCTTGCAGCAGGCTTTGCGGAAAGTTCTTGTTTTTCATGGCAATTCCCATGCTACCCTTGTTCAACTGGTGTGTCAAGTATGTTTATGCCGATATAAATCCACATCGAATAAATACACCCAAAAGTACACCCTTCTAGAATTGGCCGGGCTTTTGTGCTGCCTTCGGGGGGCACAACCGATACAGTCCGGAGACTGTCATCGGCGACGCACCCCCAAACGCGAGCTTCAGGGAACCGCCCTTGTCGATTCCAACCGACCGTTCCAGCGGCACCGAAGATTCCCCTGAAGTTCAGCTCACAGTGCCAAGGAATGCAGAAGCCGTCCAACACTCCTCAGCTCTGCTTGCTTCAGAATCCACTCCGGCGTCCGGCCAGCAGGTTGAATATCAGGATGATCAGCGCCAAAACCAGGAGAAGGTGAATCATGCTGCCGGCAACATGGAAACTGAAGCCCAACAGCCACAGAACGAGAACAATTACAAAGATTGTCCAAAGCATAGTCGCTCCTTCGCTGCGATGCGGACGCATGAGAACTGCAAGACTCTCAGGCGCCCGCAAGCTTTGGCTATTGACTACCGGTTAAGAGCGATGGCCTTAGCCTTTGCGTCCCTGACCGCATCGAGGAACGACTGCGCCGAGACCGGCACAGCCACTTCGCCCCTCAGGATGGCGCCCGTAGTGTGGTCACGGCCATAGATGGCCTCGGTGGCGTCATTGTCGCGGCGAATCGCAGCGCCGGTCAGCGTGAGTCCAGCAAATGCGCCTTTGGCGCGCGAGTAAGTCAGGACTTCGGTTTCCAGCTTCCAATCGGTATTGGCGGAAGCGTGGCGCCCAACCGGTCCGGCTGCCGCGGAAGCATCGCCGCCCAGCTGAAAATTACTGTTGATCAAATGCTCCATACCCCGGTCGTTCTGGATGATCATGACTAGATCGACGCCTTCAACGCCGATCTGCAATCCCCAACTGCCGCCGGTAATGTCAAAGAACGCTGGCGCACTCCATCCGGCCGCTGTGCGGCAAGTGGCAACGCCCTTGCCGTTTTCCGCGCCAAACACAAAACCGCCCTTGATCATGTGCGGAACAACGGCAATACACTTTGCGTGTTCCAGAACTTCCTCGGGAATGCCTCTATCCGGCGCGGCCATGATCTCGTGCAGCACCGCACCGGCATTGTCCAACCTGTCCTTCACGTTTTCGCGAGTTGTTCCTGCCCAGCCGATGCTCGTCATGCCGACTATGGCCACAAATGTCATAAGTTTCTTCATGCATCTCACCTTTTCTACCCATGCGCAGCGTCACTTGCTTTTCGCGCACTGAGGCGCACAAGGTATCTCCCACGCTAGAGGCACGGCACAATGCTGTCTGAGCAAGAACGCTCAGGAGACGATCGGCGCGCAATGCCAGGCACGTTTTTATTGAGAACAATCTCCAATAGTGTGCAAAAGGAGACAGACCGCCCCCGCGTCATTCCAGGCGCGTAACACAAGGTCGACCAAAAGATCCTCGGAAGCCCTGTACTGAATTGAACAGCCTTGCCTCTTGGTCAACGGCACACACGCTCGAATTCCCTAAGTCAGGTTCTAGAAGGGGTAAAAGATTCCGAATACGCCAGCAACACTATTCATCGCCGACGATGAGCCCGCGATTCGAATGTCGATGCCGCACGCACTTAAGGGTCTATCCGTACCGGATTCAGCAGGGGCGGTATTGCCCGTGCCGGATGAAGACGCACCGGCTCCGATTCTCTCCCGGCTCAGGCGGTTGCCGGACGGGGCAGCCGAGCCGTTCCCCCATTTTTGCAGCGCGATGCCTCTGCTGAAGGAGATGCTGGTTTCATCCCGAAGTTCACAGGCGAGACCGCAATGACCATCTTGCAAATGGCGCTTATCCTGTTCCTGTTTCACAGATTCTTGCGTGTGGATCAAGAGCCGGCCCTCAACCGCGCCCGCGCCCGCTGAAGTTCGCGATAAAGATCACGTTTGGATTGGCCCAGCTCCCACGCTGGCCGGTATAAGACAGCGCAAATATTCCCATGGCCAGCATCGCGTACTCCGGACGCGGTCTAAACTGCTCAGACAATGCTGATATTGGTCCGTAAACTGAACAACGTTGTCGCTGTAGTTTGACGGTCATTCTACGGCTTCCCCTCTATTTGAGGCGCTTGAATAGTATTCCGGGGCCTCAAACAATTTTACAAGTGTTGAATCCACGGAGGTGGACCTGTGAATAAGGATCGAGTGAAGGGCATAATCGACGAAGTGACGGGAAGCGCAAAGCGTAAAACGGGTGAGTTAACGGGCAATACACAGCTCCGTGCCGAAGGCATGGCTCAACAGGTTAAGGGAAAGGTCGAGAATGCCTGGGGTACGACAAAAGATGCGGTCCATGATGCCATTGAGGATACCGAGGCGCATCTCGATGCTCATGTGACACTGAGAATGAAGAATCCAACCGCGGATCTCGAATGCAGAAAGGGCAAGTAGGCTGTTGTCGCCGCGTCAGGTTGAGATAGGAGTGGACAGGTACTGATGTCCATCGCTCATTTTGCGCTCAAAACGAGCGGTAATGAACAGACTTGCAAAAATATTGCTGGAAGCCTTAACCATGGCGCAAAACGCGTCGCCGTTCAGTCCTCGAGGGCCGAATCTGCACCGTGCAGGCAGGCAATCGAAGGACGATCTGGCAAGGAGATTAGTATGCGTACCATCCGGTTTCTGCTAGCGCTTCTGATTTTGGCCATTCCGGCCGCCTCGTTCGGGCAGATTGGCGTAAGGGTCGCGATCGGTCCTCCTGCTCTGCCGTTTTACGACCAGCCAATTTGCCCCGGAGACGGCTATCTCTGGACACCGGGCTACTGGGCCTATGACGACAGCGTCTCCGACTACTATTGGGTTCCCGGTACGTGGATCATGGCGCCGGAAGTGGGCTTCCTCTGGACTCCAGGCTATTGGGGCTGGGGCGACGGCGGATTTCTTTTTTATGAAGGCTACTGGGGGCCCTTCGTCGGGTTCTATGGCGGCATCAACTACGGCTTCGGCTACTGGGGCGGCGGGTACGGAGGCGGCCGCTGGGACCACGGACACTTCTTCTATAACCGTTCCGTGAACAATGTGGATATCACGATCAATCGCAATGTGTACAACGAAAGAATCGAAGTCACTAACGAGAACCGCGTCAGCTACAACGGCGGAAGGGGTGGGGTCGAGGCGCGTCCAACCGCTGAACAGCAGGCTGTTGCAACCCAGAGGCATATTCCGGCTGTGGAAGCTCAAACTCAACATGCGCAGGCCGCGTGCGCCAATCCGGAGCAGCGCGCAGGGACCAACCACGGCAATCCGGCAATCGCAGCCACTGCAAAGCCCGGAGATTTCAACCAACAACACGGAGCGCTAGGCGCCAGGGGCGCAGAGGAGCCTTCCCGCGCCGCAGCCGGCAGTGCGGCAACTGAGACTCGCCCCGCGATCCATCCCAAGGACCTTTCACCCATTGCCCGCCCCGCGCCGGTCAACTCAGGGAATGCAAAGGCAGACAAAAAGTACGAACAGCAGCGGGACAAGTTGATCGCCAAGCAGAATCAGGAGCGGCAGCAGCTTCAGCAGAAGCAGGACGCGGAACATCAGCAGAAGGAGAACGCCAACAACCAGAAACTGGAGCAGAAGCACCAGCAACAGACGCAGCAGTTGGTGCAGAAACACACTGCGCAGCAGCAGTCGTTGCAGGCTCGCCAACCTCAAGCTCGCCAACCTCAGGCTCGCCAATCTGAGTCGGAGCCTCGGAGGTAGCGGGACCGTCCTCTCAAGAAACATTGATCGTCCATTGAAGCCGTTACCGGCCGGGTAAATCAACCCGGCCGTTCCTTCCGCTCCAACATGGGTCTGCCGCGCAACCCAAAACAACTGCAAATGCAAAAAGCAGGAGGCGCAGGACAAAGCGGCCTCGGGAGTTTAGAGCGCCTGAGTTGCTTCGTCGTGCAACGCGAGTATCTTTGCGGCATCGATTTTGCGCAGACCGCGAACCTTCCATATTCCAAAACAAACGCCGGCTACCAGCAGGCCCAAGAACACGCAAAGCAGCGGAGTCGACCACTTCTGGAGGGTCCCAGACCAGAGGCGGACGATCTTGCGCCCATAGGCCACACCGAGCCATGCCACGAGGGAATATCGCAGGCTGCGAGCCGCGCCGAAGACGATGAGGAAGTGCCTGCGCGAGACGCCCAGTGCGCCCGAGGCGAGCGCAAACGGCAATAGCGGAATCGGCGGAGGAAGCAATGCGGGAAGAAAGACCGCGAGGATCCGGTGACGTTCCACCCACCCGACGACTCGCCCAAGAAGGCGCGCCGGCACATAGCACCGCAGCGCCGCTTCGCCACCTCTGCGGCCAATGTGCCAGGTGGTGTACCCGCCCAGGATGCTGCCCGCAGCGGCACAAGAAGCAAGCAGCCAGGGATCTCCGCTGTGCGCCACCAGCCACAACAGCAGCAGGTCAGTGCTTCCAGGCAGGGGCAGAGGGATGACGGAGGAATCGACCACCGCAACGGAGAATAGCCCTAGTACTCCCAGGTGCGTGAGCCAGTGCGGCATAAGGGGGGAACGCATACGTAGCGCATGATATTGAGCAGGTTGTGGGACAGAAATACTCATGCAGGTTTTGCCCTATGTTTGTGCTTGAATGTTTCAATTTCAGAACAATGGCCGCTCGATTCCGGGCGTGAGGTGATGTGCCTTCTGTGTATCTTCCGCCTAGTGACAAGAGCCGCCCCTGAGCACTGCAAACAATGGTGGACTCGTTACGCCTTTGCGTCATGCAAAGTAAACCAATAGTACCGCCGCCAGCAAAACATGCAACGAACCGGCCGCAGCGCAAACATGCTGAGCAGGCTATCAAACGACCGCAACTCGGCGGGCTTGAATTTGAGCGAATTGCAGCGAGGGCACTCGCGACGTATCCAAAGCGGATGCGGCAGCCAATCGGGCCAATTCCGGCCTGAACTACTCATGTGTCTACCCCTTCCAGACTTATCGCCGCATTCGCTAGAATGCGTGACTTTCTGCTTGACTTTCATTCGAGTCCAGCCAGGAGAGAAGACTGCGGATGCTGCCCGTGGCCAGAGCGATGCAGGAATCGGCTGCGCCGTAATACAAGTTGATTGCATCTCCGTCAGTTCCGATGGTTTGCCCGCAAGGAAACACAACATCGTTCACATCGCCGTTCCGTTCATAGAGAGCCTCTGGCCCGAAGATCCATGAATTTCCCCGTTGCAGACAAATCTCCGGCCTCTTCAAATCGAAGAGCGCGAGACCAAGCCGATAAATGCTTCCCGATGCCGTTTGCCGCACTCCGTGATAGATCATCAGCCACCCCTTGGCCGTTTCTATCGGCGGCGAACAAAGTCCGATCTTGTTCGCATCCCACCAACCTCCACGCCGCGCCTCGAGAATGATCTTGTGGCTTCCCCAATGCCGCAGGTCCGGTGAATAGGAGATCCACATATGAGCGCCCAGGACAGTCATTGGGCGATGGATGAGAGCCCAGCGGCCGCCGATCCTCCGGGGCAGCAACGCAGCATCTTTGTCCTCTGGGGACATGATTACGCCGAATCGTTCAAAGCTCCGGAAGTCCTTCGTCAGCGCCAGCGAGACTCCGGGACCTCCTCGCGCAAAGGAAGTGTACGCTATAGCATATTGCTCGAGTTCCGGGACATAGGTAATGCGCGGATCCTCGATGCCCCATATCTCTTCCGGGTACTGATTTGGATTCGCCATCAGAGTTGGCTGGGAGTCGATGCGCCAATTGTCGATGCCGTTTGCAGAACGCGCGGCGCACAGATGCGATAGTCCGCTTCTGTCTTCAATGCGGCACAAGAGCAAAGTATCTCCATCTGGCAAGTGTACGGCCCCTGCGTTTAGAACGCTATTGATGGGATAGGGCCAGTTTTCACGGCTGAGGAGTGGATTGCCGGAATAGCGAGTAAATAATGGATGATCCACGCATGCCCCTGGCTTTCGCTGTTTCTGAACGGCGGCCGCAGCCGCCGCGGCTGTAGGATTGATGAAATTCAAAGAGAGACACCCATTCCATGATGCAGTTCGTCAACGCTTGCAACTTTGGCGGCCTGCATTTCGAGCAGCGCCATCAGGAACGAAAGCGTCGATTCCGCTCCCTGGTTTTCGTTCACGCGATCCGGATGAAGGCCATCTCGGCATCCACCTGTCAATACATCATACAGCGAAACGTGCAGATCGTTCTTGCCGAGAAACCAGCGGAAGACACGCTGGGCTTCCTCAAGCCATTGGCTTTCTTCCGTCAGCCGGTATACCTCAAGGCAGGTGGAGACCGTTGCGCAGGCCTCCACAGGCTGTTGATCGAAACGCGCCTTCTCATTTCCTTCTATGAAGAAGCCGTTGGACCCAATCGGCACGAAGACCTCCTTATCGTCGCGGTGCTGCTCGGCAACAAGCCACTTAAGAGAATCCATTCCAGCTTCGATCATTCTTTGATTGTCGCTCCGCCATCCCGCTAAAATCAGCGCCTGCGACAGTCTCGCATTCGAGTAGGAGAGGCTCTTCTCGAACCATCGCCATGTCGCGGAGTGACTGCGCTCATAGATATCCAGGAGCCGATTCGCAAGTGTATTGCGAACGCCCTGCACAGCTCTGTCCCCGGGGAACCAGTCAAGATAGGCTTGCATGCCCAGGATGCAAAACGCCCAGGCACGCGGACTGGTGAATGTAAGCGTTGCAGGGACTGCGGCTTCGAAGAGTCTCCCAGCCGCTCCTCTCAATCCTGCATTTCGCGAATGGCCTAACACGTTCCCTAGGGACCACAAGGCACGGCCATGGCTGTCGTCCGATCCAACGTCTTCAAGCCATTTACGGTCATAGCCGAGAACGTTTCTGAATCTCCCTGTATCGCTGTTGAAGGCAAGCCATAAAAAGGAAAGGTAGCGATGGGAAAGGTTTGGATACTCCCGGCGGTCCGCATACTCAGGGTTTTCATCCAGAAGAATTGACACAATAAGAGCGCGCGCGTTGTCGTCGGTTGTATAGCCCTCGCGCGTGTTGGGCACCGAGAAGATGGCGTGTTGCAAGATTCCCGTGTCGTCTGTCAGTCTCAACATGTGATCCGTATTCAAAGCCGGCAGGTAGTTGCCAGCATTCGCTGCAACATCATCTTTCTGAGCTGCCCTGGGCTGCAAGGTGCGCTCGAATCGTGCACGTTGGAAACTCGCCATGTACTTTCGCGCCGTTTTGGACCAAATTGTTTCGCGTGAATGGAGGTAGGCCCGCTTCCGCATGGCGTGCCGTTCTCCATCGTTATCCAGGAGTCGAAGCACCGCCTCTGTAATGGCATCAGGATTCTCGAAAGGTACGATTACGCCACGCTTATCCGCGAGCAGCTCTTTCGCGTGCCAATACGGCGTAGAGATAATCGCCTTCCCTGCTCCAAGCGCGATTGCGAGCGTTCCGGAGACGATCTGCGCCTCCTGCCGATAAGGCGTGATGTAGATATCCGCTGCACCCACGTGCTCAACCAGTTCCTCCGCACTCACAAAACGATTGACGAGGATCAGGTTCGATGAAACCCCAAGTCGCTCTGCCAGAGCCTGTAATTCTTCACGGTAGCGCTCGCCCTCGCGCCGGCGAATATGCGGATGCGTCACTCCGGACACGATATACACCACATTTGGGTGCTTGGCCAAAATCGCCGGCAACGCTCGAATCACGTTCTCAATTCCCTTGTTTGGCGACAGCAAACCAAATGTCAGCAGCACAAATTTGCCTTCGGTTCCGAAGCGGTCCTTGAAATAATTTGGGTCCATAAATTGAAAATCGGGCACGCCGTGCGGAATGATATCGATCTTTCCGCTCGGAACCTCATACACTTCTCGCAGGAGTTCGGCCGCCAATTCGCTCATCACAATCAGACGATCGGAAAGCTGTGCTATCTCTTCGAGCACAATTCGTTGGTTTATGTCCGGCTGGCGCAGAACCGTATGCAGCGTGGTCACGAGGGGCATCTTCAATTTGCGCAGCAAAGTCAGTATGTGGCGGCCCGCGCTGCCGCCGTAGATGCCATATTCATGTTGCAGACAGACTAGATCGTTTCCATTGAAGTTGAGGAAATCGGCGGCGCGCTCGTAGGAAGAAATATCTTCCTGGGCAATCTCCAGACGCACTTGTGTGGGATAGTCGTAGCTCGAATCGAGATCGTTTACCGGTATCGCAAACAGGCGTCCGCCTCCGTATTCGGTCGCGAGCGCAGTGCATAGGTCGGTCGTGAAAGTGGCAATGCCGCATTCACGCGGTAGGTAGTTGCCTACAAACGCAATGCGCGTGGGCAAAGGCAGTTTGCATGCTTTCATTGCGCTATGCGAACATGCTTCCGGAGAGGCAAATACGGTAATCTTCTGGGGACGTATTCGATCGGGAAGTGACTTCATATATTCCTTTCAAATTCAAATGCGGCCAAGAACCAGGAGAATGGCAATAATCAGGAGGACCAGTTTCATTCCTCCGCTCGGATACTATCCTCAACTCCTGTTATGCGACCACCGCGGTAAGCGCCCATTAGCGCCAAGACCAGAATCACAATCAGTATTGTTCCAAGCAGTTTCACTCCTCGCTTTCCTGCTCGCTGGCAGTATCTCCGAAGATGCGCTGCGGCCTTTTCAGGGCCGCAGCGGTTACACGGATTCGTTAGCGCAAACTTCCTATCGTTGCATTGACAGGGCTTCCTATTGCGTCGCCGGATACAACCAGCTCCACTCTACGGTTTTCCTGCCTGCCCGCCGCGTTGTCATTGGAGGACACCGGCAACGTATTGCCGTAGCCCTTGGCGCTTACTGAGTTTGTCGATACGCCCTGCTCCACGAGGTAATTGCGAACGGCGCCTGCGCGGTTCTCCGACAGTTTCTGATTCATGTCGTCGCCGCCCACGTTGTCGGTGTATCCGCCAACCTCGATGTTAAGGCTTGGATAAGCGATCAAGATCCCAGCAACCTTGGCGAGTTTTTCACGTGCCCCTGGCTTCAGCGAATACTGTCCAGTGTCGAACAATACATCGGACATACTAACAATCAGTCCCCGTGCGCTGTCGCGCGTCTCAAGTATCTTGTTGAGCTGCTCGGACAATTGGGCGCGCATTGCCGCCTTATCGCTATCCGCCTGATGTTCAGCCTGCTGGGCTTGCTGTGCGATCGACCTAGACTGGTCTGCATCTGCCTGAGCCGCGGTGATTTCCGCCGCGGATGCCGTTTGGTTCGCGGTCATTTCGGCTTGCGCCTTGGCTGCGTCGGCCTGCGCCTTTGCTGTATCGGCCTGGGACCTTGCCGCATCCAACTGCGCCTGTTCCTTGAGGCGGGTCGCGTCGGCGGCTTGCGCTTGCGATCTTGCTTGTGCGTCGGCGGAAGCCTGACGCTCGTCCGCCAGGCGCACCTCATCGATCTTCTTGACCGCAATCTCTCGCGCATCTTCGGCCGTCTGCACTGCCTCTCGCGCCATTGCAATCAGCGGCTTTCTCTCAATGTGTTTGCTGATGGCATACTCGTCGGCACGATTCATCAACTCAACAGCGTGCCGGTAGCTTTCGCCGGCATACGTCTCAGCTTCCTCGGATTGAGCGATGCGCAAAGCATTCCGCGCTTCGTAGAATTCCAAAGGCAGATCGGCGTTCAGGACCACTGGGTCGAACTTGTAGCCCGTGGGAATATATCCACCGCGCTCCATCAGTTCGTATTTCGCATTCACTGCCTCGGTGGTCCCCTTGGTGTCTGCGCGAACTACGTTCTCGAGCACGACGACGTTGCTGGGCTGCCGGACGGCATAGTACGGCTCCGCGGTAACGACCAAAGCGAATGCCTGCAGGTCGGTAGTTGCGGTCAGCTTGCTTCGATCATTGCCGCCCACGAGCACTTCTCCAAGGTTGACAGCTCGTCCCTCGGGTGAAATCGCCCACAAGACGTAAGTGAGATATTCGCCGCCGAAGGTGGTGGGATTCTGCAGGTTTCCGAATGTTGCTTCGACTTCCATGGTGCCGCGCTTGCTACGCACTTTGGCTTTTCCGTCGGCTGAAGGCAGTAGAGCCGTGCCGGCGAAATCCACACCCGTGGCTCCTTCGCGATGCCGGTAGTTGATCGCCTGCACTGTGCGGCTGACCACGATCACGCGGTATGTGGTCGTAGTGCCTACGGTTTCAACGGCCATCGTCGCTTGGGGACTGGCCTGAGCGTACACGCTCAAACCGAGGACACTACCGATTGCGATGAAAAGGATGCTTCTCACGATATCTCCTGTGGGCGGTACTCTGCCATGTTGTGTCGTGCTTGCCTTGCGTTGATGGGTACAGCATTTGCGGGTTCGGCGGTGTGCGTTTTCAATGACCGACTCGGAATTGGGAAATGTACCCTAACAGGTTGCATACCTTCAGAAGCCAAATCACCACGGCAATCACTACAACTGCATTGAGGATGCCCTTGATCTGGCCCTGCATGGGGATGAAGCGATTCACAAGCCATAGCAACACGCCTACTACGGCTAGCGTGATAACAACAGTGACAAGTGGCATTAGATGCTCTCCAATCGATGTGATAAAGCTGGTTGGATCTCACAGGGACATTCGATCGACTCAGCTTCATTGAGTGTTGTGCGATTTGTCTGGATTCAGAATGTATCCGCCCTGAAAGCTGCCCTTTCGTACCGCGGATGACAAAGTGGAATAGATTTCGAATGGTCCGGCTTGGTTCCGGCCCCGGGCGGAGAGGAGAACGGTCACCCCTCTTACACTCATTTTTCCAAAGAAACAAGCAAATAACTGAGCTAAAATGCACAGGTGGAAGGATTTTGGAGATGGTAGCCAACGACTGAGATATTTACACTTTTGCTTCAGGTGAAGCTGTCGCTTGGCGGTGTGGTCGCCGCCGATGTGCATCTGACCGGTGGATCGGTCGAGCTCGATCAGTCGATGCTCACAGGCGAATCCCTGCCTACTGAAGCCGGTGCAGGTGCAGACACCTTTGCGGGGGCTCTCGCCCGTCGCGGTGAAGCAACAGCCGCGGTAACGGCTACGGGCGTCCGCACTAAATTCGGTCGTACCGCGGAATTCGTCCGCACCGCACACGTTGTGAGCACGCAGCAGAAGGCGGTGCTCAAGATCGTGCGCAACCTGGCCATCTTCAATAGCGTCGTAATCCTTGCGATGGGCGCCTATGCCCATACCCATGCAATGCCATGGAGTGAGATCGTCCTCCTGCTGCTTACGTCGATTCTGGCGGCCATCCCCGTGGCATTGCCCGCAACATTCACCCTTGCCGCGGCAGTTGGAGCTCGTGCTCTGGCGAAGCTGGGCGTGTTGCCCACACGGCTCACCGCCGTGGATGAAGCTGCATCGATCGATGTTCTGTGCTCGGACAAAACAGGAACTCTCACCCGCAACGCACTCTCAGTAACCAGCGTTCGCCCCATGCCCGGCTTCGACGAAGCCCGCGTTCTCGGATTGGCGGCTCTGGCAAGCTCCGAAGGCGGTCAGGACCCCGTCGATCAAGCGATTCGCGCTGCCACCTCGCACAAGCCGGCATCGGATCTACCAAAGCTGGCGACGTATGTGCCGTTCGACCCAACCAAGAAGACCTCAGAAGCAACCGCGACAGATGCAAAGGGGGGCGCAGAGCGCATCATCAAGGGCGCTTATACTGCGGTCGTTGCCCTCACTGCTCCGTTGCCCGCTGTGGCTGCGATCGCCGGCGAACTCGAGAAACAAGGCTTCAGGGTTCTGGCAGTTGCCGCGGGGCCCGCGGCGTCCGCGAAAATCATTGGCATGATCGCCCTTAGCGACCCGCCGCGGACTGACTCGATCTCTCTCATCTCTGAATTGCATACCCTCGGTGTGGCCACGGTCATGGTGACGGGAGACGCTCCAGCTACGGCCGCAATCGTCGCTCGCGCAGTTGGATTGAACGGCGCCGTTTGCCCTCCCGGAAAACTTCCCGAAGTTATCAACCCGGAGGATTTTGCAGTCTTCGCAGATATTCTTCCCGAAGGCAAGTATGACCTCGTCAAGGCATTCCAGAGGAGCGGCCATGCAGTCGGAATGTGCGGAGACGGCGCCAACGACGCCCCTGCTCTCCGCCAGGCGCAAATCGGCATTGCCGTCTCGACCGCAACCGATGTGGCAAAATCCGCTGCCGGAGTTGTTCTCACCCAAGCTGGCCTCGGCGGCATTGTGTCCGCTGTAAAAGAGGGCAGAACCGCGTTTCAGCGCATCCTCACCTACACCCTGAACTCGGTTCAGAAGAAGATATTCCAGGTTCTCCTCCTGGCGGTCGGTCTGGTTATGACTGGGCACGCGGTCCTCACACCCATGCTGATTGTCATCGTGATGATCACCGGAGACTTCCTCGCCATGTCGCTCACCACGGACAGAGTGCGGCCATCGAAGATGCCGAACTCGTGGGACATCGGCAGAATTACATGCGCAGGGGTTATCCTTGGAATCTGCTTCCTTGCGTACTCCACGGCCATCTTGGCATTCGGCAAATTCCAGTTGCATCTCGGCATCGAAGCACTCCAAACCCTCTCCGTGGTCGGCATTGTTTTTGGCGGCCAGGTTACGACGTACGTTATTCGCGGACGCCAACATCTCTGGGGATTGCGCCCCAGCCTGTTGCTAGTGCTTTCTTCCGTGGTTGACGTTCTTATCATCTCAACGTTCGCGGTCTTGGGAATCGCCATGGCGCCATTGTCCATCGCGGTTATCGCTTGTGAGTTTGCCGCGGCGATCGCCTTCGGCGTGGTCCTGGACGTGGTGAAGATTCCCGTCCTTGCACGCCTCCGCATCGCCTGAGCCGGCATGAACGTGTTCCTCGCAGACTTGCAGAGTCCTCGGGTGATTGTGTGCTCCGGTGCACCGTGGCAGCCCGGTCCGCCGCTCTTTCTCGGTTCAGCTCAGACAAAGCTCTTTGTGCTCGATTTTCAGACCACTTTCCGGCTTTTGCTCCGGGCTTTAGGCCAATCTTGATCTGAGCAGAACAGTACAGACACAGGTCTCAGCCGAACGCAACAATAAAAAGTGCTTGAGTGCAACTGCCCTCAAGCGCGGGGCCGAATATCCCTGATGTGACGCCGATTCTCCCTAAAGCTGCTCGGGACTGCGTTGCCGATGCCAGGATGCGAGTCGAGTCCAGATATTCATCTCTGATGCTCTTCTTATGCAGTCCTTTATGGATTCGCCACAATCACCGGTCATTTCCAATCGAAGTGGCTCTATCCTGGGCATTCATCCACCACACCGGGCAAACCGTTTAAATCGGAGCTATATTTTGAAGAACAGAGAAACCCAAAGATTTGACTGCGCCGCTTTTCTTGCCAACGCCGGCCTTGGACGGAAAATCGTCGAATTGGAGCCAAAAGAAACTTTTTTCTCCCAGGGAGATGAGGCCAACACCGTCTTTTACCTCCAGACAGGCCGGGCTAAACTCACCGTCGTCTCGCAGAACGGCAAAGAGGCCACAATCACGCTCCTCTCTGCCGGCGACTTCGTCGGAGAGGAATCGCTTGCCTCCATTCCTGGACTGCGGCTGGCGACCGCCTCTGCCGTCAACAACTGCGTGGCGCTCAAGATCACCAGGAACGAGATGGCCCGCGTGATGCATGACGAACCTCGGTTCGCTGACCTATTTCTGAAGTTCATGCTGGCCCGCAGCATGCGAACCCAGGCAGATCTTGTCGATCAGCTTTTCAACTCCAGCGAAAAACGTCTGGCAAGGATTCTTCTGATCATGGCGGAATTTGGCAAACCCGGCGAACGGGATACCTTCATCCCCCCCATTTCACAGGAAACGCTAGCGGGATTGATCGGCACCACGCGGTCCCGCGTCAGCTTCTTCATGAATCGCTTTCGTACTCTCGGCTATATCAATTACAACGGCCGCATTCAGGTGAATAGGTCGCTGCTCAATGTGGTTCTTCTCGACCAGTTACCGGAGCACAACGCCCAAAAGCCACTTCTTCCCATAGTCGGAACTGTTAAGCGTCACCTTTCAGATGTAGCGGCTGATTGAGAAGACTTAGCCGGATTATATGGCGAATACCCTAATGCTCACTTCTGCGCCATTATCGATTATTGAGTAAGCATGGCAGCACAATTCATCTTGGCCATGTGCGTCTTTTTGCTCAGACACCGGCGATGCCGGCTGCTAGAGTCAAGAATGTAAGGGTAGATAGATGTCGGCCCCGACAAAGTTACGGCATTCATGAACGAACTGAACCCCTTATGGTGGCTGTTCGAGCCGGGTTGATCTATACGATCGGGCAGCATCCCACGCAACACAGCCAACCGCAGACACCTTAAGGGGGTCACATATGCGCGGACTCAAAACCTTACTCGGCACTACAGCATTGCTCGCGGGCTTGGCCCTTGCGCCAGCGGCTCACGCGCAAATCGTCGTCGACATTGGCATTCAACCTACCTGCTCCTACGGCTACTACGACTACGCGCCCTACGCCTGCGCGCCTTATGGCTTCTACGGGCCGGGGTACTTCTACGACGGCATCTTCCTGGGCATGGGCCCATGGGCCGGCTGGGGCTATGGCCACGGCTGGGGCGGCCATCGGTTCAGTGACGGCGGTGGCGGAAATTATCGCGGCGGCGGCGGGGACATGGCCAATCGCAGCAACTATGCACGCGGCGGCGGAGCAGCACACGGCGGAACGCCAGTTCGCGCCGGCGGTGGCAGCGCCTATCATGCGAATGCAGGCGGTTCTCGTGCCACGGTAGCCAGTCGCGGCGGCAACAATGCTGGAGGAGCGCGTCCCAGCGCGGCCCATGCGGCAGCGCCTCATGCCGCAGCTTCGCATGCCAGCGGCGGCAGCGGACATTCCGGCGGTGGTGGTGGAGGGCATGCTGGCGGCGGCGGACGCCGGTAATCTATAGCTGCTGAATCAGGCGGCGGATAGTAAAGGAGCGGCGGAGCTTAACATATCCGCCGCTTTGCATTTCTGGCAGCAATTTGCGCGCTCATAGGGGAATGAGAATCATTTTTTGCAATTATGAGCAAAGGTGGCAGATGTTAAGTTACAAGGACAGCGGCTGCGGGAGATCACCGCCCAGGCCATCGACGAGGTCGGCCGGCTCGCCCGCGGGCTTCATCCTACGGTGCTGGACGACCATGGCCTGGGAGTTGCACTGAGCCGATACGCTGCCGAGTACACAAAGACACACAACATATCTGTGGATCTCACACTCAATGAGATTGACTCATTCAGCCTGCCGTCAGGGATTCAGATCGCGTTGTATCGTATTCTCCAGGAAGCCCTGACCAACGCAGCCACACATTCGGGAGCCAAGGCGGTCAGTATTCGATTCACCGGTTCGGCCACGGATGTGGAGGTAGAAGTAATCGATGACGGATGCGGCTTTGACGCCAAGGCCGTGGCCGTCTCCTCGCATCGCCTCGGGATTCAGAGTATGCCAGAGAGAGCGGCAATGTTGGGAGGACGGTCAGTTTCATTCATCAGCGCAAGGGAACCAAGATTCTGGTGCAAGTCCCACTTGCCCGCCAGGACTTGCAGTCCTTGCAGGGTCAGAGGAGCACTTGAAATGCCGGCGCGAACACACACGATCAGAGTCATGATCGCGGATGATCACGCAATTCTCCGCGCCGGACTGAGGATGCTGGTCAATGCCCAGGCCGATATGGAAGTGGTCTCGGAAGCTCCCGACGGAGAGAAGGCAGTTCAAACGGCACGGGAAACGAGACCGGATGTGGCCTTGCTGGACCTCACCATGCCTCGGGTTGGGGGAATGAAGGCTCTGCAGCAGATGGCGCGAGACTGCCGCGAAACCCGGGTGTTGGTCCTCACCATGCACGATGACCCTGCTTACTTAAGATCGACACTGGCTGCCGGCGCCTCTGGCTACCTGCTGAAAAGGGCGGTGGATTCGGAGCTGCTTGCCGCCATACGAGCGGTGCATCGCGGAGGAATCTTCGTGGATCCGCGTTTGGCCAACGTTCTCGTCCAGGATCTGTTGGCGACGAGAAGTACAAAAGCCGGTTCCACACGACCAGCAAATATCCTTAGCCACCGTGAATTGCAGGTGCTCGGACTGGTGGCGCGGGGTTACACCAGTGCAGAGATAGCGAAACAGATATTTGTAGACGTGAAGACGATCGAGACATATCGTTCACGTCTTGCCGATAAGCTCGGACTTCGGACTCGCAGCGATGTGATTCGCATGGCCGTGCAGATGGGCCTGTTGACCCCGGAAACGCTGGAGAACGAGCCGGGCGGCCCGGCTCGGTAGGATTGTTGTTCCAGACCACCTTTCTGCCCCAAAATGTCATTTGCATGCGCCTCTTGTCAGGGTTTCCCTGACAAAGCCCCGCATTATTAGCAGCATCCCCGATATTCACATTATTTCATTTGCCGGACACTACGTGCAGACTGCAAAGCGGGAAGAGATGATCCGGGTAATGCACACGGAGGAGGAAATAGGGCCGACATTCAGCGAATCCGTCCAATGCTTCGTGCATGTGGACAAAGGGCCTGAGCATCGTCTGGCTGGGAAGCACAGAGGCCCACGGCTGACCGTGGGCCTCTGTCGTTACGGATGGTGCTGCGACGTTACCTGCCCTTTGGCTTGGACTCCTCCTTGGGCGCAGGAGCCGCATGTTGCGCAGGCGCAGCATGTTGTGCAGGAGCAGCATGTTGCGCAGGCGCGGCGTGTTCTGCAGGCGCGGCGTGTGCGGGAGGAGCCGCATGTTGCGCAGGTGCAGCATGTTGTGCAGGTGCGGCATGTTCTGCAGGCGCGGCGTGTGCGGCAGGAGCAGCATGTTGTGCAGGAGCAGCATGTTGTGCAGGAGCAGCGTGTTCCGCAGGCGCGGCATGTGCGGCAGGCGCAGCATGTTGTGCAGGCGCGGCGTGTGCGGCAGGAGCCACATGTTGTGCAGGCGCAGCGTGTGCAGCAGGTGCGGCATGTTCTGCAGGCGCGGCGTGTGCGGCAGGAGCCACATGTTGCGCAGGAGCGGCATGTTGCGCAGGCGCGTGCTCACGGCAGCCTATCGCATCACCGGCAGCATGGCCGATGCGGAAGACGTGACGCAGGCCGTGTTTCTGCGGCTCGCAAGCGCGGATGGGCCGGTGACGAATGCCAGCAGCTATCTATACAGAGCGGCCATCAATGGAGCGCTCGACGTGTTGAGGCAGCGGAAGGCCGCCCAGACCGAGCCGCTGGAATATGCCGCGCATGTAGCGGCGGCAGGGCCGGGCAGTTCGCCGGAGACCGCAGCGTCGAGCAGGCAGCTTGGCGCGCTCTTGCGGATTGCAATCGGCAAATTGCCTCCGCGGGCGGCCGAAATGTTCATCCTGCGCTACGTTGAAGAGCACGGGAATCGGGAGATCGCAGCGTTGACGGGCACGTCGCAGGCAGTTGTGGCTGTGACGCTGTTTAACGCGCGGTCGAGATTGAAGAAACGACTTTCGGAATTTGAGCGGGGGATACGATGAACAGAGATGAGATGCTTTTGAGAAACGCAGTGCAGGCGCTTCAGGCCGATGAGCCGGAAGCTGAGCAGGTGGCAGCTTCTGCCCGGCGCGTGGCCGGCAGGCTGGAGATCGACATCGTGAACGAGTCAACAGTCGACGCCATCGCGAGCTGCGATGACGTGCAGCGTCTGTTCGGTCCGTATCGGGCAGGCACGCTGCCGCCCGCGCGCGCGTTTCTGATTGAGGCCCACCTGCGCGACTGCAGCGGCTGCCGGCGCCAATTCAAGGGCGGGTCCGGTGCGGTTCTGGATTGGTCCGCTCCCAAGCCGCGTCGCGTAATTGCCTGGCGTCCACAGACCGCCGCATGGGCGCTGGCTTCCGCCGCCGCACTTCTGGTCGCATCTCTTTTTGTCTACAAGGCCTATTGGCAGGTTCCGCCCGGAGTACGCGCCGAGGTGCAATCGATCGACGGGACAGCCTATCAAATCTCCGATAAGGGCGATCACCAACTTTCTCCCGGGGAGATGTTAGGCGAGGGCGAAACCCTGAGAACCAGCGGAGGGGGACATGCGGTCCTGCGGCTCACGGATGGATCCACGGTTGAGGTGAACGAGCGGAGTGTTGTGGCCGTGGGTGCGCAGGGGCACAACATGACGGTCGCGCTCGAAAATGGTGCGGTGATTGTGCAGGCCGCTAAGCGCACGTCAGGCCACTTGTATGTGAAGACTCCCGATTGCCGGGTGGCGGTCACAGGGACCGTGTTCTCAGTGAACTCCGGCCTGAAGGGCTCGCGTGTGGCCGTGCTTGAGGGCTCGGTGCACGTGTTGCACGCAGGGTTGGACACGCTGACAACGGCGGGAAACCAGTTCACCACCAATGACAACCTGAGCCCCGAGCCAGTGCAGGAGCAGATTGCATGGAGCCACGATCGCGATAAATACCTCGTGCTCCTCGCCCAGTTCGCAGCACTGCAGAAGCAGATCGAACAGATTCCGTTTCCGCAGCCGCGCTATAGCAGCGATCTGCTGAACCGGGTTCCTGCGAACACCACGCTGTATATCAGCATCCCCAACCTGGGCGATTTTCTGAGCGAGGCAAATCAGACATTCCACGACCAGTTGAAGAAGAGTCCGGCGCTGCAGGAGTGGTGGAACAGCGGACATGCGAACAACACGGCTGACCTGGATGCGATGGTGGCGAAGGTCCACCAGATGAGCACATATCTCGGCGACGAAATCGTCATCGTGGGGTCCAGGCAGGCGAAGGATTCAGGATTCGCGATCGTTGCGGATGTGAAGCAGGCCGGACTTGAGGACTTGCTGAAGCAGCAGTTCCCTGCGTCGAACTCGAAGCCTGGAATCACAGTGCTCGATCAGAATTCGCTGGCCGCCGCAAGTGCATCGTCGGCGGGCAACCACAGTGTCTACGCGGTGGTGAGGGAACACGAGGCGATCTTCTCCAACAGCGTCGCGACCCTGGCGCTGATCAACGCGCAGTTGAATGCCGGCTCCAGCGGTTTCGCGGCGAGCGGTTTTGGCCAGCAGATATCGGCTGCCTATGGCCACGGCGCGGGAATTATCCTGGCGGCGGATATCCACCAGATGAAAGCCAATCAAGCCACAAAGATGCATGGCTCAACACAAGCCAGCGAAGCGATGACAAAGAGCGGCTTCGAGAACGTGAGCTACCTGATCGCGGAACATCGCGAGGTGAATGGGCAGTCCGAGAATCGTGTTGACCTGCAATTCTCAGGCGCGCGGCAAGGGGTTGTCTCGTGGCTGGCTGCACCGGCGCCCATCGGGTCGCTCAACTTTGTTTCTCCCAATGCGGCGATTGCCGTCGCGGGACTCTCAAAAGACCCCAAGGCCATTGCCGACGATCTAATCGCCATGGCGGCTGCAAACGGCGCGCAATCAAATGGACTCACCGAAGCTGAAGAGAAGCTGCAAATCAACTTCCGCGATGACATTGCGGCTAACCTGGGCGGAGACTTCCTGCTGTCGCTGGATGGGCCGGTGCTGCCGACGCCCTCGTGGAAGGCCGTGATTGAAGTCAACGACTCCGATCGTCTGGAACAAGCCCTGGAGCGAATGACAGCGGCGATCCGCCAACAGGCCAATGCCAACGCGGCGCATTCCATCACGATTGAACCGAGCGAGGCAGATGGCCAGCGTTACTATTCAGTCCACGACACGGTAACGGGCAACATCGTGGCTCAATACACCTATGCGGACGGGTACATGATTGTGGCGCCGAGCCGCGCCCTGCTGATCCAGGCGTTGCAGACGTATTCGACCGGGAATTCGCTGGCGAACTCGGCGGCCTTCAAGGCCTTGCTTCCCAAGGATGCGAATGAGAATTACTCCGCGGTTGCTTACCAGAATCTGAGCCCGGTGTTGACACCGTTGCTGGCTCAACTCAGCGGAGAGACGGCGGATGCCGTCCGCGAGCTGGCGGCGGATGCAAGGCCCACTGTGATTTGTGCGCGGGGAGAAGAAAGCCGCATCGAAGCCGCCAGCGACAGCCGTCTTTTTGGCTTTGACTTCCTGACACTCGAAACTTTGATTCACTCCGGGAACAAACACGCCAACGCAAGCGTAAAAGAGTGACATGGGCGTCATCGATCTAGATGGGGTAGAGGTCCGGCTGGCGAACCGGGTCGTGCTGAACAACCTCACGGGAGAGCTGCACGGGCAGGCCATTGGCCTGCTCGGCCCCAATGGCGCGGGGAAATCCACGCTGATCAATACGCTGCTGGGGTTTCATCTCCCTTCCAAAGGCAAGGCCCGCGTCTTTGGCCTCGACACCCACAAGGACCGGGCGGAGATTCGCGGCGGCATCGGCTTCATGCCTGAGAACGATTCGTTCATTGGGAACATGAGCGGTGTCCGCTTCGTCCGCTACATGGCCGAGCTGGCCGGCCTGCCATCGGGAGTCGCACTGGAACGGGCCCATGAGGCCCTGTTCTACGTGGGGCTCGGCGAAGTGCGCTACCGCAAGGTAAATACCTACTCGCTGGGCATGAAGCAGCTGGTGAAGCTGGCCCAGGCGCTGGCGCACGGGCCCAAGCTGCTCATCCTGGATGAGCCCACCAACGGCCTCGATCCCGTCGCCCGCCAGCGCATGATTCAACTCATCAAGGACATTCGTAAAGAGGGCAGCATCCGGCTGCTTATCTCGTCGCATCTGCTGCGCGACATTGACCAGACTTGCGATGAAGTCCTGATCCTGAAAAACGGCCGCATCGCCTCACTGTGCAACATTGAAGAAGAGCGGCGGTCGAACCGCAGCTTCATGGAACTCGAGACTGTAGGCGCAACCGAGCGCTTTTCCGTGAGCATCCGCGGGCTCGGCTGCGAATGCGCAACATTTCCCGGCGGACGCATCAAGCTGGTGATCCCCGACCATATTGAAGCGCGCGATCTTTATGTCATTGCCTCGGATCAGGGAGTGCAGATCCGGCGCATGAACCAGCGGCGCGATTCCCTTGAAGACATCTTCCTGCGCGCAATGGACAACGACCAGGGCCCGAACGACCAGGCAAGGAGCGCAAATGGCCGTCTATAAGCGCAACTACTCGGCATATACAGGCACGGTGACGCCGGTGTGGACGCGCGTCCTGGTGCTGGCCCGCTATGCATTTGAAGAAGCCTGGTCGTCGAAGATAACGGTTGGACTTTTCGTCTTCTGCCTGCTCCCCTGCGTCCTGTCTTTAGTGGTGATTTACCTTGCCGATAACCCGATCGCGCGGGCTCTTGTCGGAGGCCGGGCGCAGGAGATGCTTGCCATCAATGCGAAGTTCTTCCTGAAGGTCCTTCAGACTCAATCATGGCTCGCATTGGTCATGGCTTCGTGGATCGCTCCCCGCCTGATCACCTTCGACCTGGCGGACAATGCCTTGCCGATCCTGTTGAGCCATCCTATTTCGCGCTTCGGCTACGTGTTCGGCAAGTTTATTGCGCTGTTTGGATCGCTGTCGCTAATCACATGGATCCCCTGTCTCCTGCTCTTTGCCGACCAGGGCTATTCTTCCTCTCAACCCTGGGCAATGAGCAATCTTCAAATCGCCATGGGCCTGCTGGCGGGGTCGATAATCTGGATTGCCTTTCTCTCGGTGCTTGGACTCGCGCTGTCTTCCTGGGTGAAATGGCGGGTGGTGGCCACGGGTGTCATCTTTGCGGCGGTCTTTGTGCCCGCCGGCGTAGGAGCCATCGTAAGCGCAGTGCTGCGCACAAAGTGGGGACTGCTCTTGAACGTCCCTGTCATGATGTCGAACCTGTGGCAGAAGCTGCTCGGCGCCCCGGCGCCAATCAACGAGAGGTTGTCGGTGCCAACGCTGGCCATCGCGGTGATGCTGTTGCTGGCCTGCCTGGTCTGTATGGGCATGCTGAACAAGCGGATCAGGGCGCGCGAGGTGGTCCGCGGATGAACGACAGAATCATTTTCGAAGACGTGTCGAAGTTCTACGGCGAAGTGCTCGGGGTGAACCGGATCTCGCTGTCGATTCCGCCTGGAATTACCACGCTGGTCGGGCCCAACGGATCGGGAAAGACCACGATCATGAACCTCATGACCGGATTGGTTCAGCCTTCGAACGGACACATCTCGGTTCTTGGACTCTCTCCGGCCGACCAGACGGAACTGTTCAGCATCCTCGGGTATTGCACGCAGTTCGATTTCTTTCCGCGCGGGCTGACGGGATGGCAGTTTGTATTCGATGGCCTGATGCTCCACGGAATGGAAAAAGACCTGGCCGTCGATCTTGCTGCCCAGGCGATCGAGCGCGTGCAGCTTGGCGATGCAGCAGGGCGAAAGATCGCCGGCTACAGCAAGGGCATGCGGCAGAAGATCCGGCTGGCCCAGGCCATTGCCCATCACCCGCGGGTGCTGGTGCTTGACGAGCCGTTGAACGGACTGGATCCGATGGCACGGGCTGATTCGATAGCGCTGTTTGAAGAACTGGGCCGCCAGGGAATGCATGTGCTGATATCCAGCCATATTCTGGACGAGGTCGACCGCATCTCCGATCGAGTGATCCTGATAACCGGCGGATACCTGATTGCGGAGGGGAATATCCACCAGGTCAGGAAGGAAGTGCGCGAGAAGCCGATGCAGGTGCTCATTCGCTGCGACCACCCCGAGGTGCTGGCAGCGAAGATGTTCGCCATCAACCACTGCGTTGAAGCCAGGCTGCATGCGGATGGCAAGGGCGTTTTTCTGCGTACCGCGGATATCGACCAGTTTTATTCCATGCTCAACGGAATCGCGGCGGAGGGGCTGGTCAAGATTGATGCAGTAGCTCCGGCGGACGACGATGCCAACGCGATTTATCAGTATCTGATCGGCACGGATGGGAGCCCATTATGACGCGAATACAACTAGCCGATCGTGCGAGAAATCTTGCCCAACTGCCGTGGGGCCTGTGGTGGATGCAGGCACAGCGCCTGACGCGCATTGAGTTGAGGCGGAACCTCTTCTCGTGGAAGGCGACCTGGATTTACTGCCTTGCTTTCATCCCGACCCTCATTATCTTGATTCACATGCTGTTCGATCGGCATCCGTCCTTCGCGATGAGCGATGACACAAACGTATTGGCAGGCATCGTCCAGCTCTATTACATCCGCCTGGGCGTCTTCTTCGGGTGTCTGGGGATCTTTTCGCGACTGATTCGCGGAGAGATGATTGAGCGCAGCCTGCACTACTACCTGCTTTCCCCGGTGCGCCGCGAGGTCCTGCTGCTGGCGAAGTTTGCAGCTGGATCCATCAGCGCCGTGTTCCTGTTCGGAAGCGCGATCGCCGCCGATTTCGCGCTCATGTACGCCGGCTTCGGCGCGGCCGGCGGCGATTACGTTTTCAATGGGCCCGGCATGGGACAGTTGGAAGCGTACCTGCTCATCGTCGTGCTCGCCTGTCTTGGATACAGCGCTGTGTTTCTCCTGTTGAGCATGATGTTCAGGAACCCTGCGCCGGCCGCGATGCTGGTACTCGGCTGGGAGACAATCAATCCTGTGCTTCCGTCTTTGCTGCAGAAGATCAGCGTGGCTTCGTATCTTCGCCACCTGATGCCGGTCCCCGTCAGCTCTGATGGCATCTTTGCGCTGCTGACGGTTGAAACCGAACCCGTATCCGGCTGGGCAGCCACGGCGGGGCTGCTGGGGCTGATCGCCATCGTTCTGAGTTACTCCTGCTATCGCATTCGCACGCTGGAGATCCGGTACTCTACCGAGTAGAGAAGCACGAGACAGGTGTAGCAGATGCGCCGGGATGCCTGGACTCGGAAGGCCATCGGCTACGGCCAATTCCTCAAGCCAAAGCCATTGGAACGGTTAAACGAATTTCGCGTCTCTTCGCACGGACAACTCGTCATAGTTCTTTCTTGACGGATTTGGAGATTCTGCAATCCCTAGCCATCCCGTTCACTCTCATTTGCACAACTCCTGGATAACCGCCTAACCGGACAGAGCTCAGTATTGTCGAGACACAAGAAGAAATCCTGAGCGTGAGAAAGCACGATGGCCACATCAGGATTCGGTCACCTGAGTAACCCAATCCAGCGGCTTGTGCCGGCCGAGCGTCAGGTCCTTTACGCGCTTGTTTTGCTTTCAATGCGCGCAGGATATCCGGCCAGTCATGGATTACCTGCGCGCTGCACAACACTATTCGGGCAAGGCGATTTGGCCCTCGATGTGGAAGTGCCCGCTTACGCCTGGCGCTCCAGTGTCCGGCTGGCCTCCGCCGATGATGACTGTGTAATCGCCTGAAGCGATCATCGGAGCGCCATCCTCGGTGACCATACCCAGATCGCGGTCCTTCAACTCGAAGTGAAGCTTCTGGCTCGCGTCCGCTTCGAGATGAATGCGCTGGAAGCCGCGCAGAGCGATTTGAGGCGCGCCTTTCACATCGGGGAACTTGAGATAGAGCTCGACGGCCTCATCTCCCGCGACCTTGCCCGTGTTGGTTACCGTGACATCAACAACAACAGGTTGTCCCGCAGCCACAGCCTGCGCCGGAAGAGTGAGGCCGCTGTACTTGAAGGTGGTGTAGCTGAGCCCGTAGCCAAACGGGTAGAGCGGCTTACCCTTGAAATACCGGTAGGTCCTGGCGTCCATCGCATAATTCTCAAAGTGGGGCAATTGGTTAACGCCCGTGTAGAAAGTAACGGGCAGCCTTCCGGCAGGATTGTTTTTGCCGCTCAGCGTCTCAGCGACAGCCGCGCCGCCTTCCTCGCCGGGGTACCATGCTTCGAGAACCGCATTGGCGTGCGCGTTGATCCAATTGACGGCCAGCGCGCTGCCATTCACCAGAACAACGGCAAGCGGCTTGCCGGTAGCGGCCACAGCTTCAACCAGTGCTTCTTCCGGCTCGGGAAGATCGATGCTGGTCCGGTCGCCACCGAGGAATCCGGGTTCAGTGACTGACATTTCTTCACCTTCAAGCGCGCTCGTGATGCCCACAACGGCAATCACGGCATCGGCATTCTTTGCTGCTGCAATCGCCTCCGGCGAAGGCGCGTTGTTTACTTTGGCCCAAATCAGTTCTGTGTGCGGCTTGCCGTTCATGCTGCCGTAGAGGATGCTGAGAGCGGCTTTCTGGCCCTTCTCCAGGTGAACGCGGCCAACACCGGCGCCGGCTTCCGCGCCACTGAACATCATCGCCACCCGCTTGTCGTCGACCGTGAGCATTGCAAAGCCCACGCCACGCACGCCGACCAGGAAGTCGCCGGTTTCCGGCGAGGTGAGGAAGCCTGTCCAATGCACACCGATGGATTTCTTTCCTGCAACCTCCGAAGGCAGATTGCTGTCAGTGAGTTTGACATTGGTTTCAGTCCGGCTGGCCAGCACGGTAGGGTTCGCAGTCCTGCCCGGCCTGCCCATCGACTCGCTGTAATCCGCCTTCAGGCCCGGCTTGCCGTCGGGAGTCGTCAGCATATTGTCCGGCACGGGGTTTCCATCGGCATGCAGGAACTGGGTTCCCGGAACAAAGGTGATCGCCGCGTTCGGGAACTCCACCTTCAGGCCTTCGAGCACGGAGACGATATGCGTTGGCTGACCGGCATAGTTTCCGATCAGCGGCCTGGTCTGGTCGGCGAGCGGGCCTATGACGGCAATCTTCTTGATCCCCGGTTTGAGCGGAAGCAGGCCGTCGTTCTTGAGCAGGACCATGGCCTCATTCGCCAGCTTGCGAGCCAGCGCGCGGTGTTCCGCGCTGTCCAGTTCCTTTTCGTCGATTTTGGTGTAAGGAACCATCTCCGGCGGGTCGAACATGCCGAGCTTCATGCGCGCGGTGAAGAGGCGAATCAGCGCCGTGTCCAGCGCGCTTTCCGGCAGGTAGCCTTGCTGTACGGCGTCGATATAGGCCTTTTCAGCCGGTTCGCCTAGCCTTGAAACGGAATCGACGCACTCGTTGTCCATGCCCCGGATCACGGAGATGGCCACGCCTTGCGCCTGCGTCGGACGGTAGCGATGGTTTGTGGCAATGTCGCGAACTGCGTCGCAATCCGAGACCACATACCCCTGGAAGCCCCACTTCCCGCGCAATTGGTCCTGCAGCAGGAACGGGCTTGCGCATGCTGGCGCGCCATTGATGGCATTGTAAGCGCACATAACTGAACCGGCCTTACCTTCCACGACGGCGGCGCGGAATCCAGGCTCGTAGGTATCCACCTCGTCGTGCTTGCTCACGTCCACATCCGCAAAGTGCCGCGTCGGCTCCGGTCCGCTGTGCACGGCGTAGTGCTTCGGCGTTGCAATCGCCCGGTAGTACCTGGGGTCGTCGCCCTGCATACCGGTCACGTAGGCAACGCCCATGCGGCCAGTAAGAAACGGATCTTCGCCGTAGGTCTCCTGTCCGCGGCCCCAGCGCGGGTCGCGGAAGATGTTCAGATTCGGGGCCCAGAAATCCAGGCCTCCCCCAATGCCCGTGTGTCCTTCGCGTGCGTTTTGCACATGCTTGATGCGTCCCTCAATGCCGATCTGGATCGCCATCAAATGAATTCCGGGCTCATCGAAGGTCGCTGCCAGGCCGATCGGCTCCGGGTACTCCGTCACGCCCTGGTTGATCACTCCGTGGAGCGCCTCGCTCCACCACTGGTATGCGGGAACATTGAGCCGCGGCACCGCCGCGGAGTTGTTGTACATCTGCGAAGCCTTCTCCGCAAGGGTCATGCGATGCACAAGGTCTGCAGCCCGCTGCTCCGGGGCCAGACTTGGATTCATGTAGGGGAGTTTCGCTGAATCCTGGGCAACTGTTGATTGCAGTATTGATCCAAAGAAGAGAATCCCTGTCCACGCGGCAATGCGGGCAACAACGTGCGTCATGTGTTTCTTCATGTCGTTTCTCCAGGTTAAATGTGTGCTGCCGCCAAACTCACTGCGCGGGCTGAGCGATCGGGAACTGATAAATGTTAATGCTGATCGGCGCAACTGTGATCGCCGCCGGAGCGTTGCCGATGGAAGACTCCTTGATTGCAAGCTGCGGGGCCTGTCCAACGCGGTTGAGGGCGTCGATTTTATTGGCTGTCAACTGCCACAGTGTCGATGGCCCGGCCAGATGCGCGCCGGCAATGCTGAGATCGACATTCCGCTCGGTCTCGGTTGCATTCACCACGGAGAGGATCAGGTACTTGTGATCGGGAGTGAGCGCCGCAAACATATCGAGAGGATAGGTCGGACTACCGGAACTTTTCTCCGGTTGATCGGGACTGCCGACAGGAAACCTGGGCCCCGGCTGAGGCGAATTCCCCGTGAGGGTAACCGGAATTGCGCCAGCGAAGTGATCGCCGTACATTTTGTAGACGAGTCCCAGTCCGTTCATCGTCGAAGCGGTGCGGTTGAAGTCGATCAATGAAACGCCGGTGGTTTGCGCCCCCATCGTAATGATGTCGGTGTAGCGGGCCATCTCGTTGAGGATCATCGCGTAGGCGAGGGCCTGTTTGAGATTCTCGCCTCCAAACGGGCCGCCGCCGCCGCTGAAATTGAAGTAGGCGTACTCGTCGATGGAGAGAGGGATCTTCTTCTCGACCATCCACGGGAAGCGCTGCTGGTATCCCTGCCATTCTTCGACCTTCAGGCGCACGATATCGGCTGGAAAACGGGCAAACTCGAGCAGTGTCTGGTCGATTTTTACATTGGCATCGTCCGTGCTCTTATCCGGCGCAATAGCCTTTGCCTTCTCAATATCCCAGTGGTGGCCTCCACCCGAGTACCAGTGCTCGGCGATGATGTCGAAGTTGCCCATGCAGCTCTTCAGAAAGCCACCCGTCCAGTCGTGATCCGACCCGTACAGAGGCTGGAGATTGCCGACATATTTGGAGCGCAGCTCGGGCGGCACGTTATCGTTCTGCAGCATCATGCCCGATGCAATCAGAGTGATCGAGGGATCCACGGCACGCATCGCTTTGGCAAATTCGTTGTGCTTCAGCATGAAGTACTTCAGATCCGTGCGGCCAAGCTGCCAGGCGCCCCAGGGCTCGTTGCCGATATTCCAGAACTTGACGTGGTATGGCGCGGGATGGCCGTTCTTCGCGCGTCTTGCACCCATGTATGTATTGACCGATCCGTTCATGTACTCGACTTCTTCTGCCGCCGAGTGCGAGTCGCCGAAGCCCGCGTTGACGCTGATGTAGGGCTCCACGTTGATGAGCTTGCACAGCGTCATGAACTCGTCCAGGCCCAGATCGTTGGTCTGCATCGCGCCCCATGCATTGTCGAAGTCCGGTGGACGCCTGTCGATGTCGCCGACAATGTGATACCAGATCAGGCCGGAGGTGTAGTTGCCGCCATACCGCCAGAAGCCCATCTTGATCTGACGCAGAAGGGATGTTGTGTCGGGCCTGAATCCGCCGATGTTGTCTGCCGGCATCAGTGACAGCGTGCCGATGTGGAAGCTGCCCGCGCCCGTACCGGTGATTTCGATGGTGGCGTCCGAGGCATCGGCTTTCGCCGTGAAAGCCAGCGGGAACTTTTTGTACTCACTAGTGAGTGCCGGAATCGTGATGGTCTGGCGGTCGTTTTCGCCCGCGCCCCAGATCAGCGAGACCTTGATCTTGCTGCCCGGAGTTCCGCGCAGATAAATCCGCCCGGAGTACTTCTTGTCCTTGACCAGGGCGAGGCCTGCTTGCTGGATTCCATGAGGCGTGGCGGAGTCGAGCTTGATGCGCGGGCTCTGGTCGCCCACAAACGGCTTTTCCTTGTCCATCACAACCGCATCTTCGGGACCGAAGGGATGCCATTCGCGAACCTTCATGCTGAATGGACCGCCTTGCGGCCGGGCTGAAGCATCGGGCTTTTTGGCAGTGATGGGGAAGTAGAATTTGCGGTCATCGAGCATCTCAGCCCAGAGACTGCCGTACATGGTGCCGCCGATGTGCTCGATGAACTGACCGTACAGGTACTTCGAGACCGGCGGTGCTGTCTGTTGCGTATCAATGGTTACCTTCAACTGGTCAGGAACAGCCGGCCCCGCTTGTTGAGCGGTGGCCGCGACAGTACTCCCAAGCCACAATGCCGCTGCGGCAAACATCATCATCCTTGCCTTCATGGTGCCCCCATCCTTATCCTTCGTTTCGGTTTTGCATCTCATGTTGCTCGCCTCCGAGCCTTGGCTTGCGCGAAAGCCCGGTTGGGACGCGGATAATCTTACTGCCCGGCCACCGGGAAACGGTAAATGCTGACGCTTGCTGGAGCCACCGAGAGTGACTGCGGAGAACCGCCGATTGCGATCTCCTTGACGGAGACCAGGGCCGGCCGGCCAACGTGATTCTCGGCATCAATAGTGGCGCCCGTCAGCTGCCACAGCGTGGATGGCCCAGACACCCGGACGCCGGTGACGTTGAGGTTGAACTGTTGTGCTGTGTCTGTGGCATTGACGACGGCGATGGTGAGGTATTTGCGATCCTCAGTGAGTGCCGCCACCATGTCGAGCGGATAGGTCGGGCTGCCGGAACTCGTCTCCGGTTGATCGCCATAGGGAGGATACTTCGGCGCGGGCTGTGGAGAATCTCCGGAAACGGCGACCGGCAGAGTTCCGAAGTGGTCGCGGTACAGCTTGTAGAGGACTCCCCGCGAGTTGTAAACGGCGCCGGTGCTGTTAAAGTCGAGCGTTGAAACGGCCATGGTGTACGCCGCCATTTTCATGAAATCGGTGTGCCGAAACATTTCGTTCAAGACCATGCTGTAAGCGAGGGTCGATTTGAGACTTCCGCCCCCGTAGCCGTATTCGTCCACGGAAAGGAAGATATGCTTGTCGAGCATGGCTGGGTAACGCTTCACGTACTCCTGCCATTCTTCAGCTTTCTTGTGCACGCGATTCGCCGGATGACGAACCCATTCGAGCAGCGTCTCGTCGGCATTCACGTACCCGCCTTCGATGGGCGCATCCATCGGCAGACTCTTGGCATGCTCGTAATCGAAGCGCTTGCCCACCCGAACGTACCAGTGCTCGGTGAGGCCGTCGAAGTTGCCAAAGCTGTGGGCCAGCAGGCCGCCGGTCCAGTCGACTTGCTCGTCGCCGAAATGGACCTGCGGATCCTTGATGCCCACTGTGCGCGGCTGGCCTTCGACCGTCATTTCGTCCGGCATTGAACCGGAAGCAAGCAGGATGATCGACGGGTCGACAGCGCGCATCGCTTTCGCAAACTCATTGTGCTTGAGAACGAAATACTTCAGGTCGGTATGACCGTGTTGCCACGATCCGTAGGGCTCGTTGCCGATGTTCCAGAACTTGACGCGATACCGCTCAGGATGGCCGTTCTTCGCACGCTGAGCTCCCATATGCGTGTTGACCGATCCGTTCAGATACTCGACCTCTTCCGCTGCCGAATGCGAGTCGCCGAAACCCGCGTTGACGGTGATGTACGGGTCAACGCCGATCAGTTTGCACAGCGTCATCAGCTCGTCCATGCCCAGATCGTTCGTCTGCATAGCATGCCACGCATCGTCAAAGACGGGTGGGCGCTTGTCGATGTCGCCGATCGAGTCGTACCAGTTCCAGTCGGAGATAAAGTTGCCGCCAGGCAGGCGCCACATGCCGGCGTGAAGGTCGCGGAGCAGCGCGACCGTGTCGGGCCGGAATCCCTGCACATTATCTACGGGCATCAGCGAGAGAGTGCCAACGTGGAAGTTCCCGGTTCCTGTGCCGCTGATCTCAAGTGCGCCATCCGTGGTATCCGCGCCGGCTGTGAAGCTGAGTGGAAACTTCTTGTACTCATTGGCGAGGGCTGCAATCGTGATGGTCTCCCGGTCGTTTTCGGCCGCGCCCCAGATGAGTGCAACCTTGACCTTGCTGCCGGGCGTGCCGCGGAGATAGATACGGCCTGCATACTTCTTGCCCTTGACCAGCGCCATTCCCGATTGCCGGATCCCGTGCGGCGTGGCGGAGTCGAGGGTGATGCGCGGGCTCTGATCGCCCACAAAGGGCTTGTCCTTGTCCATGACCACCGCTTCGTCAGGGCCGACAGGCTGCCATCGATGAAGCTGCATGCCGCGGAATGGGCCGCCCGCCCGCCGCGGCGGGGCTTCGGGCGCCTTGGAGGTGATCGGAAAGTAGAATTTCCGGTCGTCAATCATCTCCGACCAGAGACTGCGATACATGAGCTGGCCGCCATGCTCGATAAATCCGCCATAAAGATACTTTGAAATCGGCGCTGCCATCTGACTGGCATCTATATTCGACGTAACTGTAGTTCCTCCGCCACCTGGAGCCGCCTCCTGTGCCTTGCCGCCGTAGGCACAGAAGCCGATCAATACACAGATCGTCAGCAACGCGCCGGGACTCCTTGCTAGAAGCGCATTGCGCAACAGTCTTTGGGTCATGGCTTCTCCTCCTTCACACTGCATTATCGTCTGCCGGCGCCGCCTCGGATGGTTCGCGGAATCGCCAGGCAGTACCGGAACGACCTTTCATTCGCAGCACCAGTATCGCCGCTCATTGTCCTGTGCAACTCGATCGAGAAACGTGTCTGGAGCAGCTCAGGGCACAAGTTGTTGGTGGCGAGCTCAGGCGTTGAAACGACAAGAGCCGGGCACGCTACCAATCAACCTCAACGTGACAGCGCATGGTCAAAGGTTCTACCTTGCTGCACCAGTATACGTTTTCTCGGCGAGGAGCTCCGCTCTCCGCTCCAAGAGATTTTGACGGAGCCATTCTCCCGCCGCCTTCAATTGTGGAACGACTTCATCATCAGAAAAGGAGTTGGAATCTCTATGTCGCAATCTGGCATTCATCCTCTCATCAATCGTCGTGAGGCTTTGCTCTTTGGGGCAGCGGCAATATCCCCAGCGGCGAGCAACAGAAGGAGTTTGTCCGGCAGGTAGTGAAGGAATTTGGGATTGCGCCGAACGACATCTGCGCGCTGCAGAAGATGGAGTGGTCGCCATCAACGCCATTCACCTGGATCAGATGCCCGCCTTCGACTACGATAAGCTGCTCTGGGGCGAGCGGCAGATTCGTAGCGTGGCCAACATGACGAGGCAGGATGCGCGCGATTTCATCGCCCTGGCTCACGATCTGAATTCCCGTCCTCGCGTCGCCACGTTTCCGCTGGAGGACGCGAACAACGCGCTCGCGACAGTGAAGCCTGAAACCGAAAATGGATCGGCGGTGATCGTTCTCTAATGAACGCCGAGCCCATGAGACCGGCAGGAAATCTAGCGCTGATCAAGCAAATCAGTGGGCAATGCCTCTAGTTCCTATGTGGCCCAAGGTCTGCAAATCGGGAAAGAACGGACACCCTACCGTCGTCAGGGGGCGGGGAGAAGTCGACTGGTTGTATTGTGGATTGCAAAAACCGGACCTCCGATGATCGGGTCAGAGAAAAGGCCCATTTCCTGGCTAGATTCAGGCAGCTGGAGAGATTCTCTGGCGGATGTAGTTCGTAGGAATGGCCCATAAATGCGGGGCTTCTATCGATATAAGCTAAAGATATTAAACAACTTAGATTGCGTGGCGGAGAGAGGGGGATTCGAACCCCCGGTAGAGCTTTTGACCCTACAACGGTTTAGCAAACCGCCGCCTTCAGCCACTCGGCCATCTCTCCGGATCTCAAACGGATTATACCGGAAGTTGCGCTTGCGGTGCGCAGGGAGCCGACAACCGGTCTCATAAATGCCGCAGAGTTGATTTCTCCGACTGTGAGTCCCGCTAACAAGGCGGGGCTCATGCTCTTCGCGGGTCGATGCAGACGGATTATGAGACCGGTTCGAGAGACCGCGCGGGACCGGGCGATTTTTCCCGGGTCATTTTCCCCTTTCCGCCGGGGGCAATGGTTGTTAGATTCACACTGATGCCCTTTGCTTTCAATCCTGCCCGGCGGAAGATGTGTTTTCTGCCGCTGGTTGCCGCCACTTACTTCATGGTTGCGGGCGGTCCGTACGGGATTGAGGACATTCTCGGCGGAGCCGGTTTCGCCAGGGCCATCGTAATTCTGTTTGCGCTGCCGTTCCTGTGGTGCCTGCCCACTGCGCTGATGATCGGCGAACTGGCCAGCGCCATTCCCGCCGAAGGCGGTTTTTACATCTGGGTGCGGCGCGCGCTGGGGCCTTTCTGGGGTTACCAGGAGAGTTGGCTCTCGCTTTCTGCCAGCATCTTCGACATGGCCCTCTATCCTGCCATTTTCGTTCTCTATCTGGGCAAGTTCTCGCCCGTGCTGACTGCGGGCTGGAGCGGCTACGTATGGTCCCTCGCAGTGGTGGCGCTTTGTTGCGCCTGGAACCTGCGCGGGGCGCCGGCGGTGGGCGAGGATTCGGTGTGGATGTTCGTACTACTGCTGGCGCCGTTCGCGGTCTTCGTCGTTCTCGGCTTGTTGCGCGGTCTCACGCTGCACCCCCAGATGCAATGGGGCCGGCCTGGCGCCGGGCTCGGCGCTGGGTCGGCTCTCTCCACCGCGATCCTGGTGGCGATGTGGAATTACATGGGTTGGGACAACGCTTCCACCGTGGCACGGGAGGTGGAGAATCCGCAGCGCAATTATCCCCGCGCCATGATCTTCGCCACCATACTGGTGGCCGTCACCTACATTCTGCCGTTGGCCGCCATGGCATTGTCCGGACTCTCCGCGGACAGCTTCTCGACCGGCGACTGGGCGGACGCGGCCAGGACGATCAGCGGAACTGGACCCGTTGGTGTGGGGCTCGGGTTGGCTGTGGTTGCCGGCGGCTGCATCACGGGCATCGGCATGTTCAACGCGCTGGTGATGAGTTACACGCGCCTGCCCATGGTCATGGCGGAGGAGGGCATGTTGCCGCGCGTGGTCGCCCTGCGCAATAGCCGCGGGGCGCCGTGGGTGAGCGTTCTGCTATGCGGCCTGGCATGGGCCCTGGCGCTCAAGCTGCCCTTCGAACGGCTCATCTCCGTCGACCTGATCCTTTATGGATCGAGCCTGCTGCTGGAATTTGTGGCGCTGATTGTGCTGCGCATCCGCGAACCCAACCTGGCACGGCCCTTCAAGGCCGGCAACCTGGCCTTTGCCTGCCTGCTGGGAGTAGGACCGGCAGCGCTGATCGGCTATGCGCTCTGGGCCTCGCGCGACGAAAAAATCTTCGGCACGACCTCGGCAACGCTCTTTTCGGTGGCGGTGGGCCTGTTGGGTCCAGTGCTCTTCTGGGTTACGGCGGCTCCGCTGGCCCGTCGCATGGCCGCCCAATCGGCAACGGAATCGAGTTTGCCCGTGCGAAACGGGTAAACCGCGTCCGCATGGGTGCGGCCCTGCTCCTCGCGTCTTCAGTTTCCGCTCTCCAGCCATGCGCCGGTTCAACTATAATCACGGATGATGAAGGCGCATGTTTATGTAACGTTGAAGACCTCGGTCCTGGATCCGCAGGGCCAGACCATCCAGAACGCCCTGCGCAAGATCGGATTCGCGGATGTAACCGCGGTGCGTCAGGGCAAATATTTCGCGCTTTCGCTGGCCGAAGGGCTCTCGGCCGAGGCCGCACGCGCCCAGGTAGAGCGCATCGCCCGCGAGGTGCTCACCAACCCGGTGATCGAAGAGTTCACGTACCGTATTGAGGAATAGCGCGCCGCTCTGAGGCGCCGTTCCGGCAGCGCGCCCGCACGCGCCGCAACCGATCGCACCCCCCGCCCGCACAGTCGCTTAAAATCGTTGTATGTGCGGAATCGTCGGTTACGTTGGCAAAAAGAAGGTCGTTCCAGTCATCATCGAGGGGCTGCGGCGCCTCGAATACCGCGGCTACGACTCGGCGGGCATCGCCGTGGGCAGCCCTTCCCGCTCCACGCTTGAGGTCCGTCGCGCTCCGGGCAAGCTCTGCAACCTGGAAGAAGTTCTGCGCGAGCATCCGATCGAAGGCACCTACGGCATCGGCCACACCCGCTGGGCCACCCACGGACGTCCCACGGAAGAAAACGCCCATCCCCACCGCGATTGCTCCGGCCGCATTGTCGTGGTCCACAACGGCATCGTGGAGAACTATTTGGAGCTGAAACGCGAACTCACTGCCCAGGGCCACAAGTTCGTCACCGAAACCGATACCGAGATCATCGCCCACCTGATCGAGCAGGTGCAGCAGGACGCCGATGCGGCAGGCCTGCCCATTCCGCTCGAAGTGGCCGTCCGCCGCGCCGTCAAGCGGCTCACCGGAGCCTTTGCACTGGGCGTCCTTTCGGCCCTCGAACCCGACAAGATCGTGGCCGCCCGGCTGGGTCCGCCGGTGGTCATCGGCGTGGGCGAGGGCGAGTCCTTTGTCGCCTCCGACGTTCCCGGCATTCTGCACCACACGCGCAACATCTACTTCCTGGCGGACGGCGATATGGCCATCCTGACCCTGGCCGGCGTCGAGTTGACCGATTTTGACGGCAACCCCATTGAGCGCGCCATTACGCGGATTCAATGGGATCCGATTCAAGCGGAAAAGGGCGGCTACAAGCACTTCATGCTTAAGGAGATCTGGGAGCAGCCTACGGCCGTTCGCGACACCACGCTGGGCCGTGTCTCACTGGACTCGGGCAAGGTCTTTCTGGGCGAGATGCAGATCGGCGACCAGGAGCTGGCCCACATCTCCAGCGTTAACATCGCCGCCTGCGGCACCGCTTGGCACGCCGCCCTCACCGGCAAATACATGATCGAGCGGCTGGCTCGCCTGCCCGTGGACGTGGACTACGGCAGCGAGTACCGCTACCGCGATCCCATTGCCGACCCCGGCGCGCTGGGGTTGCTCATCAGCCAGTCCGGCGAGACCGCCGACACCCTGGCCGCGCAGCGGGAGATGATCGCGCTGGGCTCCAAGACCGTGGCCATCTGCAACGTGGTGGGCGCCATGGTGGCCCGCGAAGCCCACGGCGCCATCTATACCCACGCAGGCCCGGAGATCGGCGTGGCCTCAACCAAGGCCTTCACCGCGCAACTGACCGCGCTGTTTCTGATGGCGCTCAAGCTGGGCCAACTGCGCGGCAAGCTCGACGCGGCCCAGTCGGTGGCGCTCATTGACGAGTTGAGCCGCATCCCAAACAAAATCGAGGAGGTGCTGCGCGGCCGCTCGGCTCAGTGCGAGCAACTGGCCAAAGAATTCGCGAACGCGCAGGACTTCCTTTACCTCGGCCGCGGCATCCACTTCCCGATTGCGCTCGAAGGAGCGCTGAAGCTCAAGGAAATCTCCTACATCCACGCCGAGGGCTACCCGGCCGGGGAGATGAAACACGGACCGAACGCGTTGATCGACGAAACCCTGCCCGTCGTGGTGCTGGCTACGCGCGACGAATCCGACCCTGCCTCAAGGCTGCGCTATGAAAAGACACTCTCCAACATTCAGGAAGTCTCCGCCCGCTCCGGCCGCGTAATCGCCGTGGCCACGGAGGGTGACGCAACCATCGGCAGCCTGGTGGAATACGTCATTCACATCCCGCCGGCCATCGAGCTGCTCAGCCCGCTCATTGAGATTGTGCCCCTGCAACTGCTGGCCTACTACATCGCCGTCCGCCGCGGCTGCGACGTGGATCAGCCCAGGAATCTGGCCAAGTCAGTAACGGTGGAATAGGGCTTTTCAATCCAGCAGGCCGCTCAGGCCCGCCCCGCGAACTCCCGCGTTTCCGTATACACTTTTACCTTTTCTCCCACTTGAATGAAGAGCGGAACCTTGATTTCGAGGCCGGTTTCGAGCCTTGCCAGCTTGGTCACGTTGCCGCTCGTGTCGCCGCGCGCGCCGGGTTCCGTATACGCAACTTCCAGCTCCACCTGGGCCGGCAACTGCAAACCGATGGGATTGCCGTTGAACTTGTGCAACTGGATGATGGCTCCCTCGACCAGGAAGTCCAGGGCGTTGCCGATCATCTCGCCGGTGAGGGTGAGCGTGTCGAAGGTCGCCTGATCGAGAAAGTAGGAATCGTCCCCGTCGCTGTAAAGGTAGGATGCCTCGACCGTCTCCAGGTCCGGCTCCTTGAACTTGTCGCTGGCCTTGAAGGTCTTGTCAAAGACCGCGCGGGTTAGCAGGTTGCGCATCTTCAGCCGCACCAGCGTCTGGCCGCCGCGCGCGGTGGGAGTGGAAACCTCCGCCTCCAGGCAGTAATAAGGGGTGTTTTCAAACTCGAAATACATCTTGCGCTTGACGGTAATGGCTTCAATCAGTGCGGCCATGGATTCCTCAAAAGACGGGATCGGAAGCCGAAGATTTCACTGGAATCTCCTCCGGCTCCCCGTCAATTATAGGGGGATGCGCGCCTTGCCGGACTTGCTCCTTTTTCCCGCCTGTCGCATCAAAGAAAAGAGCCCGCCCGTTCGGGCACCTCATTCCCAGCGAGAACTGCCATGGCGCGTGAACTGCTCACCGCACGTCTTGAACGCAAAGACTGCATCTCCGAAGTTGCCCAGTGCTATCACTTTGAGTTCGTCATCGAAGGAGTGGAGAGCTTTTCTTTCACCCCTGGGCAGTTCGTCTCCGGCGTGGCCTTCGACGCCAAGGGCAAGCAGCAGACGCGCGCCTACTCCATCGCGTCGGCGCCCGGCGGCAACCGCATCGAGTTGTGCGTCAACCGGGTCGAGGAGGGATTCTTTTCCAATCACCTGGCCGACCTGCCCGACCTGCCCATCGGCGGCGCCATCCAGCTACATGGGCCGCACGGGCATTTCATCCTCCAATCGCCCATTACCGACTCAATTCTGATCGCTACCGGCACCGGCATCGCGCCCATGCGCAGCTATCTGCAATGGCTCTTTCCGGCAGGAGGCCCCGACCGCAGCAAAGGCAAGCAGATCTGGCTGGTCTACGGCACGCGCTACGAGAGCGATATCTACTACCGGGCCGAGTTTGAGGCGCTCGCCGCTCGCCAGCCCAACTTCCACTACCTGCCCACGCTGAGCCGCGCCGATGAGAGCTGGAGCGGGTTGCGCGGCTACGTGCAGGAACCTGTGGCCCGCATTATCGAAGAGCGCGCCGCCCGCCTCGGCCTGCCGCTGCCGCAGCCCCCGCCCGATCCCGCGCTGCTGGCCTCCGAGCTGAACTTTGACATCTACGCATACATCTGCGGCCTCAACAACATGGTCTCCGGCGTGCGCGACCAACTGGCCGGATTCGGGTGGCACAAGAAGCAGATCGTCTTCGAGCGCTACGACTAGCACCTTTCCTGGAGCATAAAAGAGGCTATTTTGGGCTCAAGAACGTGCATTTTTAGGGCAATATGCGACGAATATTGACACGAAAAATCAACGTTGTTAAAACCGCCTGTATGAATACACGACTGGGAAATATCCTCATTAAGATTGCGGCGGCTGTGGCCGCCGGCGTGTTGCTGCGATTTGCTGTCGGACTGCGTCCCGTCTGGTGGCTGGTCTGGCTCGCTCCCGTTCCGCTGCTTCTGTTTGCGATGCGATTTCACCCGCGCCATGCGCGCTGGATGGTCTTTCTTGCGGCGGTCATCGGAACCAGTTGCAACTTCCACTATTTCCGGCTGGTGATGCCTCTGCCCGCTGTCATCGCAACTATCGCCGCGCAAACCCTGCTTTGGGGATTCCTGATCTTCGCCACGCGGCGCGTAGTGGTGCGTTACCAGGCCTGGTGGACTGTTTTTTTTTATCCCGTTCTGTGCGTGGCCGTCGATACCTTAATGGCCGCGCTGCTGCCTGACGGAAACTGGGGCAGCCTCGCCTATTCACAAGGGGATCAGTTGCCCATCTTGCAGATCGCCTCTCTTTTTGGCACCGCTGGATTGCTGTTCCTGATCACCCTGGTTCCCTCCAACCTGGCCCTGGCAATCGCCAACGGACGCTCTCTCCGTCATGGCTGGATCGCCTATTCAATCACGGCGATTCTGCTCGCCTCGTCGATTCTCTACGGATACCTCCGATTGCAGAAGCCCGTGCGCGGCGTCGAGACCACATTCGGGCTTGTCTCGATCGATGACCCGATCGGACTGAGAGCATCGGCGTCCTACGCCTCGAACATTCTTGACGAATATGACCGGCGAGTTGCGGAGCTTGCTGCCCAAGGCGCGCAAGTAGTGGTTTTCCCGGAGAAAATCGCCGTATTCGCTCCGGTAATGGCTGCAGAGCGGGAACAGCACTTTAGCGCGCTAGCCCGGCAAAATCGTGTCTGGCTCGAAGTTGGCGTGGGAATCGACGACGGCAAGAGCCCAACGAATTGGGCGTGGCTCTTCGCGCCGGACGGCGCGCTCGCCGCCAGCTATGAAAAGCATCACATGGCTCCGCCGGAGAGGCGCGACCACTATGCTTCCGGCGCGGACTACTCCCTGCAAACCATCGGGGGACAAAGCTACGGCCTGGCCATCTGCAAGGATATGCACTTCGCCGCGCTCGGCCGCGCATACGGCCAGCGCCATACTGCCGTGATGCTTGTGCCCGCATGGGACTTCGATTATTTGGACGGCTGGATGGAGGCGCGCACGACCTTGGTGCGCGGTATTGAGAATGGCTATGACATCGTTCGCGCATCGCGTGAGGGCCTGCTGACTGCCAGCGATGCCTATGGCCGCATTCTTGCGGAAGTTCCGAGCAGCGCGATGCCCGGCCGTTCTCTGCTGGCGAAGGTCGTCATAGAGGCCCCGCCGCCGACTCTCTACACGCGCATTGGCAACGTATTTGGCTGGCTCTGTGTGGCTGCGGCCGCCGTATTTCTCTCACTCAACCGAATGCCGGTTTCTCAAAGAAAAAAATAGCTGGCGGGATTATCAACCAGCCGATAAGCCCGAACGAGCCTACAGATTGAACAGTTCCCGCAGCCTCTTGGTTTGCGCGCGGCTGACCGGGATTTCGGTCTGCTTTTTGTCGTTCATGCGCAACTGGTAACTGGACTTGAACCACGGCACCACCTCGCGGATGTGGTTGATATTGACCACAAAGCCGCGATGGGCACGCCAGAACAGCGCCGGGTCCAGCAGATCGAGCAGTTCCTCAAGCGTGCGGCACTTGGAGCAGCCCTCGAAGTGGGGCGTAACCACGCGAATCACGCCCTCGTCGATGGCCGCATAGCAGATATCCGCCTGGTCCACCAGCAAGAGCCGGCTCTGCGCCTGCACAATGAGCTTGGCCGGCTGGGGCGCGCGTGCGGCGCCCCGCGGACGGTTGAGCAGCTTGAGCAGCGCGTCGATTTGCGACTCCGGCAGAGACCCTGGTGAGCTCCCGGCCATACGGTCACGCACCCGCTCGACGGCCTGCTCGACGCGCGTTCGGTCAAACGGCTTCAGCAGGTAATCCACGGCGTTCACGTCGAAGGCGCGCACCGCATACTGGTCGTATGCCGTGGCAAAGACGATTTGGGGCAACGGCTCGGCTTCTTTCCCAGGACCCACGCCCGCTTTAGCCCGATTGCGCTCCATCAATCGCTGGATCACCGCAAAGCCGTCCAGCCCCGGCATCTGTACATCCAGGAAGACGAGGTCGGGACGATGCTCCTCAATCAGGTCCACAGCCTCGATGCCATTGGTTCCCTGCGCCACCACATCCACGCCGCCCACCTGGTCGAGCAGGTACTTTAGCTCGTCGCGGGCCAGTTGTTCGTCGTCGATGATGAGCGCGGAGAGGTTCATGCGGACCGGAAGCTTGATTGTAGGAAGCCAGCCCGGCCGGGTCAATTGCGGGCATGAACCGGCGAAATCCGGGTACGCCCCACCAAATTGGGTGCCCCACCCCCGCCACGCCTTTGTTCTTGTGGGCTAGGGTGGGAAACGACGACCTGGAAAGAAGCAGCCCTGAAACCGCCCCGCCTACTCGGCCAGCACCCGCAGCCGCGCCGGCATGTGGTCCGCGGCCAGTTCATGGCCGCACTGCGTGCAGAACTGATCGGTCGAGCGCACCGTCCGGAAGCAATGGCCGCAACTGGCGGTGAGCTGGTAGTTGCACTGCGGGCAGAAGTGGAAATCGCTCAGCACGTGCGTGGAGCAGGCAGGGCAGCGCGAGACCTCCGGCTGACGCAGCAGGAAGTAAAGCACGGCGCCGATGCCGCCCGGCATCACGAAGCAGAGGACGATCCAGAAGCGCGAGTTCATCTCCCGCCGCGGCGCGTCCTTGCTGATGTAGCCGACCATCAGAAAGTAGAGCGAGAGCAGCAATCCCGCGGAAACGTTGAAGTAGATGCGAAAACCGAGAGGCGGGGCATGGTGCTGCTGTTCCGGTAAAACCAGCCAGAAATAGTATTCCACCAGCACAAAGGCCGCGGCTGCAGCCATGATGGACCACACCGGGATCAGGCGTGTGTCTTCATTGGCGGAAATGGATTGTGGATCTCTCATAGGCAATCCCTATCTCAGAGGGCCATTCAAGAGCTTAACCCTAGATAAATGGACGAGAGAGATGAACGGTAAGTTGCGCGCATTTCAGTACCCGTTGCCGTTCCTCAGGGAATCCAGGGCCTGTTTCGCGCCCAGCCTGCCAGCAGTGCGGCGGCCACCAGCGCCGGGCAAAGGATGCAAAGCCACAGCGCGAACTGGCTGGCTGGATCGCTCAGATGCCCTCCGGCAATCAGGGTGTCGACGGTCCACCAGATCAGCGGACCCAGCACAAGAAGGACCACCAGTGCGGCTGCCAGCGCCATGGAACGGCACCGCTTGCGCCCGGCTTTCTGTTCCTGCATTACGCCCAGCGAGGCGTTCACCACGCGGCATGTGCGATGCGCCACGACGCACTCCCGGTCAGCCTGGTTCCCGGCAAGGGCCGAAACCAGATCGTGGTCGGCGTCTGTGCCTTCAACTGGCTTCATACTGCCCTCAACGTCTCATTCGCCATCTCTGGCCGCACCGCAGGCGCCTGGCGGCGCTGACGGTTCCGTTCCAGTTTGGGCTTGATAGCGGCCAAACCCCTGTAAAGTCTTGATTTCACGGTGGAAAGCGGCGCCCGCGTCACCTTGGCGATCTCTTCCAGCGACAACTCCTCGTGGAAGCGGAGCACCAGCACATCGCGGTAGAGCGTATCCAACTGCAGCAGCACCGCTGCAATCCGCTCCCGGTCTTCCAGGTTGGAGAAACGGCCGAAAGGCGTCGGCTCGCCGTCAGCAATCTCAAAGCTCATGGGCCGGTCGTCGTCCCCGGAGCCCTCAAACAGCTCGTCCAGGCTGGCCATCGTCCGCTTACGCCGCTGGTCGATCGCCAGGTTGCGGGCGATGGTAAACAGCCAGGTGTCGAACCGTGCCTGTCCGTTGAACTGGGCGCCGCGCACCAGCACCCGCATCCAGACCTCCTGAAACAGGTCTTCGGCCATCTCGCGGTTGCCGGTCAAATAGAGCAGATAGCGCATCAGCCGGTGCTGGTAGCGCACGATCAGCTCATCCAGCAGGCCAACATCCTGGCGCTTGAGACCCGCCGATATGGCCAGGCTCTCCTGGCGGATCTGCTCTTGAACTACGGTGGTGGAACCCTGACCGAAAAGAGGGCGCACTCCTGCGGCTATATTCATCTCATTCAATTAGACGCTAGATTCGCCCCTCAGGTCGCTTAAAAACAGGTTCAGATCGAGAATCCTCCCGGCAGCAGCCACGCGGCAGGCGAAGCGCAGAGTTGGCTACCCGGCGGGGCGAGAGCCTTTCTTTGCCACGCGCAGGGCATCTTCGACAGCCTTGGCGGCGCGGCGTTCCCGTGCCTCGACGCTCCGATAACCATAAATCCCCATGAGATGACTCCGCCTCTGCACGGCCGTCATCGCGTCCCAGCCCTTGCGCGCCTGCGGCTGGCGCAGAAAGGCCGCTTTCAGAATGGGCGGCAATTCGGCCTCGCCTTCCAGGGTCAGCAGCAGCCGCTCGGCCATCCGTTCGGCGCGCTGCAGGCGCGAGGCGGCGCTCATCGGTTCCGAGACCCATTCGCCAATCTCCTTGCGCCAGGAGTAGCTCAGCCCGTCGAACCATTTCCGCAGTCGGCGGTCGCCCTTCAAGGCGAGGGCCAGCTCCGGCGGGACTGTAGCCGCACGCTCCTCAAGATCCGGCTCGAGCGAAATCCGCACCTTGCACCCGACCTTCGCCTTCGTCGCCGCCTGCATCTTCTTGTTCACCAGCAGGAAGTGTCCTTCCCCGCCGCAGGCGGCAAAAAGCGAAGTGCGAAAGGCGAATCCATCGGTTCTGCTGTTCACAGGCAAGATCTCTCCGCGCACCCGCAAGCCCCGCCGCACCGGCCACGCCTTGGCAACATCGAACGGAATCCGCGCGATCACCCAGCGCAGGCGCGTCCGAAGGGGCTCCAGCACGACGGTAAAGGATTTGAGGGCTGATGGACTCATGGGCTTCCGTGCAGCCCCAGTATGCAATTCGCGCGGCGTAGTCGCAATAGCCAACTCCAAAACGCGCCCGTCTTCGTCGATCTTCTACACTATCCCTCATGGAAGTTCTCTACGGCTTGCACCCGGTCGAGGAGGCGCTCAAAGCCGGAAAGCGGCGTTTCGACCACGTGTTGGTGGCCCGCGAACGGCACGACGAGCGCCTAGAGCGGCTGGCGGACCTGTGCCGTCAGGCCGGCGTCCGGGTTCGCCAGGAGCCCAGGGAGCAGTTGACGCAGCTGGCCCAGACCCCCGCTCACCAGGGCGTTGTGGCCTTGGTCCGGCCGCAGGAGTTTCTCGCCATCGAGGATTTGTATACGGCGGGCGCGAAAACCGGGGGCGCGGCTGGCGCGTCCCGGTTGGTGCTGGCCCTGGATGGTGTCGAAGACCCGCAAAATCTGGGCGCGCTACTGCGCGTGGCTGACGGCGCCGGGGTGGACGGCGTGGTGCTGACCGAGCGGCGCTCCGCGCCCCTGAGCCCGGCGGCAGTCAAAGCCAGCGCCGGAGCGGCCGAGCACCTGCGCATCGCCCGCGTCGTCAACCTCGTTCGCGCCCTCGAAGACCTGAAGCGCCAGAACCTATGGATCATCGGCCTGGATGCGGGTCCGGACGAGCGCGGCCAGACCGACTACGACCAGTTCGACCTGACCTCGAATTGTGTAATCGTCCTGGGACGCGAGGGCGCGGGCCTGCACGATCTGGTCCGCCGCACGTGCGACCACCTGCTGCGGATTCCTATGGCCGGCGGTGTCAGCTCCCTCAACGTCTCCGCCGCCGGCGCGGTGGTGCTCTATGAAGCAGCCCGTCAGCGCCGCTTGGCATTCCGCCGCACCGCAGACGGCGCAGTTGGCCTTACCGCAGGGGTCGCGTCCAAACAAAGGAAACAGAAAGGCCTGGGTTCATGAAGTTTTCATTTGCCGGAATTGCGATTTTAGCTGCCGCCGGCATTGTGGCTTTGTCCTCCGCTGCGCAGACCACCACTCTCCAAACGCCTGCACAGCAACCCGCAACCCAGGCTGCCCCGCTGAATCCGCAACCCGGCGGCCAGGTCATCTTTTCGCGCTCGACGGACGAAAACGGCCAGACTACCACGCAATCGACTCAGCCCGTAGCCCAACCCGCCACCCAGACAGCCGCCGCGCCGAAGGCGTCGTTGGCCCCACCGCAGGTGGCCGCGGAAGACGCCGAGCGCCAGGCCGTCACCTTCACGGACTTCGATCTGGACGTGCGCCTGCGCACTGACGAGCAGCATATTGCCGTCCGCGCGCTGCTCACGGTGCGCAACGATGGCAAGACCCCGCTGGTTCACATTCCGCTCGAAATCTCCTCCTCGCTTAACTGGGAGCGGATTCGCGTCAACGGCAAGGACGTTGCCTTTCCCGTGGCCACGCTCAACTCTGACGCCGACCACACCGGCCAGTTGCACGAGGCGGCGGTTGCGCTCAGCCAGCCGTTGGCGCCGGGAGCCGGCCTTCAGCTCGACGTCACTTACTCCGGCGCCATCGCCGCATCCGCCCAACGCCTCCTGGTTATCGGAACTCCCGACGATGTGGCGCTGCACTCGGACTGGGACCGGATCAGCGTTCCTTTCACCGGCCTGCGCGGTTTTGGCAATGTGGTCTGGTACCCGGTCTCCAGCGTCCCCGTAATCCTGGGCGACGGCGCGCGCCTCTTCGACGAGATCGGCGAGCACAAACTTAGATTGGCCGGTGCGCGCTTCCGGCTGCGCCTCACTGTAGAGTTTCCGCGCGGACAGGCGCCCACGGTGGCCCTCATCAACGGCCATCCGGTCGCGCTGGCTGTCACTGAGTCCGGTCTGGACCAGAGCCAGGAAGTGGCGGGCGTGGCTACCGCCGACACCGGCGGCACAACCCTCGGCTTCGAGGCGCCCAGCCTTTTTGTGGCCATCCGCACGCCCCACCCCGGCGCCAACACCACGGTCTTTGCCCTACCGGAAGACGAAACGGCCGTCGAGGCCTGGACCACGGCGGCCACGGAAGTCACGCCTTTTCTGCAGGGCTGGCTCGGTCAGCGTCCCCACTCCCAGCTCACTCTGTTGGATCTGCCCGACCCCCAGGACGCACCCTTCGAGACCGGCGCTCTGTTGGCCACGGCCATCCGCCAGGCCAGTCCGGACCAGTTGGAGGGCTTTCTGATCCACGCGCTCGCCCGCGCCCGGATGAATTCGCCGCAGTCGCCAAATTCGCCCCAGCAGCCGGCCTGGCTCAGCGAGGGCGTAGCCACCTTCATGGTCACGATGTGGCTGGAAAAGCAGCACGGCCGCGATCAGGCCCTGATCGCGTTGGAGACAGGGCGCGCCGCTCTGGCGCTGGCCGAGCCCACCGGCCCAGGAGAAAGCGCAGGCCAGCCGCTGGCCCTGGCCATCTCGCCCGTGTATTACCGCATCAAGGCTGCCTATGTCTTGTGGATGCTGCGCGACCTGGCCGGCGACCCGGCGCTTTCTGCCGCGCTGCGCGCTTATGATCCGGCGCAGGATTTCGGCAAAGGCGCCGGCCCCAGCCACACTCCCAGCGCCTTCGAAAAGCTGCTCGAACAGGCTGGTGTTCCCAGCGATGGGTCTTCGTCGTCGGGGCGGCAGGCTGATTCCCGCCGCGACCTCGCCTGGTTCTTTGCCGACTGGGTCAATGCGGATAAGGGCTTGCCTGACCTGAGCATCGCGGGCGTCTTCCCCACCTCCACCTCGGCGGGCAACTGGCTGGTGGCCGTCAACGTGGCCAACAACGGCTACGCCCAAGCCGAAGTTCCAGTCACCGTGCGGACTGGATCCGGTTCTGGCGCGACCTCTGTCACCCAGCGCATTCTCGTTCCCGCCCGCGGCAAAGCCGTGCAGCGCATCCTCATCCAGGGCAAGCCGACGGAGGTGCGGGTGAACGACGGCACGGTGCCCGAGACCCAGGCCAGCGTCCACGTAACCAGCCTGGATCAGCCGGCGGAGGGTTCGTCTTCATCAAGCCAGTCCAGCCCGCTGCAGCCGTAGCCTGAGATGCGCAGCCCTGGACAGAATTAATTCGCGATCTTCGTCAGCAGCAACAGGTAGACGTCGTTGGTCCTCAGTGGAAGATCGTAGCCCATGTTCCCATCGATGACGTTCACTTCAACCTCAGAGACTGCCGCGCCGCCGTCCTTCTCTTTCAGGTACATCACCTGCCGCGGCGTCAATTGCGGTGGAGCGCCCATCGCCAGGTAGTCCGTGTAAGCATCGTTGACCTTGTATCCGATGCGGTACACCTCCAGCGCGTACCGCCCGTTCGCAACGTGGCTTAGCGACAGGTGCACATGGCCCTTGTCCCGCGCCGGCAGATTCTGCTTATAATAGGACTGATCATTCTCCCCCGTGGGCGGAACCTCCGGCGAATAGTCCCACAGCAGAACCTGTACCTGCCCGTCGCCGCTCTTGGTCACCCACGATTGCGTATCCGAGTCCACCACGTCCATCGTGCCTAGGCGGCTCAGGTACTCATATGCATAAAACGACGGCTTCCGGATTCCCTGGTAGTTCATCAATCCGAATCCGCCGTGGAACGGCGTAAAGCGCGGCCCGCCTTCCTCAAAAATATCGGTAAAGGTCCAGTACGACATCGAATCGACATACGGCGCCGCGCGCTTCACCTTGTCCAGAATGAAGCTTGCCTGGTGATACTGGTCATGCATCGGATCGGTGGGTGTGTAAGCCGAACTCCACTCCGTAAAATGCAGCTCCAGCTTCGGCAGCGCCGACTGCTGCAGCAGCTCCCGCGAGTGCTGCATGCGTCCGCTCACGGCATCGGGCGAGGAATCCAGAATCGTCCCAGCATTGCCGTTCTGGTCCAGATACCCCTGCTTCACCCCGTAGGCGTGCGTAGAAACAAAGTCCACCGCCACGTGGTTTGCCGCGCAGTACTTCACAAACTCCTGTTCGTATCTGAACGGAATTGCTGAAGCCGGTCCGCCCACGCGGCATGCGGGGCACTCCGCTTTGATCGCCTCGACCGTCGTCTTGTAGAGGCTCAGATACTGTTCCAAAGTTCCGGCAAAGAACCCATATAGGTCCGGCTCGTTCCATACCTCGTAGTACCAGGAACTGATCTCCTCCTCGCCGTACCGCTCCCGCCAGTGCGCCGTCAGCGCATGGATCAGTCCGCTCCACTTTGCCAGGTCTTTGGGGGGCGTGACGTTCCCCCTCCACCAGAAGATAGTCTTGTCGCCGCTGGCCAGCTTGGCCGGCATGAAGCCCAGCTCCACAAACGGGCGGATCTTCAGGCCCAGCAGCGCGTCATACAGCGCATCGATGTACTGGAAGTTATAAAGCGGTTGGCCCTTGTCGTCCTCGCTGTACACCCCCATGTCGTCGTGCAGCAGGCCGTGCATGCGGATGTAGCGGAAGCCGATATCCTTCTGGACTTCGGCCAGTTGTTGCTGCCAATCGGCGCGCAGGCCTTCGTTCGCTCTTCCCGCGCCCACCACCATCAGCGGAACGCGGCTGTGAGGCCCTTCCACTCGGGATAGATCCGCGTTGATTTCACGCGCGTTCGAGTCGCCTACGCTCTGGGCGGCAGCCGCGGCGGCAAAGGCGAAAAGACAAGCCAAACTAGAAAAAATGAGCACAGATTTGCGGAACATGGCAGTTCAACTCCTGGATGATGTGGGGCGAGATGCTGAGCCATCCTAAATGACCCAGCCAGCCCGCGCAAGCGCCGCAGGCACACGCCATTCCAGGCTGCGTATCGGCGCAATGTCTGGAATGAGTTGGTTCTTCTGCTTGCGAAAAACGCCTGCCGCATCAGGGTCTCTCGGCCTCTTCCGGCTAATCCAACTGCCCGCGAGAGCAAATGCGAATCGAAGATCTCGATTCCCATTTCGCTGCCCTGGCGCCACTCGATGGAAATCATCCGGCCGATTGCATGATAGGTTGTTCACGCTCGGCTTGCGCGGAAACCGATGTCATCCGGAACTCCCGCGCGGCCCATACGGCCTTTGCCGCGCGGTCCACTCGATCCAGTCTTTTGCCCTCACTCCCCCTTGAAACGGTACCCATCCGGGTCCTTGCCGCGCAAGCGGCGCCACCACACCTGGAAGCTGGGAATGTTGATAGTGATCAGAAACAGCCGGCGCAACTTGCCAGGCGGGCAGCGCAGCGGGCGCACGCCGTGCCAGGAGTGCTTGGTCCGTTCAAAGAGCAGGCTGCCGTTTCCCCGCGGCTCGATCGACGCGGCCACCTTGAGTTGGTCAAAGCTGGGGCCGGAGTGAGTGGGAAAGCGGCGCTCGCTGTCGAGGATGAGGATTTCGCCGCCCCAGGATGAGTCCCAGTCGTCATCGGTGTTGAAGTAGAAGATGTGCGTGGCCAGTTTGCGGGCCGCGTCGCAGTGCGGCGAGACCGCGCAGCCCTCCCAGGCGTAGTACCACTCGAAGGTGGGAATGAAGGTGCGTGGTCCCAGCATCCGGCGCAGAAACTCTTGATACACCGGGCCCTGCAACTCGGCGATAAACTCGCGCCAGGGTTCGGCAATCCCCAGTCCGGGATGGTAGTGCAACAGAAAGCGGTCGTGGGGCCCCTGGCCATAGGCGCGCTTGATTCCCACCTGGCGGTCGAAGCCCTCGACGGATGGCAGGGTTTCGCGCAGCCGCTCATAGCCCTCCGGCGTCAGTACGTGCTCGAAATTGACCCATGGGTACGGCTGGCGGCTCTGAAAAGCTTCGGAAGATAGGCTTTGAAGGCATTCGAGATTCAAGTAGTTCATGGTTCCCTCCTCCGGCTCAAACCGGTATCGTTGCTACTATACTCCCGTGGCACACTCTCGTCTCTGAATGGCGGCATTCGGCATGGTTGCCTAGGTCACGCGTTGCCCGGCGGACGAGCCATTGCGACCTTACTCGTCCTTCTTCGCGTTCCGCGCTTTCACCTTCAACCAGATCGGCGTGCCTTTGAATCCGAAGGCCTCGCGAATCTGGTTTTCCAGGAACCGCTCGAAGCTGAAGTGCAGCTTGATTTCCCGGTCGGTAAAGAGGACAAATGTCGGCGGGGCCACCGCGGCCTGGGTCATGTAGAAGATGCGCACCCGCTTGGCCATGGGCACCGGCGCGCGCTGGAAATCGATTTTGTCTAGGAAGCGGTTCATCTGCCCGGTGGAGACGCGCTTGCGGCGCTCGGCGGCCACCGCCTTCACCTCGTTCAATACACGGGTCATTCCTTTCCGTTCGGGGCCCATCCCTTCGAGCGCGGAGAGAAAGATCACCGGCGCGTAGTTCAGATATTTGAGCACCGTGCGCAGTTGCTTCTCGAAGATCTCGCGGTCGGCCGGCGGGGTCCCCAACGACGGGTCCTTGTCGTTGGGTTGTTTGGCCGCCGGCTTACCGTCGGTGCGCCCTGTGGTCACAGCGTCCCACTTGTTCACCACGATGATCACGCTGCGGCCGCTCTCGTGGGCGTAGCCACCGATGGTGGCGTCCGCGGCCGTCACTCCATCGGTGGCATCGATCACCAGCAGGGCCACGTCCGCCGCCTCTAAATGCCGCCGGGCCATAACCACGCTCATCTTTTCGGCCATCAGGTGGGTCTTGCCCTTGCGGCGAATGCCGGCCGTATCTACAAAACGGAACCGGTTGCCCTCGAACTCGACCACCTCGTCCACTGCGTCGCGCGTGGTGCCGGGGATGGGCGAGACAATCGCCCGGGAGGTGCCCGTCAGCGCATTCAACAGTGTGGACTTGCCCACGTTCGGCCGCCCGATGATGGCTACCGAGGTCTCGTGCTGCTCAAACTCGCCGTGAGTACGATGTAAGGGATGGGCCGGAGTATCTTCCTGAACTGTCTCCGAATCTGCCTCAGGGATTGAAGCCCCGCTTTCATTTTGTTGCATTAACTGCACGACTGAAGTCGTGCCCTGACACGATTGGGAGCCGGAATCGAGTTTTCCCGCAACCTGTTTTTCAGCGGTTGGAACTTCAGCTTCTCTCAGCAATACCTCAGCCGGCGCCGGGATCGGCTGGGTAGTCGCTGCTGAAATCGCTTCCAGTAGGTCGCCGATGCCCAGCCCGTGCTCAGAGCTGATGGGATACACGTTGCGTATGCCCAACTGGCGAAAGTTCTCCGCGGCCAGGGCCATCGCCTCGCCCTCTACCTTATTCACCGCCAGAAACACGGGCTTGCCGCCGCGCAACAACAGCCGCACCAGGTCGTAGTCCGGACTGGCCAGCTCGGTGCGCGCATCCACCACCAGCACCAGAGCGTCGGCCTCCTTGAGCGCCACCTTGGCCTGCGCATAAATCTCGGTGGGGATCAGCTCGGGGTCGTCGGGCACGATGCCGCCGGTGTCCACCAGGCGAAACTGCCGCCCGGCCCACTCGTATTCGCCATAGATGCGGTCGCGGGTGATGCCGGACTCGTCGCCCACAATCGAGCGCCGGCTCCCGGTCAGCCGGTTGAAGAGCGTGGATTTGCCCACGTTAGGCCGGCCCACAATGGCCACCAGCGGCAGACGATCCAACGGACGAAGACCTGTCCGCGGGGACCCCGGAAGCGCCGCTGCGCCGGTCTTGCCGGGCACTACCGATCTGCGATACTTCGCCAATACTTGTCTCCAGCCGCTGCTCGCACTGGGCAAACGGCACAGTTCAAACCCTGATTCGCTTCAAACCATCATACGGGGTGGCCGGGATGAGTTTCTTCTTAATCTCCCCGGGGGAATTTAGGCAGCCCAATTGCCCTCTCGCCCCACAGGAGGGAACGATGCATATCCATGGGAACTCCATGGCCGTCAATGCGGCTAACTTTTACTCCGCCGCGCAGGGCGAGAAGACAGCCGCAGCGCAGCGAGCCGCCGACGTCCGCAAGAAACTGCTCAAAGGCGCATCGGAGAGCGAAGGCCCGGCAACCCCCGAGGAATCTCTGCTGATCGGCCAATGGACCGACTCGCGCCACAGCCAAGTCCAGAGCGAGGACCAATACCATGCCGCCGTCTCCGGCAAAGATCCGGATTTCGGATGAGACGCGGGCCCTGGACTCGATGCCGAGTCCACCGGGGAGCAGTTCACCACGTTCACCGGACCGGCCGCCTCACTATGATGGGAAGAGCGTCTGCTCCCCATGCCCGCCAGCGAAAACCCAACCCGCGCCTTGCCCACCCTGCACGAGTTTTTTGCGCCGGGCGGCATTCTGGCGCGTTCCTCGCTGCCCTATGAGTACCGCCCCGGCCAGCTTGAAATGGCCAAGGCCGTCGAGCGGGCTCTCGAAGAACGCCGCCACCTGATCGTCGAGGCAGGAACCGGCACCGGCAAGACGCTGGCCTATCTGCTGCCCGCCCTGCGCACCGGCCAGCGCGTCATCGTCTCCACCGGCACCAAAGCCCTGCAGGACCAGCTCTACTTTCGCGACGTTCCCTTCCTGGAAACGCTGGTGGGCGGCCTGCGCGTCTGCTACATGAAGGGCCGCGCCAACTACCTCTGCCGCCACAAGCTGGCCGCGCTGCGCAACCAGCCGATTCTTTCCGGCCTGGAAGAGATCGACCAGTACCGCCAGATCGCCGAGTGGGACGAGACCACCGAGACCGGCGATCGCGCCGAGCTTTCCGGGATGCCCGAATCGAGCGCCCTGTGGCAAAAGCTGGACGCGAGGACCGAAGCCTGCCTGGGAACAACCTGTCCGGATTATCGCCGCTGCTTCATCACCGAGATGCGGCGCAAGGCGCTCGAATCTGACATCATCATCGTCAACCACCACTTGTTTTTCGCCGACCTTTCCGTGAAGCAGGAGGCCGCGCGCGCGCCCGACGCAGGCATTCTGCCTGAAGCCGCGGCGGTGGTCTTCGACGAGGCGCACGAGCTGGAAGAGGTTGCGTCGAGCTACTTCGGCCTCTCGGTCAGCAACATCCGCTTTGAAGAGCTGGCGCGTGATACCGATGTGCTGATACGCGGGAAACAAGGCGCTGAAAACCTTCCCGCCGTCACCCAGCAACTCCGCGAGCGCGCCCGCATGTTCTTTGCCGGACTGCCTATGGCAGGCGACGGCCGCCAGCCCTTCACGGAACGCGAGCAGTTTCTGGAAACCTCGGGCGATCTCTATCTGGCTGTGCGCGCCACGCTCCGGCGCCTGGAAGCGGAGATGGACGGGTTGACCTACATTGACGAAGCGCCGGGACTCAAGAAGCGCATCGCCCGCCTGCGCGCTGAGCTCGAGTTCCTGCTCGAATCGAACGCCAGCAACATGGTCTATTGGATGGAGCGGCGCATCTCCGGTGGCGCCACGGACAGGTCTTCGCCTTCAGGAAGGCCAAGCGGCTTTCGCGCGCAGTCGCGAACCACGTTCCTGCTGGCCACGCCCATCGACGTCTCCGAACTGCTCTCCGAGCTGGTCTTCGACCAGATTCCCACCGTGGTGCTCACCTCGGCCACGCTCACCGTGCAGGGCGGCTTTGAGCACATCCGCAAGCGGCTGGGCCTCACGGAGGCGCGGGAGCTGGTGGTCCCATCTCATTTTCGCTATGGCGAGCAGGCGCTGCTCTACCTGCCGCCTGAGATGCCCGACCCCCGCGACCCGGAGTTTCCCGAGGCCGCCGCGGACTGCATTCGCCGCGTGCTCTCGCTCTCCCGCGGCCGCGCCTTTTGCCTCTTCACCAGCTACAGCCAGATGCGCGACCTCTACGAGCGCCTCATGCCTGTGCTGGACTTTCCCATCCTGCTGCACGGCACGGCGCCCCGCAAAGCCCTTTTGGAGGAGTTCCGCTCCACGCCCAACGCGGTTCTTTTTGGCACCGCCAGCTTCTGGCAGGGCGTGGACGTGCAGGGCGAGGCCTTGAGCTGCGTCATCATCGATCGCCTGCCCTTCGCCGTGCCCAGCGACCCGGTGGTCCAGGCCCGCATGAAGGCCATTGAAGCGGCCGGCGGCAAACCCTTCAACGACTACCAGGTTCCGGCGGCGGTCCTCACCCTCAAGCAGGGTTTCGGCCGGCTGATCCGCTCGCTCGAAGACCGCGGTGTGCTGGTCCTGCTCGACCCTCGCATCCGCCGCCAGCGATACGGCCAGACCTTCCTGGCCAGCCTGCCCCCTTACCGGATGACCGCAACGATTACGGATGTGGAGAAGTTCTTTGAAGCTCAAACCGGCAAGTCAGTGGAAGAATGAAAAGGGATTGACATGCGTACTCAACAAGAAATGCCATTCGACCACAGCGGCTCCAGCCTTGACAGCTTTGTTGAAGAAGAGGGTATTCTGGATGAGGTCGAAGCCTCGGCCATCAAACGTGTCTCAGATTGGCAAGCGGAAAAAGTGGCCGTGGAAGGCCGCTTGCGCAATCGATCGGACGAGGTTTTGAAGTCAGTCCCGCGCACAGCCCGCAGAGGGATACTCATGCAAGTCACCTCGCAAGATGTCCTCGTAGTCATCGACGTACAGAACGATTTCTGTCCCGGCGGCGCGCTGGCCATTGCCGGTGGGGACTTGGTAATCGATGTCATTCACCGTGTGGCGCCGAAGTTTGAGCATATTGTTCTCACGCAGGATTGGCACCCCGCGGGCCACTCTTCTTTCGCCACCGCTCATCCGGGGAAACAGCCGTTCGAACAGATCGAACTGAGTTACGGTATGCAGACCCTTTGGCCCGACCACTGCATTCAGGGCAGCAAGGGCGCTGAGTTTCACCCCGCGCTCCATTTGCCGCAGGCGGAAATCATCCTGCGCAAAGGCTTCAGCCCCCACATCGATTCGTATTCGGCCTTCTTTGAGAACGATCGGGTTACCTCAACCGGCCTGGGCGATTATCTGCGCGACCAGGGCCTGACCCGCGTCTTCCTGGCTGGACTTGCCTACGACTATTGCGTTGGCTACTCGGCTCTCGATGCGCGCCGTTTGGGCCTGTCAGCAATCATTCTGCGCGACGCCTGCCGCGCCATCGACCTGGACGGTTCGGTCGCGAAGATCGAAGCGGAGTTTGCCAAGTCTCGGGTCGCGCTGATCGATAGCGCGGCGCTTCTCGGCTGAAATCGCAGCGGAGCATCAGAATCGAGCGGTCAAACTCGCATAGAATGACCGTCCCCGGCCCGTCAGCGGCTTGATCTGGCTCATCCAGCCGCTGGCCATGAAGTCGTCGAAGTTCACTCCTCCCAGTGGCAGCTCATAGTCCTTGTTCAGCAAGTTGTCGGCAGCGGCGCTCAGCTGCAGATGCCCGCGCCGGTAGCCCGAGTGCAGGTTAAAGAGCGCGTACCCCGGCGTGGTTTGCTCAAAGCGGTGCGGGTCGACATTGGATTTGCGATCCACTGCCTGAACGCCGATGCCGGCGGTCCATCCCTTCAGCTCCTCGTCGAAGGCCAAGCGCACATTCACCGGCATCATCTGGTAAAGCGGCGTCGATGAGTCGAGCCTCTCGCCGTGCAGCCATCCGGCAACGCCGTTGATATGGCCCGCTCCGAACCGGTCGCTGCTCCAGAGCGAGCTGTTGCCGGAGAGATCGCTTCCATAGACGCGGGCGTTGTGATTCGCAAAGCGCAGTTGGGCAAAGGTGCTCATGCCGTAAGTCGTGGTCGCCAGCGCATCCACGTCCACGTAGTCCTGGATGGTTGTCAGGTAGGGCGTGAGCTTGATCTCCCAGTCCTTGTCTGCCCGGCCGCGCCAGCTTGCCGTGCCGCTCACGGTGTTGGCGATCTCCGGCTTGAGGCTCACATTGCCCACATAATAGTTGCCGTCGCCAAACCAGCCGATCATCCCGCTGGCCATCCAATTGATGGACCAGGCGTAGCGCTCGTAGAGGTTGGGCGCGCGGCTCTTGCGCGCGTAGCCAAACTCATACGTGCTGGAAGCGTTCGGCTCGTAACGCGCCAATGCGGTGGCATCGATGTCCGGGTCGGCGTGGGCGCGGTTCAGTGCATTGAAGGCGTCCGCATCGGTGGCGTACATGTCCGAGTATCCCTGCACCGGGCCGGTATTCGACCAGACTGTATCGTTGCGCAGGCCGAAGAGCGTGGACCATTGCGGGTTCCACTTGCTGGCAACCTCGACGAACGTCCCCAGCCGGATGCGCCGGCCGTCGTTTACGTTGACGAAGGTATTGGGTCCCATCATGGGCGCCGTGCCGGCGACGGCGGGCCAACGGTCGTCGAGAACAAAGCGATGCAGCTCGTTGCCCGCCTCAAGAGTGTGCTGCGCCGAAAGTGGGACGACATACTTGACCAAATACCCCAGGTCCCTTCCGTGAGTATTCATCGGCATCCACATAGCCATTGGAAAAGTCGATTTGTCCCTGCCGATGTTCATCGAGTGCCAGGCGCCCTGCCAGTACACGTTCATGTCGAGCGCGCCCCGGTTGAAGTTCCTCCTGTAATGCAGGTTGAGAGACTCCGCATAGTTGCGCACCATGTCCATTTGCGCGTTCACGAAGCCCTCGTAGGGAGTGTGATGCAGCCCAGCCTGAAGGACCACCAAGTTCCCCTCGCCCTGCGCGGCCAGAGTCACAGTGTGATCCGTGCTCTGGGCGTATGTGGAAGTGACCTTGTGGCCGCTGCCGTCGGTGTAATCGTAGTTGGTGGTCCACGAGCCGCTGTAGCCGATGCCCAGATTGCGCCCGGCGGCCCATTCCGAGAACGATCCTCCATAGTTTTGGCCATTGCTGCGGTAAAACCCAGTCGACGAGCCTTCCTCGTGCAGTCCTTCGCCGGCTTTGGCAAAGGCCGGCTCACGCGATTCGACTGAAATCGTCCCCCCAAGGCTGTCGCCGCCCAGGCTGACCGGCGTGATGCCGGCCATGACGGTTACCTTCGCCGCATGAGATGGGGCGATGTAGGAAAGCGGCGGGTTCATGTGGTTGGGGCAGGCTGAGGAAACCGTCATGCCGTCGACTACCAGCTTGGCGCGCTCGTCTCCCAACCCATGAAGAAATGGGATGCTGGCAAGCTGGCCGTTTTCTCGCAGGCTGACGCCAGGCGTGTTTCCCATCAGCTCGGCTGTGTTAAGGCTTCGCGCCCGGTCGCTTTCGTCGATCGTGTGCGGGATTGCCGCGCCGGCTCCGATAGCCGGAGCTTTGACTTCGATGTCGGTCCTTGCCGGGGCGATTTTCAAAGCGATATTTGCGCTCGCTTCGCTGCCCGCGGTGACGGAAAGATCGTGAATGACTGCGATTTCAAAACCTGTTGCATGGACGGTGACCTGGTAGCGGCCCGCGGGAACTTCATCGAAGGTGAAGCGGCCCTGTCGATCGGTTGCCAATGACCTCTTCCATCCCGAAGCGAGGTTCCGGACTTCGATCTTTCCTCCAGGGACAACCGCGCCGGAGGGATCCTTCAACACTCCGGCAATGCGGCCGGTTGCAACGGGAGTTTCAGCGGCACTGGGGCTTTGTTGGGCATGGATTAGGTTTGTCTGCCAGCATAGGCAGACGGCTGGCAGCAACGCCAGCAGCAGCCTGAATTGCATGGAATCTCCTCAAGCTTCAAGAAAGCGCAAACAACAGAACGGGATCAGCAACACCAAGCCCATCCGCAAAGAACCGCGAGTTGTCAGGCGAGAGGAGAAGGAGGGCCGCGCTTCGGATGGCTGCGCAGAAATGAAAAGCGGCGGAGAGCCTCAGTCCGCGGAGTGCACGCCGGATGGCGGGTGACTTCGGCGTAGAACCATTCCCCGGCTTCCAGCTTGTACGTTGGAGTAGCTGGCGTGTAAGCGCTTGCCGGGCAGCACGGGCCGCTCCCGGCGACGGTGGTGAAGCCCTTCCGGTTGCCCGAGCGGTGCCCCCTCCAGCACATCCCGCAGTGACACTTGCCGTTCTTTCGGCAACAAGCGGGAAGATTCGCCTCGGCATCGGGGCCAAAGACGGGCGCGATCGGCATCCAGCCGAAAAGCATCATCAGCGCAAGTGCGATCGTGCGGCGCATAACCAGGCAACAGTATAGCTTGCGCTCATTTCGCTTTATGGCCGACCCCGGGTTCCGAGAAATGCTCTAGAATCGCGGCAGGCCTGCGCTGTGGCCGCTTTCTAATCTATGTCGCGTAACTTCTACATCCTGGCCGCCACACTGGCGCTCTTCGCGTTGGTATCGGCGTTCATGGCGCTGGTGCCTTCGAGCTTCCAACCCGGACTGCCGGCCAACGGATCGCTGTGGCGCACAGTGGCCATGTTCTTGCTTCTTTTCGGGCTGCTTTCGGCGCTCATCGGCGTGATGAGCCACCTCTTCGAGCAGGTGGACCGGCGCAACGAAGAAGCCCGGCTGGCCGCCCGGCGCAAGAGCCGGGGCGGCCGGAAGCCCTGAGGCGGCCGCAGACCCTAGAATGGAACGAGGGACCTTTCCCGCACAGGACAAGAGCAGACGCCGATGTTTGAAGTCACCGTGGAGGCCGGTTTCTCCTCCGGCCACTATCTCCGCAACTATAAGGGCAAGTGCGAGAACCCGCACGGGCACAACTACAAGGTCCGCGTCACCCTGGCCGGGGCCGCGTTGGACGAGGCTGGCCTGTTGCTCGATTTCAAGCTGCTCAAGCAGGTGTTGCGCCCGGTCGTCGAGCGCATCGACCACCGGATGCTCAACGACCTGGAGCCTTTCACGGTCTTAAACCCCTCGGCAGAGAACATCGCCAAATACTTCTACGACCAGACCAACGAGCAGCTTGCCGGAATGACTCAGGGCCGCGTGCGCGTGAAGGACTGCACCATCTGGGAGACGGACACCACCACAGCTACCTACTACGAGTAGGCAGCTGAGAGACTCAATTCATCTGGCTGGACTTGGACTCCAGGTACTTGTCGAAGGGAATCTCAAAGTAGAAGAGCTCCTTGCCGTCGGCGTCGCGCAGTTTGTGCAGGTGCAGCTTGGCGCCCTTGAGCGGGTGGTCGAGATCTGATACGTCGTAAAACAGGAAACCGGCGCGTGTGGTGTGCGGCTCGACCACCAGGGCCGAGTACTCGAAGGTATCGAAGTCCTGCTCGATCTCTTTGTCGCTGGCCTTGGGCTTGAGCTTGATGTTGGGGATCGGGCCGGGCATCGGGATCTTGCCGCCCTCACGCTCCTTGCGGGTCATCAGCCGCTCTACGTCCTCCGGCTCGGCGGCTTGAATCCTGTCGCCCGCGGCGGTGACGAAGAGAATCCGCGCGTCTCGCAGGGAGATGGGCCGGTTGCTGTTGTTGGTCACGATAAGCCTCACCGGCATCACGCCGTGGCTGAGATAATCGATCCGAAAGATGGCTTCCTTCTCGCGCGTGTCGTAGGGTTCGGCGGCAATGGCCACCTTCTCGTCGTCATGTACCTCGACCGCGGCAAACGACGTAGCCGGCTGCACGGGAGGCGGGGTATGGTTGCTGGCCACGGCTGGAAGCGCCAGCCAAAACAAGAATGGCGGAATTGCCCGCAGGATTCTCATCGTGCTCGACTGTATCATTTGAGGGTTAGACAGGGAACGGGAAATTCCGTTACGCATGATTCTCTTTTTTTACAATGTGGCACTGCTGGCGGCCCTGGTGGTCGGCGCTCCCTGGTGGCTGTGGCGGATAGCTACCACGCGGAAGTATCGCGAAGGGCTGGCTGCCCGCTTGGGCAAAGTTCCATCTGCCCTTGCCGGTCCGGGCTGGGAACGCCCACTCATCTGGCTCCACGCCGTTTCGGTGGGTGAGGTGATGGCAATCACCCGGTTGGTCAAGACGCTCGACGCCGAACTGCCCGATTACTTTGTCGCCGTCTCCACCACGACCCGCACCGGCCAGGAGCTCGCTCGTGAGCGGTTCGGGCAAAACCGGGTTTTTTATTGCCCGCTGGACCTGCCCTGGGCCGTTCAGGCCTATCTCAAAGCGCTGAATCCCCGGCTGCTCATCCTCGCCGAGACCGAGTTCTGGCCCAATCTGCTTAATGGCTGCTTCCGCCGGGGAATCCCGGTAGCCGTGGTGAATGCCCGCATCTCCGACCGTTCCTGGCCACGCTACAGGCTGCTACGGAACCTGTGGAAACCCCTGTTGGGGCGCCTCAGCAGCGTTCTGGCCCAGAGTGAGACCGACGCCACCAGGCTCAAAGCCATAGGCTGCCTGCCGGAGAGGCTTACAGTCTCCGGCAATCTGAAATTCGACGTGCGCGTAGCGAGCGAAACCGGCGCTACCCGGCAGTTAAAGGCTCTTGCGCCGGATCTACGGCTGGTTGTCGCCGGCAGTACGCTGGAAGGTGAGGAAACCGCGCTTCTCGAAGCCTGGCCCCGGCTGCTTGAAGCCGAACCTCGATTGGCCATGGTGCTCGCGCCCCGGCATCCGGAGCGGTTTGGAGCTGTGGCCGCGCTGCTGGAGAACTCCGGAGCCGCGTGGATCAAGCGTACAACTTGGCTCACTGAGCGGGATGGCGCGCCTCGCCCACTCCGTCCGGGCCAAATCGTACTCCTTGACACCATCGGCGAACTGGCCTCGGTCTACTCTCTGGCCGCCGTGGCCTTCGTCGGTGGCAGCCTGGTTCCCGCCGGTGGACACAACCCGCTGGAACCTGCACAGTTTGGCGTTCCCATCGTAATGGGTCCGCACTACGCCAACTTCCGCGCCATTACCGGCGACCTGCTGGCGCGCGAGGCCGTCCGCATCGTCGCCAAAGAAGAACTGGCTGGGGTCTTGATGGAGTTGCTGCGGGATCAGGCTGCGGCCGAGGCAATGGGGGCGCGCGCACTTGAGGTTTTCAAAAGCCAGGCCGGCGCCACGGAGCGAACGGTTCGGGCGTTGCGAGACCTGCTCGCCGAGGGGGACCAGACTACATGAGACGCCCCTGGCTGGCTCCGTTCACGCCGTTCTACGCTGCAGGACTGGCCCTGCGCAAACTTTGCATCGAGAACGGTTGGGAACCGGTCCGCCGCCTCCGCTGGCCGGTCGTCAGTATCGGCAACCTCTCCACCGGCGGCTCAGGCAAAACCCCGCTCACCATAGCGCTCGCCAAGGCGCTCACACGGCGCGTCCTGCGCGTGGACGTACTCTCCCGCGGCTATGGACGCCAGAGCCGTCACGCGGCCCGCGTTGACCCGGAAGGGGCGGCTGAAAACTTTGGCGATGAACCATTGCTGATGGCACTTGAGACGGGCGTGCCGGTTTATGTGGCTGGGCAGCGGTACGAGGCTGGTTTGCTGGCCGAGGTGGAACGCTCCGCTGATTCCCGCTTCGGTTTGCACCTTCTCGACGACGGCTTTCAGCATCGCCAACTCCACCGCGATGTCGACGTTCTGCTGCTCAACCGGCGGGACTTGACGGACAGCCTGCTCCCGGCCGGCAACCTGCGCGAACCGCTCAAGGCCGCACGCCGGGCCACCATTATCGCGATTCCCACGCCTGATGAAAGCCCAAGCGACGCTTCGGAGTTGGAGACCGCCCTGCGCAACTGGGGCTGGCAAGGTCCCATCTGGCGGCTGCATCGCAATATGGAGATCCCTCCCGTTACCGGCTCCGTCGTCGCCTTCTGCGGCATCGCCCGCCCGGAGCAGTTTTTTTTCGGCCTGGAAACCGCCGGCCTGCACATCGCGGCCCGCATCGTATTCCCCGACCACCATCTCTACACCGCCCGCAACCTGGATCGCGTGGTAACCGCGGCCCGCAGGACGGGAGCAACCGCGCTCATCACCACCGAGAAGGATTCGGTCCGGCTGGGGAAACTATCCTCAGCCTTCCCGGAATCCTTGCCGCTCAAGACCGCCCGCCTGCGCATCGAGATCGAGCATGAGAACGAGGCCATCGCTTCTCTGATAAGCCGACTCGCGCTGTCTCCGCCCCACCCATCCCTGTGAGAAAATCAGAGTTTGCACACGCAATCCAACTTTCGCTTGCTCGTGGTCCGAATGGGGGCCATGGGCGACATTCTGCACGCCCTGCCGGCGGTGACGGCTCTGCGGGTGGCCCATCCGAAGTGGGTGATCGACTGGGTGGTGGAACCGCGCTGGCGCGCGCTGCTTGCGGCCGAAGACATCGTCGGCCGAAGCTCGGCGCAGCCTCTGGTCGACGGGCTACATCTGGCGCCCGCCAAGGACTGGGGAAGAGCGCCGCTGAGTTTGAAAACCATCCATGAAATCAAGGATTTGCGGCGGACGCTCCGGGCTGGCGGCTACGATGCGGTGCTCGACCTGCAAGGGGCAATCCGTTCGGCCCTGGTGGGGCGCCTCGCGGGTTGCCGACGGCTGATCGGCGAGGCCGAACCGCGTGAGCCAGGCGCGCGGTGGCTGTTTACTGAACGCGTGGTAACCCGCGGCGCGCACGTGGTTGAGCAGGATGTGGAACTGGCCTCGGCTGTGGCCGGTGACGAACTTGCGCCCGCAACGCCTTGGCTGCCGGTGGATGCCGCCGCCGAGGCTTGGGCCGACAAAATTCTGCCACCCTCAGCTTCCCAGCCCACCGTACTCATCAATCCCGGCGCCGGCTGGGGCGCTAAGTGTTGGCCGACGGAGCGGTATGCTGCCGTCGCTCAGGGCCTCATCGACCGCGGCTTCCGCGTACTGGTCAACGCCGGTCCCGGCGAGGAGCCGCTGGCGGAGGCCATCGTTCAAGGCGCCTGCGGTGCAGCTGCTTCCCTCACCTGCTCTTTGGACCAGTTGATCGCCCTCACCCGCCGGGTTACCTTATGCATCGGCGGCGATACCGGCCCGCTGCACCTGGCTTGCGCCCTCACCCGGCCGGTGGTGGGCATCTATGGACCGACTCTTCCCAGCCGTAACGGCCCCTTCGGGACCAGATTCAAAGTGCTGCGCAGCCCAGACAGCCGCCGCGACCACACCCGCCATGCGGCGCCCGAGGCTGGCCTGCTGACCATCTCGCCGCAAGACGTGTTGCGGGCCGCAAATGAACTGCTGGCAGAAGAGACCGCTCCATGACCCAGCTTGGAACCCAGCCCGATAGCCCGCAACTCAATCCTCCCCAGGAGGACCGGGGTCCCCAGCCCGCCGCTGCGGGGTCCTCCGTCGCTGGGGTGGAGGACTGGATGGCTCGCTGGCAGCGCTTGGCCCGCCGCATCCGGGTGCCCTTGGGATTTCTCACTGCGGCCCTCTATCTCTTCGAGCTGTGGCGGCGTGCGCCCCAGCCGGCCGCCGTGGCCTGGAGCGTGGCGCTGGTGCTGCCCGGCCTGGCTCTGCGCGGATACGCCGCTGGCTGCGTGAAAAAGAACTGCGAACTGACGGTGACCGGCCCCTATGCGCACACCCGCAACCCGCTTTACCTGGGCTCCATGCTCATCGCCGCAGGTTTTGCGCTGGCGCTGCTCAGTTGGCCGGTGGCGCTGGTGCTGGCCGTCGGGTTTGGGGTCATTTACGTCCCGGTCATCGCTTTGGAGGAGCGCTTCCTGCGCGCTGCCTTTCCCGAATTTGAACAGTACTGCCGCCGCGTACCTCGCTTGATTCCGCGGCTCACCCCGACACCCAATCCGGGAAGTGAGAGCGCCGACGGCACCTTCTCCTTTGCGCTCTACCTCAAGCACCGCGAGTACAATGCTGTGCTAGGGGCCGCTCTTTTGTACCTCAGCCTGCTCTTCCTGCGGCCGGCGTTGGGCGCACTCCTCAACGGGATGCGGTGAGTGTTTCTAGCGCCAATAAGTCGGTTTTATTAAGGAGCCCTGCCTGCAGGTGAAGACGCTCACAACCGTAGCAATCGCTCTTTGCGCCCTCGCCGTGGCCGCCGCGGCTCTTGGCCAGCAGGCGGCCCTGCTCGCGCCGCCACGCGCCGGCTTCAGCTTCCCGCAAAAGCAGACCCTCATCTACTCAGTGGACTGGCGAGTCTTTCCCGCCGGGACCGCCATTCTTCACTTTGAAGCAATGGGCAATCGCGAGCGCCTCACCGCCAACGCAGACACCATCGGCGCCATCAACCTGCTCTTCCATGTAGGCGACCGCTTCCAGTCCACCTTCGACCGCGAAAAAGGTTGTACCTACGAGTTCGACAAGCAAACCGTCGAAGGCCGCCGCCGGATCGACTCCACGCTCAGGCTGGACTATGCGCAGTCCAAATCCATTCTGGACGAGAAGAACCTGGTCACCGGGCAAACCAAGCATCTGGAGGCGCCCGTGCAAGCCTGTCTCACCGACTTGCTGACCGGCGTATATTACGCCTCGTCGCAGCCCATGGAGGTGGGCAAGAGCTTCATCATCCCGGTGGTGGACGCCCTGCACACAGTGCCGGTAACCATGAAGGTAGAAGGCCGCGAAGAGATCAAGACCACCCTCGGAACCTTCAAAACCCTCCGCGTCCAGCCCACTGCCGACGCCGGCGTGGTGAAAAATCGCGGCAACATCTGGATCTGGTACACCGACGACGAGCGCCACTTGCCGGTGCAGATGCGCGCCCGCCTATTCTGGGGTACCATCACCTTCCGCCTCATCGGCAACGAGAATAAGTAGGCCCGACGCGGTCTCCGTGGATCGCATACACAGCGGGTGCCCCACCTTCGCCGCTGGGGTGCAGGGAGCGACGGTCCTGCACCACTCTCAAAACGTCACATTCTCACCGAAAATGCTGTAAACTGGCCGCACCGCTTGTGCAAAGACTAGGAACTGCGCCATTTCTCAGCTAAGATTATGATCCACATAGCCTTTGCCCATCAGCTCCTGCGCCGATCAACGTAGTTTTTAGACAAGTTCTGAGAAATGGCGAGGGCTACCCAAAAACGAGAGACGTTGCCCGTTTTTGGAATATGGGAGTCAAATTCTCCGCAATTTCATATTTGACATCAGTTTGCAGGGCGAATTAGATGCAGGCAAATCATTTATTTTCAACGATAAACACATATTTTCTTGCATAGGTGGAGATTGGCATCCGTCATGCAACATTTTTGGAGAGGGTTGTCCCTGGCATTTCGTGGTATTGTGTTTGGCAGAGTGCTATCCGCGGGGTGAAGTCAGACCTCATCTCTTCCTTGTTGACGTATTCAGTTCTTGCATCTCACTGCGGATCGGGTCCCCCCCCAATACCGAGACGCCGAAGCGCAATATGCGGATCGAAAAGCTTCCCATAAGGAGCCTTCCGGCCGCCACTAATCCTTTGGAGGAGTTCGATGCGATTTTTCCGGTTGCAGAAACTAGCCCTTGCGTTGAGCCTACTGGCTGTAGTTGGCTTTGTGGTGAGCACTACCGCCCCAGTCGCTCACGCCCAGTCCAACATCTCCGGCGACATTGTCGGCACCGTGTCGGATGCGACCGGCGCTTTTCTGCCGGGCGCCCAGGTGACAGTCACCAACAACGCGAATGGCCAGGTCAAGGTCGTAACGACCGACAAGCTAGGTTACTATCGCGTGCCGTTGCTTGAGCCGGGCAGGTACAAGGTTTCTATTACCTCGACCGGGTTCGAAACAACAACCCAGGAAATCACCGTTTCCGCGGGTGTCGTCACCCAACTGAGCGTCAAGCTGACAGTCGGCAAGGCCTCCACCACGGTTGAGGTCAGCAGCGGCGCTATCCAGGTTCTGCACGTGGAAGACGCGCAGCTTTCCACCAGCTTCGATTTGCAGCAACTCCAGGACCTACCCAACCCCGGCGGCGACCTCACCTTTGTGGCCCAGACCACGCCCGGCGCTGTGATGAACACCCAGGGCGGCTACGGCAACTTCTCCACCAACGGTCTGCCGGCCACCTCGAACACCTTCACCATGAACGGCGGGTACGAGGGCGACCCCTACCTGAACGTGAACAACTCCGGCGCGACCAACCTGCTGCTCGGGAGCAACGACGTCGAGACGGTGACGGTGACCACCAACAGCTACGATGCGGCCTTTGGCGGACTGGGCGGCGCGCAGGTCAACGAGATCTCGCGCTCCGGCGGCAGCAAGTACCACGGCAATTTGGTTTACCTGTGGAACGGCCGGGCCATGAACGCGAACAGCTTCTTCAACAAACAAGGTGGCGCGCCGCGCAATTTCGACAACGCCAACCAGTGGGCCGCCGCGATCGGCGGGCCCTTGAAGAAGGACAAGATCTTCGGGTTCATCGATACAGAAGGGATCCGGGTTATTATCCCCAACATTGGCACAGTGGCGGCTCCCAGCGCGGGCTACCAGGCTGCGATTCTTGCTCCGGCGGGCTCGACGGCTGACAGCGTGAACTACGCACCGTACGGCAACCTGGCCGATAACGGCCTCTCCGCCGAAGCTCCGCTTTACCAGGCCATCTTCAGCTATTACAACAACGCCAGAAATTACTCCTTGGGCAAGATGGATGTCTATGGGGATCCCGATGTGTGGACCTTCCCCGGCCAGAGCACGAACTTTGCCAGTGAGTGGCTTGTAAACGACCGGCTGGATGTGAATCTCTCCGCCGCCGATCACATGTACATTCACTCCAAGGTGGATCACGGCATTCAGCCCACGGCGACCAGCTTCCTCAACCCGATCTTCAACGCGCAAAGCCCGCAGCCTTCGTACGAAGGCCAGTTGAACGAGACCCACACCTTCTCGCCGCAGCTCACCAACCAGTTCCTTTTTGCGGCCAGCTACTATCGCGCCATCTTCACCAACACCAACGCCACAAAGCTGGCCTCGACGATTCCCTTCGTGCTGATTCCGGAAGGCTATGCTTCAGGCGGCAGCTGGGACGTTTACGGGGGCCAGCCCAATTGGATCGGCAACGTGGACTATGCCTTCCCCCAGGGCCGCAACGTCACCGGTTACCAGTTCAACGACGATCTGAGCTGGACCAAGGGAAAGCATAACCTGAAGGTCGGCTACACGTTCCGCAGGGATGACATTACCGACTACACGGACAGCGAGCACAACATCAACTACGCCGGCGGCGAAAGCATCATCTACGACCAGGGCGACTTTGCGGCCGGATATTCCGACGCTTGGGTAGAGCGCTTTCCACGTCGTCTTACCGAGCCGGTTGCTCTCTACGTGGAGGGCTTCTATGTCCAGGATCAATGGAAGCCGATTCCGAGCTTCACAGTCACTGCCGGATTGCGAATGGAGCACAACTCGAACCCGCTCTGCCGCACCAACTGCGTTGCGAACTTCTCGCAGGACTTCAGTTCGCTGCCGACCAGCAGAGCGACCCCATACAACAGCCTGATCGCCTCCGGCCGGTCGCAGGCCTTCTTCCAGCAGCAGAATCTTGCCTGGGAACCCCGCTTGGGCTTCTCCTATCTTCCTAGCGGGCCCGGTTCCAAGACCACGATCCGCGGCGGCTTTGGCATGTTTGCCGATTACTTCCCCGCGCAGATCATGGGCGACCTGGTCGGGAACGTCCCCAACGAAGACCGGTTTACCGTTCTTGGCGCGGCATACGGGAATATGACTACGCTGGATTCAACCCGCTCCGACAGCGGCCACGCCCAGGCAGTCACCTCGAACAACGCGCTTCAGAGCCTGTTCTCCCAAGGCGGCTACTACCGGAATGCCGCCGGCACCTGCCCAGACTCGCTCAGCATCTATTGCGCAACCGGCGGAGTCTTCACCCGGCCAGCCTTCATATCGGTGGCGCATAAGATTTCTTTGCCGACCTATGAAGAGTGGAGTCTTGCGATCGAGCACCAGGTTGCCAAGAACACGGCGATCGCGGTGACCTACGTCGGCAACCGCAGCTATCATCAGCCGGTCTCCCGGTTGCCCCAAGCCTACGACACACACACAGACCCAACTACGCTTGGCTCGAACGCAAGCCTGCCCACTTCCCGGCCCAACGCCGCGCTGGGCACGGTTACCGAGTTCTACAGCGGGTCAAGCTCGAACTTCAACGGATTGCAAGCCACCGCAACCAGCCGCCTCGGCTGGCTCACCATGCAATTCAACTACGTCTATGGCCACGCGCTGGACACCAGCTCCAACGGCGGTTTTGACGCTTTTGGCGTCAATGGTGGTTCGCAGATCAATCCTTACAACCTTGCTCAGAACTATGGCAACGCGGACTACGATACGCGGCACTACATCAGCGCCAACTATTCCATCAGAATCCCGCATTTCGCCGGGCCGAGGGTTCTGGTGGACAACTGGGAGTTCGCCGGCACCATCTTCCACAACTCGGGATACCCGTTCTCGGTAACCGATAACACCGGCTCCAGTGGCCCTACATACGCCGCTGTCCCGCTTGCGAGGCAGATCGACAACAACTTCAACCACCACTGCGGCGGCAAATCCCATACGCTTGGTGCAAATGGCACAGCAGCTCCTACGCCTTGCGATTTCGCGTCGCATTTCACGTTTTCCACTGACTACGGACAGCAGCGCCGCAACCAGCAGTATGGGCCCAACTACACGGACTTCGACATGGATCTCTCCAAAGCCTTCACCCTCCCTAGATGGGAGGCGGCCAAGCTGAAGGTTGCCGTGCAGTTCTTCAACACGTTCAACCACCCAAACTTCCAGATTCCTGACTTCGATGTGAACGACGCAACCGTCGGCGTTATCACGAGCGCGGCCAGCACGCCAACCTCGGTCCTGGGCGCCTTCCTCGGTGGCGACGCTTCACCACGGCTGATCCAGTTGAAGGCCACCTTTGTCTTCTAATTGAATCGAAGACCACAACAAAAGGGCGCCCTTCGGGGCGCCCTTTAACATTGTTCTTCACACGGTACGATCCAAGGTCGTAGACGACCCTGAGCGGGAAGTATCCTCAGTTCTTCTTTTCGAAACTCTTCTTTGCCGGAGACTTGGCCGCCTTCTTCGCAACAGGGGCCTTGGCGGCAGCCGGTTGCTTCTTTGCGGCTTTCTTTACCTTGGCCGCGGGTGCAGCTTTGGCGCCCGCCGGCCTGGCCTTGGCGGCGGCCTTGGTGCGGGCGGCGCGAGTCCGGGCGGCGAGCGCGGCCTTGAGCTCGGCGTCGAACTCGGCCGGGGTGAGCGGGCGGGCTGACTTGCGCAGCCTTTCAATGTCGTAAAAGGCGCGGCGCCCGGCGAGAAAGACGTGCACCACAAAGTCCACGTAGTCGAGGAGAATCCACTCGCCGTGGCGGCGACCCTCGACGGAGTTAGGGTATGCGCCAAACTCCTTTTTGAGCTTGTGCTCGATTTCATCGGCGATGGCGATGGCCTGGCGGTCGTTGGCGGCCGAAGTCACGAGGAAGAAGTCGGACAGGCCGGCGTCGATGGGGTCGAGTTCGAGAATGCGGGTGTCTTCGCCCTTCTTGTCTTCACAAACGGCTGCCGCGGCCTGAACCAGAATGCGGGTTTGCTGCTTTGTCTCGGTCGTCATTCGTGCGATTGTTCTCCGAGCTTCATCGTAGCCCTTGAATCTGGCAGGGGCAAGTCAGCGATAGAGTCCGTGGGCGCGAATGTAAGCCGAAACGGGAGCGGGAAGCAGTTCGCGTTCCGGCGCTCGGCCTCCGGCAGCCGCACGCACCTGCTCCCGAATCTCAGAGGCGCTGATCTCGACCTCCAGTCCCGGCAGCAGGTAAAACGGCGCGCTGTCGCCCGCCGGGTTGCGGAGCAGGTAGGAGCGGACCTCAATCTCCAACCCCACCCCACCCGGCCCCGGCACAGCCTCAACCGTCAATCCCTCCGGCAGCGCGGCCTTGAGGTCGCTCAAAGACTCGCCCGGCCGTGAGGCAACGATCAAAGGCGCGACAAAAGGGATCTCCGCCGACCGATGCCAACGGCGCAGCCCGGCAAATGAGTCGGCGCCCATCAGGCAAAACAGAGCGCCATCGGGCGGAAGCTCGGCGCGCAGCCTCTGGAGCGTCTCCATCGTGTAGTTCGGCGTCCCCGACGCTTTCGGTGCATCGGCCAGGGAGATCGCGAAACCTGGCTCGCCGGCTATGGCCAGCCGGGTCATGGCCAGGCGGTCTTCAAAGCTGGCGGTCGATCCATGCGGCTTGAGCGGCTGCGCGCCGACCGGGGCGAAGAACACGGTGTCCAGCCCGAGGGCCGCACGGGCAACCCGCGCCACGGCCAAATGGCCCAGATGGGGCGGGTCGAAACTGCCGCCGAAGAAGGCGACGCGGCGTCCGCCCTGTGGCGGCTGGCCAATCAATTCATCCATGCGTCCATCGTAGCTTGCCCGGGCCGCTCTGGTAGCATCAACTCAAGACGATGCGCTATCTGATTGCAATCCTGGCCCTGGCCGGCGTGGTGGTTTCCGCGCTGGCGTTGCGCGTTCATTACTGCACCGATACCGAGCCCTGCTCGATCAACGAGAAGTGGGATTGCGGCATCGTGAACCATAGCCCGTTTGCCGAGATCGCGCACATTCCCGTGGCGGCCATCGGCATCGCGGGTTACCTGGCGCTGGCGGGCCTGGCGCTTGCGCGGCAGCGAGCGCTGGTCTTTCTGGCCGCGCTGGCCGGCCTCGGCTTTGCCCTACGGCTCACCTTCATCGAAGAGTACGTCTTGCAGGTCTGGTGCCTCTATTGCGTCATCTCGCAGGCGATCATCGCGCTGATCACGCTGCTCGGCCTGGGCTGGCTGGCGGTAGAGTATCTAGCCCTCAAGCGGGCAAATCGCGCGGCCTGAGTGCGCTGCCCGTTCCGGCTTCATTCGCCGCTCATCCCCCGCTGATAAAATTGAACCAGCCCAATGTTCAAAGAGAGATACGCGCGCTGGATGTATGAGTGGGAGACGCGGCTGACCACGCGCGACGAAAATCGCGTGGTGCGCCCGCTGGAGTGGGGCTTCGAGTGGATCGAGCCGTTTCTTCTGGCTCATGGTTTTGGCGCCGCTGTGCCGGGCCCGCAAGTCGTGCGCGACGATGCGGCGGCCGAGGCGGCCATGGTGCGGATCAACGAGCTTCTCATCCGCCACAGCAATACGTTCTTCGGGTACCGGCGGCCAACGGATTTCCGGCTGGAAGAACGGCGTCCGCTGCTGTTCCCGACCAATGTGCGTCCGGAGACCCTGGCGCAAGACGCCGCGATCCGCCAACAGGCTGCGGCGGGTAAGATCCCGCCGGCGCAGTTTCTGCGCTTTACCTCGCCGGAGCGGACGCCTTTCCCTGAGAACGACCAGGCGAACGCCCGATGGTACCCGGCGCCTGCGCACAAGGACCCCGAACGGCCCAGGCAGGCCATCGTAGTGCTGCCGCATTGGAATGCCGACGCCTTTAGCCACAACTCCCTGTGCGCTATCTTCAACAAGATGGGCATCTCGGCGCTCAGGCTCTCCAAGCCCTATCACGACATTCGCCGGCCCGTCGAGCTGAAGCGCTCGGACTTCGCCGTCAGCGCCAACATCGGCCGCACGCTCTCGGCCTGCCGCCAGGCGGTGGTCGATATCCGCTGCTGCCTGGACTGGCTGGAGGAGCAGGGTTACGAGCAATTAGGCGTGCTGGGAACCAGCCTCGGCTCCTGCTACGCCTTCCTGGCCAGCGCGCACGACCCGCGCATCCGCGTGAACGCCTTCAACCACGCGTCCACGGCCTTTGGCGACGTAGTCTGGGCCGGGCAAAGCACGCGCCACGTCAAGCAGGCGCTGGAGGAGGCCGGCCTTACGCAGGACCGTCTGCGAGCCCTGTGGTCGGCCATCAGCCCATGCAGCTATTACCAAAAGATCGCCAGTCCCGAAGCCGGTGGACCGGGCAAGAAAGCTCTGCTGGTCTACGCCAATTACGACCTGACCTTCCCCAAGGAGTACTCGCTCCAGGTGTTGGAAGCTTTCCGGCGCTATGGCCTCAACTTAGAGTTGCGGGTGCTGCCCTGCGGCCACTACACCACAGGCGAGACCCCCTTCAAGTTCATCGACGGATGGCACCTTGGCTGGTTTGTCTACCGGGCGTTCAAGGCTCTGCGCGAAGAGAAGGCAGATGGCCTGAATGTGGCCGCTCTCCTTCCGCGCGAGGCGGAAGAAGAACCCGTCTTGCGTTAGCGCACCCCGCTCAGATCCAGCCGCAGCAGCTTGGCGGGGTCGAGGTAAGCGCCCTGCCAGCGGACGGCCCAGTGCAGGTGCGGCCCGGTAACGCGGCCGGTGGCGCCGCTCAGCCCAATCCGGTCGCCCGTGGTCACGCGCTGGCCCTCCTGCACATCGATCCGGCTCAGGTGCATCGAAATCGTGTACAACCCCAGCCCGTGGTCGATGACTACGCAGTTGCCCTCGTAGTAAAGCGGCCGGGCGAGCACCACCATTCCACTGTTGCCGGCCCGGACCGGCGTTCCCGTCGAGGCGCGAAAGTCCATCCCCTTGTGAATGCTGGCCAGCTTGCCGTTGAACATGCGGCGGGTGCCAAAGCTGTCGGTCGGCGGGGCGGTAACGGGCACGTGAAAGCTACCCGCCCACAGCGGTTGAGGGGCGCTCTCGGCAAAGACCTTCGCTTTGAGCTGGCCTTCTGCCTCGATCTGCTTGAGGGCCTCGGGGCTGGGCTCGACAAACTTAGGCGAAACGGTGAGCGAACTGGTGCGGTAATGGGCGGAATGGATTTCGACCGTACGGGTCACGTCGCGGTGAGTTCCTGAGGCAAGCCGGACAGTAATGCTCAGAGTCGAAGGCCCGGCGGGCGCCTCAACATCCACGCCGGCCAGCGCGAACCACGTCCGCCCGTCGCGCCCGCGAAAGAACTCCAGCTTGCGCCCCAGCCACTCGCCGTCCACGCTGGCGGCATCGGCGGCCACCACGCGAACCAGCTCTGGCGAGCCGGCCGCGACCACTGCCGGCGTCAGCAGAATTGCAGAATCCTGCGCCAGAACGATCTGCGCGGCAAACCCGGCAGTGAGCAAGCACGCGATTACGGCAAAGGCGCCTCGCTTGGCGCGAGTCGGAAGGCGTCGCATTCCATTCAGGATACGCGCCAGCGCTTCCGAATCCAATCGATGCGTTGTCTTGGTCGTGGATCAGTTTGAAGGGTACGGCCTTCAACCCGTACATCTAGTCTCGCTGAATCAACTCGAGCTTAACCTCTGAGGGAATGCTATCCAAACTGACCCACACCTGTTTTCTTGAACATCGCAAAGCCGCTTTATTCTTCCCGCAGCGTCTTCACCGGATCGATCCGCGCAATTCTCAACACCGGTATCGATGCTGCCAGCAGTGTGACCGCTACCAGCGTCAGCACAACGGCAAGGATGGTCGGCGCATCGTAGATGCGGACACCGTAGAGTACGCTGCGCATCGCACGCAATGCTCCGGCGCACAGGACCAATCCCGCGATCAGCCCAAGGATTGACGCGCGCACTCCGGTCCCGCCAACGTGAATCATGGCTTGATGGATGCTCGAGCCCAGGGCGATTCGAATGCCGATCTCCCGCGTTCTCTGCGCTACCAGGTTGGCCATCAGCGCAAAGATGCCCACCATGCTCAACAGCAAGGCGAGACCAGCCATTGCGCTCAGTAGCGCCACCTCGATTCTCTGCGTCGCCAGGGTCTTTGCCCGCAGGTCGCTCATGCTGTAAAAGCCCGAGAAGGGCAGGCCGGGATCGGCGCTTGCCAGCGCCCGTTGCATCTGCTCCGTCAATCCCTCCACCGGGGCGGCGGTGCGTACGATCCAGCTCGGTTGGAACCAGATGTGAACCAACTGGAGATATCGTTCATTCATTTGCGCGGCGGGAATATACATGGTTTCTTCGCTCATCAGAGGGGCAACTGGGTTCAAGGCAGACGAAAGTTGAACATCGTCCACAACACCCACGATGACGGCGTTCTTGTTCAAAGTGCGCCCCACCGGAATGGCTCCGTGAAAGAACTTGCGCATGAATGAACGGTTGACGATTACTACAGGCTGCGCGTTGGGGCCGTCCGCCTCGGTAAAGCGGCGTCCCAGCAACACAGGAATCTGCAACGCATCGAAATAGCCCGGCGTTATGTAGACCACATCGGTCCCGAATTGCTGCCCGGCCTCTTTGCCGTCGTTGATGGTGACAGCATCGTTCAAGGCGCGCTCATAAGGCAGAGTCAGCCCGGCCGCGGCAACTTGCACGCCGGGAATTTTCTGCATGGCGGCAGTGGTCTCATCCAGCAGTTTTCTGAAGGCCACGGGGTCGTGATAGCGCGCGTCATCGAGGGATGCCTTGGCCGTCATCACGCCTGCGGGGTTGAATCCTGCGGGCAGCGTCTCCAGGTGAATCAGGGTGCGGATGAGCAATCCGGAAGCGGCAAGCAGCACCACCGTCAAAGCTACTTCACCGGAGATCAACGCCTGGCGCAGTCGCAAACCATGGCCTCCCGTTTCCGCGCGGGAGGCCATCGAAGAGCGCAAATCCATATTCAGCGTAGCCAGGGCTGGCAGCATGCCGAAAAGCACGCTGGTCAGCAGCGAGACAACCAGAGTGAACGCCAGAACGCGGCCGTCCAGGGTCACGCTGCCGACCGGAAGATAGTTTTCAGGCAGCAACTCGAGCAATCCTCGCAGAGTCAGAAATCCCACTCCCACGCCGGCCAGCCCTCCTCCCAGGGCCAGAATCAGGTTCTCAACCCAGAGCTGCTTCTGGACCCGCCAGTGCGAGGCGCCCAGCGCCAGCCGCGTGGCAATTTCGGGAGTGCGCCTCAGGATGCGCACCAGCGCCAGCCCGGCAAGATTGGCGCAGGCAATCAGCAGGATGAAGCCCGCCGCCAGCATCAGCGTCAGGACCTTGGGACGCAGTTCGGCCGTTTGAGCCTTCTGCAGCGGCACGGAATAGTAACTCATCCGCGCGCCGGGGTTGTGTTTGGCGAAATTCGCGGCGCGGTCGGCCCACGCGCGGCCGATCTCGGCGTCCGCCTGCTGCCATGTGGCGCCATCGCGCAGCCGCGTAATCGGCTCATAGTTTGATCCTGCGCCTTCCCCCTCGCGGCTTGGCTGCAGGGCCGTATACACATCCGCGTTCAGAGGCGTAATCGCGCCCTCGGGCAGTACTCCGATAACCGTGTACGGCTCGCCCTTGAGGAAGATCGTCCGGCCAATCAGATTGTGATCGCCTACGAAGGTATTGCGCCACAACCCATAGCTCAGAATGGCCGTCTTCGGTCCGTGCGGCAAGTCTTCGGACTCTAAGAAGTTGCGCCCGGCGACAGGATGAATCGAGAGCACATCGAGGTAATGCGCGGAGACGCGTCCGGCATGAACATATTGCACATGCTCGCCCGCCCTGAGATTCACGCCGGAAGCGCCGGAAGTTTCGCTGGCGACGGCGGAGATCAGCGCCGGAACATGATCCCGCAGCGCCTCCCATTGCTCTCCGTCAACGTCGATTCGTTCATCGAACGCCAGGGGACCAGCGGCACGCGCGTAAATCGCGCCCATCTGCTCCGGGCGCGCATAGGGCAGGCTCTTCAGCATCAGCGCGTTCACAATCGAAAAGATGGCGGTATTCGCGCCGACCGATAGCGCCAGCGTCAGGATTACGGTCAAGGTGAAGCCGGGATTGCGCATCAACTGGCGCAAGGCATGGCGCAGATCCCGTATGAACATTTCAGCAAACGGAAATCCCCGCTGCTCGCGGTACGCTTCCGTAGTCTGTGTCACTCCGCCAAGAGCGCGCATCGCCTCCGTCCGCGCCGCTTCCGCGGTCATGCCGCGCTTCATCTTCTCTTCCACGGCAAAGTCGATATGCGAACGCAGCTCTTCATCAAGCTCATCGTCAAGCTTTTGCCTGCGAAACAACGCCGTGCAACGGCTGAATAAAATGCGGATCAGTTCCACCTCAGCCTCCTACTCCGTTCTGAGTGCCTGCATGGGATCGATGGAAGCAGCCCTACGCGACGGCAGATAGGACGCGGCCATCGCGACTGCAATTAGCACTATGACCGCGATTGAGAAGATCAGCGGGTTCATCGTGTTCACCTCAAATAGCAGACTTGTCATTAATCGAGTCAAGACAAATGCTCCAACCAAACCGATGACGACACCCAATAGAGTTAGCCGGACTCCCAGACCCATCATCATCCGCAGGACATCGCCGCGCGGCGCTCCAAGAGCCATCCGTACTCCAATTTCCTGCCTACGATGCGCAACGGCGTATGCCATCACACCGTAAATCCCGATGCATGTCAGAACCAACGCCAGCATCGCGAACGCGGAGATCAGCGCCGAACTGGCGCGACGGACGGCCAGGGTCTGGCTGGCCAGCAAGTTCATTGGAATTGCCTTGAGCACAGGAAGATTGGGATCGACGTACCATACTGCTTCTTCAGCGGACTTCACCATCGAGGCAGGGTCGGTCTTCGTTCGCAATGTGAAGGCGACCAGCGGGAATGGCACCTGATCGAAAGGACGATACATATCCAAATGTGTGGGCTGATCCTGGCCGAATGCCTTCACATCGCCGGTTACACCGACAATCTCCCACCAATCCGGCTTGTCCAGCGAGCCCAGGTTCAGCTCTTCCCCAATCGGATCCTTGCCCTTGAAGAACTGCTTTGCCATCGTCTGGTTGATCATCGCCACATGCGCGCTACCGGCGCGGTCCGCATCGGTAAAGTTGCGTCCGCGCAACAACTTGATTCCCATCGTCCGCAGATAGCCTGGAGTGATGATGCGATTATCCGCTTCCGGAGCCTGGCCCTCTTTCGGCGGAGCCTGTCCACGAAGCAGAAAACCGCTCGTTCCCCAGAAACCGCTTAGAGGCAGGAAGTTGATCGTGCCTGCGGACTCCACGCCAGGCAGTTCGTTCAATCGATTCTCAACCTCCTGGACGAACCGACGCCTCTTCGTCGGGTCTGTGTCAGGGTAATGGTCCGGTGGAAGGAATAGCTGCAGTGAGAGAACGTGATCCGGCTGAAATCCAAGGTCCGCATTGATCACTTTCTGAAAACTCGCTACCACCAGCCCAGCGCCGGTCATCAAAATCAGCGACAGAGCTACCTCGGTAACCACCACTGCGCTCCGCGAGCGATTCGTCCGGCGGGTTGTTGTGCTGCCGCGCGAGGTCTCTTTCATTGCCGCGCTTGCCTCGGTACGCAATCCCTTCAGCACGGGGACAATTCCGAAAAGAAGCGCCGTAAGCAATGTGATGGTAAAGGCAAACATCAGGACTCCAAAATCCATCGGAATTTGTGTGACCTTCGGAATGTTGAGATTTGCCACTTCATTGGGAAAGAGTTTGAGAAGGAATCGATTTCCAGCCAACGCCAGCAGGATTCCACCTGCACCTCCGATCATGGCCAGCAGCAGACTTTCGGTGACAAACTGCCGCAATACCCGTAGCCGAGTGGCCCCCAAAGCAAATCGCACTGCGATCTCTTTCTGTCGTTCGGCGTTGCGGGCCAATGATAATCCGGCGGTATTCGCGCAGGCAATGAGCAGCATCAATCCAACAGCACCCATGAGGATCAGCAATGGCTTCCGAATATCTCCGTCAAGTTGCTCACGGAGCGGTACCACTACCACGCGATTTCCGCTGTCCGTCTGCGGATGAGCGGCAGCCACCTGCGCCTCCACATCGTTCAAAGTCTTCTGTGCCTGTGCCAGAGTTACGCCTGAGCGCAGACGTCCGAGTATGCGCACATAGGGGTGGTTGAAGTCGTCATAGGCCGACGCAGTCATTGCCGATGGTGTCCAAATCTCGACTGATGTTGGATAGTCGAAACCGCGCGGCATTACACCCAGTACGGTATATGCAATTCCATCCAGCCTGATCGTTCTGGTGACAATGCCGGGGTCGGAATGAAATGTCGTGCGCCAGATGTGATCGCTGAGGAGCGCAACTTTGGGGCCCTGCGGCGAGTCCTCCTGATCCGTATAGAGCCGTCCAAGCTGAGGCTCAACGCCGAGAATCCGAAGATAATTTGCCGATACCGCGTAGCTAATCAAAAACAGTGGCGCTCCCTGCCCGGTCAGCGTCTTTTCATCGTCGAACGAAGGAGCCAAATCTTCAAAAACGGCGCTCCGCTGTTTCCAGATCGCGAAATCTCCGGCAGAACTCGAAAGCGGATGGCCGCCCCGGACAGGATTAGCCGTCCACACCGTCATGATTCGGCCAGGGTCCTTGTATGGCAGCGGCGCCAGCAGCACAGCTTTCACAACGGAGAAGATCGCGGTGGACGCGCCAATTCCAAGTGCTAGGGTGAGTATGGCGGTCAATGCAAATGCCGGTGACTTAACCAGTTGACGTAGCCCGAACCGCAGATCGTTCGCCATGGCTTCAAAAATGGGAAATCCCCGCTGCTCGCGGTACGCTTCCGTAGTCTGTGTCACTCCGCCAAAGGCGCGCATCGCCTCCGTCCGCGCCGCTTGCGCTGACATTCCGCGCTTCATCTTCTCTTCCACGGCAAAGTCGATATGCGAACGCAACTCTTCATCAAGCTCTTCGTCGAGCGTTTGTCTGCGAAACAACGCCGTGCAACGGCTGAATAAAATGCGGATCAGTTCCACCTCAGCCTCCTAATTCGATGGCGCGAGGAATCGCGCCATGGTAGCCGCAGTGCGCTCCCAGTTCTCGGTCTCCGTTTCGATCTGCTTCCGCCCGATCCCGCTCAGAGAATAGAATTTGGCGCGGCGATTCGTCTCCGACGTGCCCCACTCGGAGTTGATCCATCCGCGCTGTTCCAAACGAAGCAGCGCCGGGTAAATGGTTCCCTGGTTCAGGCTCAGCCCGTCGCCGCTCACCTGCTCAATCCGCCGCGCAATGCCATAGCCGTGCAGCGGCCCCATCGACTCCAGCGTTTTCAGGACCATCAGGTCCAGCGTGCCTTGCAGTACCTCTGATTTATCGCCGCCCATTGCCGCTCTCCTGTTGACAATCTACACATAGAATGCTCCCGCATAGGCAGAATGTCAACAGGGAATACGCAGAGGCCGCGCCAAAGTTCCCGCATGGAGGCGTTCAGCGGCTGTTCTTGCCGCTATTTCTGCGGCACGACTAAAGTCAAGATTATTCACTTGACAAAGGGTAATGATTCCGGTATGATTTCTTCATGGTGATCGTTATTCCTTTCCTTTCTGTGGTTTCGGTTCATCTTTCGGGAGCGGAATACGACGCAAATCTCGCTTTATGCTGGCAATCAGCTTTCGGGTTGGAACACGCTGTAAAGGCGATTTCGGTTTACGAGGTATAGCCATGACGCTCCCTGAAGTGAATACGCTGTTTTCGACCGATGAAAAGTGCCGTGAACTGCTCGAACGGCTCCGCTGGCCGGAAGGCGTTACTTGCCCGCGTTGCAAAGATCGCCGCGTGTCTCGAATGAAGGAGTATGCCCGCTTCGAGTGTGTCGGCTGCGAGTACCAGTTTACCGTGATGAGCGGGACGATTTTCCACGATTCCCACTTGGCTCTGCCTATCTGGTTTTTGGCCGTCCTGCTGATCTGCGAAGCCAAGAAGGGTATGAGCGCATCGCAGCTTAAACGGACGCTCTGGGGCCAGCACAAAGGCTCCTACAAGACGGCTTGGTATCTCTGCCATCGCATCCGGGCGGCAATGGCGACGGCAGAAAAGACGATGCTTTACGGGACAGTTGAGATGGACGAAACCTATGTCGGCGGAATCCAGCGCGGCCATCAGCACAAGCCTGGGCATCCTGAGTGCAAAAAGCAGATCGTTGTCGGCCTTCGCCAGCGTGGCGGCGATACCCGCTTCTTCCATGCTGAAGATGCCAAGAGTGGGACTCTGGCCCAGTTCATCCGTGAGAACGTGAGCGAAGATGTGGACGTGATCGTGACCGATGAATTCAGCGCCTATCCTCCGGCAATGAAGGAAACCGGCCTCACTACTCGCCACAAGACTATTAAGCACAAGGCAAAAGTCTACGTTGATGGCGAAATCCACACAAACACAATTGAGTCCGCTTTTTCGCTTTTGAAGCGGGGCATTATCGGTTCGTGGCATCGGATTTCTGCAAAGCATCTTGAAGCCTACCTTGAGGAAATGCAATTCCGGTTCAACCGCCGGAGCCGTTCCGATCTGTTCGTTGACACGCTGCGCCACATGGTCACTGCTGATCCTCTGACGTTTCAGGATTTGACTGCGTAATACTCTTCTTCTTTTTGGCGTGTTCCTCGACGAGATGCCTGATCTGCGGTCCTAATGAATAGTCGATTTTACCTAACGGTCGTTGTCCTTGCCGCATTAACTCTTGTTCTTCTGACAAGACATTCATTGTTAGATACAGACGCTCCATGTACTCCTCAAGGCCGTACATTTTGCGCGTTGCCGCACTCGCACACGACAAGAGCGGCAAGAATGAAGATTCTCTCTTCAAAACCTTGAAATGATCTTCCCAATACGCTATTTCCACGTATGGAACGTATGAGTAAGTTCCGTCGCGTTTGAAAATCAAAATATCGCTTTGCTTGCCCACGTTGGGGTCGCGGTCCTTTGCTTCCCACAACAGGTACGCAGCCAATGCGCGTGCTTCCTCCGTTGACCAGATAAATTTGTCTAGGTATAGATCGGATAGGTATCGGCTTAGGAGTATCGGACTGCCTCCGAAATGATAGCGCGGAATATTCCTCTCATTTAGTCCGTAAGTTCTGAACAGTTCAATTTCTCGATATGGGCTGTCAGGTTTGGGCACGAGGTCTTGAATCAGCCATATAAGCTCTACACCTCCGTGACGCTTTCCGTGCGGGAGGATGGTCTTCTCGGTCACATCGCGGACAATTGCGACGATGTTTGTTCTCCACTCAGCAATCGACATCTGTGGAACATCTGCAACCCAGCCCTCAAGAAATGATCCGCCTTTGCCATGCCACATTTTGGAGACATATTCCCATATCATGTCAATTGTGTCCGCGTCACCCGCACCCGTCATAACGACGCGCAAAGACTCGTTTAGAAAGGCCACTTTTACCTTTCTAACGTCCCATTTTGCATAGTCGGTAATCGTCTCTTGACCGTCCGAAAGGAGTACAACTCCATCTATGCAATTCATGGCCCCAATCATTGTCATGCGAATAGTCTTCTCTCTCAGCCGGGGAGGAGAACAGTCCTTGAGCGGCTTAGGCTTCAATGAAATCATACGGCACTCCCTTCGTCAAGTGAATAATCTTGACTAAAGTCGTGCCGCAAAGGCTGCAAAATCAACGCGGGCTTTAGCCCCTGAGGGAATGTTGGAGCGCAACAAAGACTTGTTCAGAGGTTCCCTGGGATTAAGTTCCACTACGCATTGAGCGGTCATGTCTCTCATGGATTGCTTGCCGGCTTCGCGGTCCGCAGCCGGAAGATGATTCCGCCGGCCAGCATGAGCAATATGGACATGAGAAGATATCCGGCGCGCGAGTTGCCGGTGAGCGCCTGAAGAAGACCAACCAGCCATGTTCCGGCGAAGCCGCCCAGCGCCCCGCAGCTATTGATAAGGGCCATCACTTCGCCGGCCACATTCCTGGGCAGCATCTCCGGCACGATGGAGAAGAAGGGTCCGTAGGGCGCGAACATGGCGCCGCCGGCGACGACCAGGAAGGCATAAGCCAACCAGAAGCTGTGGCCTGCGGTCAGCGCAGAGATGAAGAGCGCAACTCCGGCGAGCACCAGAAACGGGCCGATATAGCGTTTGCGGGCCAGCGTGCGGTCGGAGATATGCGCAACCAGCAGCATGAGAACGACCGCGGGCAGAAATGGAACGGCGCTGAGCAGGCCAACCATCTCAATGCCGCGCGCCGATCCAATTCCAACCATGGTGGGCAGCCACAGCACGAAGCCGTAGATGCCGGCGCTCCAGCAGAAGTATTGCACGCACAGCAGAAGCACGCCGGGGGCGCGCAGTGTCGCGCGGAAGTTGGCCACCAGCGGAAGCGACTTCTGCTCCATCTCAAGCTGGCTCGAAAGCGGGCCGCAGGCGTCCTTGCTCATCCATTGCGCCTGGTGGGGATGGTCGCGCACGATGAGAATCCAGATAAAAGCCCAGAGAATGGCTGGAATCCCTTCGAGAACAAAGGTCATCTGCCAGCCGACGGCCTGGATCAGGAATCCTGTCGCAGCGGACATCCACAGGAGTGTAACCGGATTGCCAAGCATGAGAACCGCATTGGCCCGCGAGCGCTCCGCGCGCGTAAACCAGTGGGTGAGCAGGATCAGAATCGCCGGAAAGATCGCGCTCTGCGCCACGCCCAGCAGGAACCGGTCCAGCGCCAGCAGCCAGAACTCCCGGATCACGCCCGTCAGAGCGGCCAGCGCGCCCCAGCTCAGCAGAGCGACAAACACCAGCCGCATGGCGCTCTTGCGCTGCGCATAGGCCGCGCCCGGAATCTGAAAGAGGAAGTAGCCGAAGAAGAAGAGCGAGCCTAAAAAGGCCGACCTGGAGTTGTTGATGTGAAGCGCTTCCGCCATCCCGGCCGCGGCGCCGAAGCCGTAATTCGCCCGATCGAGATAGGCAAGGCTATAGGTAACGAAGACCGCCGGCATAAGGTATATCCAGCGGCGGCGCAAACCACGCCGCTGCACTGCCGCATCCTGGACCTGTTCATGGGGCACACAAGCGTTATAACATCTCTGAGAACAGGCGCTTCAATTCAGGGCGCCTCTGTGCAGTGAGCTGGAGAGGATCTTCCCGCGCGGGGAGGAAAACGGATGGCAAAGGCTGACGAGATTCGGAGGATTGAACGGATCGCATGGAACCTGCGGGCCGACGTGGTGAGGATGATCGGCGTCGGCAA